>Ga0209737_10002619_pt1 | contig 12572 bp, 8 predicted proteins | sample TergutCu122P3_FD_187284 | JGI IMG/M metagenome (GOLD analysis project Ga0209737, IMG submission 187284) | Cubitermes ugandensis P3 segment gut microbial communities from Kakamega Forest, Kenya - Cu122 P3 (SPAdes) (version 2) | ecosystem: Host-associated > Arthropoda: Insects > Digestive system >... | reverse complement strand
GGGGGGGGGGGGGGGCAAGGGTGGGAATGGGGTTGTTTGTCGTGCACATTTAAACCGAAAACGCTCTAATGTTTGTATCAGCAATGCTTCGCGTCGGAAAGGTGCCTCGGACTGCGCTTCGCTTGTCCAGGCTACAACCCCGATCCCCGGCAAACAGCATTGCATAGCGGCAACAACGCCTTCGTCGGTGTTATCGGTTGCGGTGGCGCGGCGATGAGTTTTTGCAGGAGCTGAACGATGTTGTCGTGTTTTGCTTTGACGACGCCGAAGTGGATGAGGGCGTCGCCGCGAAAGATGGCGAGGGTCGGGAAATCGTCGAGTTCGAGTGCGCCGATGAGTGCTTCGTCGTCTTCGATGTCGAGATACGCGAACAAGATGTCCGGTTGTTGTTGCGCCAGCGTGTGGTACGCTGGTCTGAAATCGCGGCACACGGCGCACCACTCGGCGCACAGACAGACGACGAGCCATGTTGGCGCGCCTGTCGATGACGCAAGCGACTGACGGCGTTCTTGTAGCGCCGGCCAATGTTTTGCGAGGTAAACGGTGGGGTGTTCCGGCAAAGGGTTATCGTCGCTGCGGCAAGTCATGTCCGACTCTTTTGAAATATGCGTGGGTTAATGTGGCTGGATATCTCACGCGAAGGCGCGAAGCCGTGAAGAAGAGCTCGTCATTGCGAGCGAAGCGAAGCCAGAAAAACGAATGCCCTCTCCCCCACCCCGCTCCCGCAAGCGGGAGAGGGGATCGTTCCTTCGCGCCTCCGCATCTCCGCGAGAGGTTATGTTTTTCTGATTCCTGATCCCTGACCTCTGATCCCTGCCAACCCCATCCCCACCCCAGCCCTCCCCTTGAAGGGGAGGGGGTGAGAAGTGCCTGCGCCGGAAGCAAAATCGCGTTTCCGTCGTCGTGGCATGTCCTCCCCTCACGCATTGAGGAGATGAATGTGGCACATTTTCATCACGCACAAGCTTGCCGTGTAATCTTCGTCGGTCACGCCGGCGGTGCAGGCGGCGTCGACGAGGATTTTTGTTTCCGGCAGATGCGCTTTGATCAAAAGCGCATTTGAGATGACGCAGATGGAAGAGACCAGACCAACCAACTCAATCTCGTCGTAATTTTCCTGACGGAGGTATTGCGCCAGTTCCAGACTGCCGAAGCCGCCTTTGTCGAAGATCGGGCATGAGGGCAGGTGAACCGACGACGCGATGGCGTCGGCGATGTGCCAGCCCGGCGTGCCTTCGATGCAGTGCGGGACGGGAAGGTTTTGGCCTTCCTGGGTTTGCAGGTAATTCTGTTGATGTGTGTCGCGGGTGAAGATAATGGCGTCGCCGCTTTTCTGATACGCCTTTATCTTCTCGACCACGTTGGGCACGATGGCTTGCGCCTGCGGCGAACCCAGCGCGCCGTCGATGAAATCGTTTTGCATGTCGATGACGACCAGGGCTTTTCTCATGGTTTTTTTCTCATTTGCGCCGACGGTAAAACGGCTCTTTTGAGTTTTCGGTGGGTAGCAAAGTGAAGCCCTCCAGAAAAGGTGTGCAAAAAACGCTGGATTGCTTTTCTGATCCCTGATTCCTGACAACCCCATCCCCACCGCCCTCTCCCCTACCACTCTCCCGCAAGCGGGAGAGTGGAGATTCGTTCCTTCGCGGCTTCGCGGCTTCGCGTGAGATATCCCGCCACATAATCAACTCATGTTTCAAAAGAGCCAGTAAAACGATTACGCACGAAGGCCGTCCAGCTCCGGCAATCGCAACGCTTTGCGCAGGCGACGCACGGTTTGCAGCGCATCGTCCAGTGTTTCGGCGCAGCAGGTGATGTGTCCCATTTTGCGACCGCGCCGCGCTTCTTTTTTGCCGTACAGGTGCAGATGGGTCTGACACGCGCCGCTGTCGGCGATCAGCGCGTTCCAGTCCGGTTCGCTGGATACGTTGGATACTTCATCGGAGAACCAGAGGTCGCCGAGCAGGTTGAGCATCACCGCCGGTGTTTTCTGGGAAGGGTCGCCGAGCGGCAGGCTGGCGGTGATGCGCGCCTGCTGTTCGAATTGTGAAGTAACACACGACTCGATGGTGTGGTGGCCGGAATTGTGCGGGCGCGGCGCCATTTCGTTCAGGTAAAGGTTGTCCCGCGCGTCGATGAAAAATTCGATGCACAGCACGCCGCGATAACCTAGGTTTTCGACGACTTTCCGCGCATACTCACAGGCGGTTTGCGCCATCGCTTCGCTGATGCGCGCGGGCACGATGGTTACGTCGAGGATACCGTTGCGGTGGATGTTTTCGGCGATCGGCCACAAGGCGGTGTCGCCGTGTGCGTCGCGGGCGATCAGCACCGAGATTTCGCGCGTCAGTTGCAGTTGTTGTTCGAGCACGCAGGTGACGTTGCCGAGTTGTTGAAATGCGGGCGCCACTTGCTCGGGCGCGGTGACCGCGAGCTGTCCTTTGCCGTCGTAACCGAGACGCGCGGTTTTGAGACGACCGGGGAACAGGTATTGCGGCATCGGCAACGAGAGATCGCTGCTGTCGCGCAACACGATGAACGGGGCGACCGGCAAGCCGTGGCGCGCGAAAAACATTTTTTCCTGGATGCGGCTTTGGGCGATGGCGATGCTGTCAACGGCGGGGCGCACCGGCATGCGCATCGCCAGATGCGCGAGCGCGGCGTAGGGCACATTCTCGAATTCGACGGTCGCGGCTTGTGTGCGTTCGCTCAACGCCTGCAACACATCGGCGTCCTGATACGACGCCGTCCACAGCATGTCGGCGACGGCGCCAATCGGCGCATCGGGATCGGGGTCGAGCGCCGCGACGCGGTAACTCAACTTCTGCGCGGCCTGACAAAACATCATGCCCAACTGGCCGCCTCCCAGAACCGCCAGCCAACTGCCGGAAGGCAACGGCACGACGGGGTGGTCCGGTTCGTTTTCGACATCGATCGGTTCGCAAAAATCGGGATCGTCGAAATCATGATCGACGCTGTTATCGATGCGTTTGTCGGCGGGGAGGGGGGAAGAAGACGACATGGGCGTTATGAGCAAACGGATTTTTTGGGAGGTAGCGTATTTTACCTGTTGCGGCGCGAAACGGGACGCGGGGTCGGCAGGGGCGTTTGCATTTCAGACAATGGCATGTTATTAAGGCTGATGCAAAGTGAGGTAAAAACAATGCGGCGAAAAAGGTTTTTCTTGCAGGAAACATCACGGTGGCTGATAAAGGCGGGGCTGGCGCTGTCGGTCTGGTGTCTGGCGACGGCAGGCGTGGCACAGACCGGCAAACCGGTGCTGGTCGGCGATGCCGCGATTGTCGCCGCCAAAGCCGCTTATGAAGCACGCGATCTGGCGGCGTTCGACCGATTGAATCCGACCGGTCATGTTCTGGCGTCTTATGTCGATTATTGGTGGTTGCGCGTCGCTCTCGACAAAATGCCGCCGAGGCAGCTTGAGGCCAACGTTCAGACCTTTCTCAAGCAGGCCGCCGACACGCCGTTGGCGCCGCAGTTGCAGCGCGCCTGGCTGAAGGCGCTGGGGAAAACGCAGGACTGGGTCTCTTTTGCGATCGACTATCCACCGCCGGAGGAGGACACCGAACTTGCTTGTTACGGCATTCAGTATCGCTATCAGCGCGACGGCGATGGCGCGTTGGCCGCAGGGAAAGCGTTGTGGCCGACCGGCAAGACCTTGCCGGAATCCTGTCGGCCTGTGTTCGATGCGATGCGGGCGAAAGGTTTGTTGACCGATGAGGACATTCGGGCGCGCTATCTGCTGGCGGTACAGGCGGCGAACGCCTCGCTGGCGAAGGCGATGTGGCAGCGATTGCCGGCGGCGCAACGCGCCGATGAGCGAAGTTTTGCGCAGGCCGAGCGCGCGCCGCTGAAATACCTGAGCGGCAAGCCGACGCCGCAACAGAAAGGTGCGCGCGAATTGTTGTATTACGCGCTGGAACGGGCGGCGCGTCAGGATGTCGAGCAAGCGCGTCACGCCTGGTTGGCGATACGCGATCACTGGCCGCAGGCGGATCGGGAATACGGTCATCTGCGGTTGGCGTACCATGCCGCGCGTCATCAGCATCCCGACGCCCACCGTTTTTTCAACGAGGCCGGTCAGGCGTCGCTCAACGAAACCGAACAGCCCTGGCGAATACGCGCGGCGTTGTGGGCGGGTGATTACGAAGCAGCGCTGATGGCGATCGAGGCGCTGCCTGCCGCGAGCCGCGACAACGAGATGTGGCGCTACTGGCGCGCCCGTTGCCTGGAGCAGCGCAGAGACGAAGCGGCGATTCGACAAGCGCAAACGTTGTACCGGCAACTGGCCGGACAACCGACCTATTACGGTTTGCTGGCGCACGAGCGCTTGGCCTCTGCTGCGGTGCCGCCCTGGACAGTGCCTTCGGCGCCGGCCTGGCCGGACGCGGGACGCGATTTTTTGAAGCGTGGCGCGGTGCAGCGGATCATCAAACTGCAAGCGCTCGATTTGCGCACCGAAATGTTGGACGAGTGGCGGGCGCTGGCGCGCACGCTGAACGATGCGGAATTGCGGGTCGCGGCAATAGCGATGGCGCAACAGGGGATGTTCGACCGTTCGATCGCCGCCGCCGAGCGAATGACGGCATCCATTGAATGGTCGTTGCGTTATCCGCGCCCGTTTCCCGAGGCATTTCAGAGAGCCGGTGCGACGCACGGCGTGGACGAGAACTGGCTTTACGCCGTGGCGCGGCAAGAATCGCGTTTTGTGCCCGACATCGTGTCGAGCGCCGGCGCGATCGGCTTGATGCAGTTGATGCCGCGCACGGCGCGCTGGGTGGCGACGCAGCGCGGCATGAACGATTACCGTATCGAATACCTCAACGATGCCGCCGTTAACGCCGACTTTGGCGCGTTTTATCTCCGGCATTGCCTCGACGGATTGAACGGTTCGTTGGTGCTGGCGGCAGCGGCGTACAACGCCGGGCCGGGGCGGGCGCGCGCCTGGCGCGCCAGAGCGGCGGCCAGGGGCGGCGCGGCGATGGAAGGCGATATCTGGATCGAATCGATCCCGTTCGACGAAACGCGCGATTACATCAAGAAAGTGCTGGCCAACGCCCGGATGTATGCGCAGCAGCGCCAGCAAACCTTTTCATTGCGGGAAGCGTTGGCGGCGATTCATTCACCACCAACGCGGGCAACGGCGGGTGGACGCGGCTTTGTCGATGCCGACATCGACGATCTTCCGGCGGATCGGGCAATCACGGAGAAAGACGCGCCATAAGAGAGCGGGTTGCGGTATGCTTCGACAACGAGGCAAGTGCGTTTGACAATGGCTGAGAGAAAACCACACACCGCAGAAACCTTCCGCGATCCGGTATTGAAGCGATTGCCGGACGCCGTGCGCGTTTACGAAGTCGGCGGCGCGGTGCGCGATGCGCTGCTCGGATGGCCGGTGGCCGACCGCGATTATGTCGTGGTCGGCGCGACGCCGGAAGCGATGTTGGCCGCGGGTTTTCGACCCGTCGGGCGCGATTTTCCGGTGTTCCTGCACCCGAAGACGCAGGAAGAATACGCGCTGGCGCGCGCCGAAAAAAAATCCGGGCGCGGCTATCACGGCTTCACGTTTTACACCGATCCTTCGGTGACACTCGAAGAAGACCTTTGCCGCCGCGATCTGACCATCAACGCGATGGCGCGAGCGGCGGACGGTACGCTGATCGACCCTTACGGTGGCGAGCGCGATTTGCTGCGCGGCGTGTTGCGGCATGTGTCGTCGGCGTTCGTCGAAGACCCATTGCGGGTATTGCGGGTGGCGCGGTTTGCGGCGCGCTTCGATTTCACCGTCGCCGACGAAACACTGGCGCTGATGCAGCGCATTGCCGACAGCGACGAACTGTCAACGCTGGCGGCGGAACGGTTGTGGCAGGAAACGGCGCGCGCGTTGATGACGCAAAAACCATCGCGCTTTCTGCAAGTGCTGCGCGCTTGCGGCGCGCTGGAAAAAGTGATGCCGGAAGTGGCGGCGCTGTACGGCGTACCGCAAAAGCCCGAACACCATCCTGAGATCGACGCAGGCATTCACATCGAACAAGTGCTCGACTACGCCGCGCAACGCAACGACACGTTGCCGGTGCGCTATGCGCTGCTGTGCCACGACCTGGGAAAAGGTGCAACGCCGCCGCAACAATGGCCGAGCCATCGTGGGCACGAAACGCGCAGCGTGCCGTTGGCGCAAGCCTTGTCGGCACGACTGAAAGTGCCGGTGGATTGCAGCGACGCGGCGCAACTGGTGGCGTGTTGGCACGGCGAAGCCTTGCGCGCGCCTGACCTGAACGAAGAAACCCTGCTGATGATGTTGATGGCGGCGGATGTGTTGCGTCGTCCCTATCGACTGCGCTGGCTGATCGACGCGATGACCGTGGATGCGGGCGTCAAAGAGTGGGTGAAACAGGGATCAGAGGTCAGAGGTCAGGGGTCAGATATCAGATGTCAGAAATCAGAAATCAGTTGCGTAGCCCGGATAAGCGAAGCGCCATCCGGGGATCGCCTCACGCAAAGCCGCGAAGGCGCGGAGGAACGAAACTCCCCTCTCCCCTCGCGGGAGAGGGGGCGGGGGAGAGGGGGCGTTTTTCCCCCACCCCTTCCGTATTCTCCCCTCTCCCGCTTGCGGGAGAGGGGTGGGGGAGAGGGCAGTGGGGACGGGCTTTCCGCCGCCTGTTTTCTCGAAGGCGCTGCCGACGCTCTGCAAAGCGTTGACGCAGCTGCCATCGCCCGCAACCACGCCGACGACCCCGCCACCATTCCGGCGGCGCTTCACGCAGCGCGGATCGAGGCGTTGAAAAAGTTCAAACAAGCATAGCCTGGGAACTATTCGCTGTATGTCACAGAAGCGAAGGTTCTTTTAAGGCCTTTTCGGTATTTGACCGAGGGGTAGCCGAAAATCACGAAGATGCCTTCCTGGCTCTTGCAGCGGATGCGGTGTTTTTCGCGGAATTTCTTTGCGTCGCTGCCGTATTGGATCAGCGGGTGGATCGCGCCGAGCATACAGGTTCCCAAGCCCAGCGATTCGGCAGCGTACATGGCGGTCGTGGCGGCGATGATCGGGTCGGCGGGGTCGGCGTAAGGCGAGCCGTAAAAATACATCATCAGCGGCGCGTCGTAAGTGACCACGTTTACGCCCTTTTCCATTTCGTCGATGTAGATGTCGAAAAGAGGGCGAACGAAGTCGCGGAACAGTTCGTCGGTTATCTTTCCCCAAAATGGCCGCATCAGCGCCAGAAACCACGGGGAGACAAGCCACCTCTTGCTTTTTAGGTGGTTGCAGTAGTCTTCGGCAAACTTGCGGTTTTTTTCCTTGCTGTCGAAGACGAGAACATTGACGTCCGAGGGCGGGATGCCCATCGGCGATGTCGTCGCCGCTTCGAGAATCTTTTCTATGGTCTCGGGCGCGACTGTCTTGTCGGTAAATTCGCGGATGCTTCTTCTTCGCTGGAGCAGGGTTAAAAACTGTTCGTAATTTGCTTTGTTCCTGATCGTCGGCAGGCGAAACAAATCGTCCGGGGACAAGGTTCGACCATCGATGGTGATCGCCATTTGCGGGCATACGGCCATGCAATGCCCGCAGGCGATGCAACCGACGAAGGATTTTTCTTTGAGCCTGACTTTTTGAGTTGTCGTAGGCGCTTCGCCGGGGACGGCGCTTGGGACAAGTTCTTCCACCAACTCGAAGCCGAAATCCTTGCAGACCTCGATACATTTCCCGCAGCCATCGCATTTGGCGGCGTCGATAGCAACGTGCGCTTTTTCTCGGGTTCTCGAGGTGGGAATGGCCGCGGCATGTCTCGTCATGTGGTGAATTTTGACATGAACTCGGGCATTCGAGCTAAAATGGCGGCGTTTTTTGTGCTTAGCGAGGGGGAGAGAGGGGTGGGGATACCATAATGCCGAATCAGCTTCTGATGCCTCACCAGAGCCAGTACGTTGCTTGGCTTCTCACTCGTCGCGCGGCGGGAGATTCCGTGGAGTCGCTGGCTTCGACGCTGGTTGATGCACAGGTCGATCTGAATCCGCACCAGGTCGAGGCCGCGCTCTTCGCCTGCCAAAATCCGCTCTCAAACGGCGTGATCCTCGCCGACGAAGTGGGCCTTGGCAAGACCATTGAAGCGGGTTTGGTCATCTCGCAGCGTTGGGCCGAACGGCAGCGCAAGATTCTGATCATCGTTCCGGCCAACTTGCGCAAGCAATGGCATCAAGAATTGCAGGACAAATTCGGCCTGCAAGGGGTGATCCTGGAGGCCAGAAGCTACAACGCAATTCGCAAGAACGGGGCGAAGAACCCTTTCCTGTGGGGGTCCGGCCCTGTGATCTGTTCATACCAGTTCGCAAAGGCCAAGGCCGACGACATTGAAAAGATCGGATGGAATCTGGTCGTGCTGGATGAAGCGCACCGTCTGCGCAATGTCTACAAAACCGGCAATGTCATCGCCAGGACTCTGAAGGGTACGCTGGCAAAAGTGCAATCCAAGGTGCTGCTCACTGCTACGCCGCTGCAAAACTCGCTGCTGGAACTCTATGGCCTCGTTAGTATGATCGACGACCGGGTTTTCGGTGATCTCGACAGCTTCCGCACGCAATTCACCGGGCAAGGCAGAAGCCAGGCTTTTGACAGCCTGCGAAAACGCCTGTCCCCCGTCTGCAAACGCACATTGCGCCGTCAGGTGCAGCCCTATGTTTCGTACACGGCGCGTAGCGCCATCGTCCAGGAATTCACGCCGTCGAGCGAAGAGCAGGAATTGTCCAGACTTGTTGCCGACTACCTGCGCCGCCCCAATCTCAAAGCCCTGCCCGACGGGCAACGTCAACTGATTTCGCTTGTGCTCTGGAAACTGCTGGCCTCCAGTACGCACGCAATTGCGGGCGCACTGGAAACAATGGCCAGGCGCCTCCAAAGCGTGCTCGATGAAGCCCGTGCGGACGATCTGGCCGAAGCACTGGATGAAGATTACGAATCGCTCGATGAGACTGCCGACGAATGGGACGAAGAGGACGCAACGGAGCCGAGCCGCAATGACCGCGACGCCATCGCGCAGGAAATCGAAGAGCTTCGCCACTTCAAGGCGCTTGCCACCAACATCCGCGACAACGCCAAGGGCAAGGCGCTGCTTACTGCACTGGATCGCGCCTTTGCCGAGCTGAACCGGCTGGGTGCAGCCAGGAAAGCCATCATCTTTACCGAATCCAGGCGCACGCAGGACTACCTCCTCAACTTGCTGGCCGACACCCCCTACGGCGACGACATCGTCCTGTTCAACGGCACCAACAACGACCCACGCGCACAGGCCATCTACAAGGATTGGCAGAAGCGCCATGAAGGTACCGACCGCATTACCGGCTCCAGGACCGCCGATACCCGCGCGGCGCTGGTCGAGCATTTCAAAGAGCGCGGCAGGATCATGATTGCTACCGAGGCCGGAGCCGAAGGCATCAACCTTCAGTTCTGCTCGCTCGTCATCAACTACGACCTGCCCTGGAACCCGCAACGTATTGAGCAGCGCATCGGGCGTTGCCACCGTTACGGGCAGAAGTTCGACGTGGTGGTGGTGAACTTTGTTGATTTCAGCAACGAAGCGGACAAGCGCGTTTACGAACTGCTGGCGGAGAAATTCCAGCTTTTCGAGGGCGTGTTCGGAGCCAGCGACGAAGTGTTGGGCACCATCGGTTCCGGCGTGGACTTCGAGCGGCGCATCGCGGAGATTTACCGCAAATGCCGTAATCCTGACGAAATCAAGGCCAGTTTCGAACAACTCCAACTCGACCTGTCCGGCGAGATCGACGAAGCGATGGTCAAGACGCGCCAGATATTGCTGGAAAACTTCGACGAAGAAGTGCAGGAAAAACTACGGTTGCGCGCCGAAGACAGCCGCGATGCCCGTACCAGTTTCGAGCGGATGTTGATGGACTTGACTCGCACGGAATTGGGTGACTGCGCCGTATTCGACGACGATGGCTGTTTCTCGCTCCTGCGCCTGCCCGATGCCAGTCTCTCCGAGGTCAAACTTGGCCGCTACGAACTCCCGCGGCGTTCCGGTGATGCGCACCTGTACCGGGTCAATCATCCGCTGGCGTTGTGGGTGACTGAGCAAGCCAAGGCTCGAACGCTCGACAGAGTCAAACTGGTGTTCGACTACGATGCTTACGGCAAACGAATCGCTTTGCTCGAACAGTATCGCGGCAAGGCCGGGTGGCTTACGGTAAAGCTGATTTCAGTCGAAGCGTTCGACAACCGGGAAGAGCATCTGTTGGTTGCGGCCAGTACGACCGATGGTTTGCTGCTGGAAGAGGACGATCCCAAAAAACTGCTACGTCTCCCCGCTCTGCGTCATTCCCGCGAAGGCGGGAATCCAGTCGAGGGAGAGGGCGAACTACCGCAAGCACTGGCAGCCAACATAAAAACCCGCAAGACTGCGTTATTGAGAGACATTAACCAGCGCAACCTCGGCTACTTCGAGCAGGAAGTGCAAAAACTCGACGCTTGGGCGGACGATCTCAAGCTCGGGCTGGAGCAGGAAATCAAGGAAGTCGACCGCGAGATCAAGGAAGTGCGCCGTACTGCGGCAATCTCGCCCACACTGGAAGAGAAGCTATCGTGGCAGAAAAAGCAGCGTGAACTGGAAGGCAAGCGCAGCAAGTTGCGGCGGGAATTGTTCACGCGGCAGGATGAAATAGAAGAACAACGTAATACACTGATCGAGCAGTTGGAGCGGCAGCTTGAGCAGCGGGTTGAGGAGTACACGTTGTTCACCATCGAGTGGGAGTTAGCGTAATGAAAAAAAGAGAACTTGTAAGAGGGGCACTCTGGAATCCGTGGGATTTGCATGTGCATACACCCGCCTCATTCCATTGGCAAGGGAAAAAATTTAATGGAGACATTACATCAGACGAAAATCGAAAATTAGTCGATGAAATGATTGACGCCATGAATAAGGCGACTCCTGTTGTTTTTGCCATCATGGACTATTGGACGTTTGATGGATGGTTTGCGCTTAAGCGACGTCTTTCGGAATCGAATGCACCAAAACTCATTAAGAAAGTTTTTCCAGGAATTGAATTACGTCTTTCCGCTCCTACCGAAAAGAGGCTGAATGCACATGTTATTTTTTCTGATGAAATATCGGATCAGCATTTAATGGACTTTTTGGCAACCTTAAAGATTGACAGAACTGACCGCTCTGTTTCACAAAATTCGATTGTTGATTTGGCTCGCGCAACGGCCTCTGACATGCTGGAAAAAAAAGGCCACAAAAAAGAAGTCGTTGACAGGGATTATGCAGATGCTCTATTGGCAGGATATAAACTAGCCGAAATAAAAGCCGACAGCTACAAGCATGCCATTTCAAGCGTTCCAGACGGCATGGCGATTGGATTCATGCCGTATGATACAAGCGATGGTCTCACTGAGGTGAAATGGGAAGAGCATTATTCTTATTTTCTAGGACTTTTTGAATCTTCCCCAATTTTTGAGTCTAGGAACTTGGAGCTACGATCTGCTTTTCTTTGCGAGGAAACAGAGAAAAATAAAAACTGGATCGGCAACTTCAAACATGGACTAAAAGATATTCCACGGCTTGTTGTGTCGGGGAGCGATGCTCATTGCTTCGTCGGTACTCCCGGCGATAACAACAAACGGGGTTATGGTGATTTTCCTTCCGGCAAGAAAACATGGATTAAAGCAGATCCGTCATTTCGTGGGCTTAAACAAGCCATCCTTGAGCCTGCCAAACGCTCTTTCATTGGGGATATACCACCCAAGTTGCAAGAGGTCGGATCCAACAAAACATATTACATTGACTCAATAGAAATTAACAAAACAGGAAACAAAGCTGATATTGGAAATTGGCTTGATGGCTGTGACATTCCGCTCAATCCTGATCTTGTTGCCATCATTGGCAACAAAGGCAGTGGCAAGAGCGCCTTGGCTGATGTTATTGCTACGCTAGGAAACTCGAAGCAATCAGCTCACTTCAGTTTTCTTAAGGAAAACAGGTTTTTGGGAAAATCAAGAAGAGGGCCAGCATCTCACTTTACTGGAACACTTACTTGGCTCGATGAAAGCACGGAGGCTCGTACTCTAAGTGAGTTACCGTCGGAAGAAAAGCCAGAATTAGTTCGCTATATTCCCCAAAATTATTTCGAGGACTTGTGCAACGAACATGTATCAGGAAAATCGAACGCTTTCGAGAAGGAATTACGATCAGTGATCTTCTCGCATACCAGTGAAGATATGAGACTGGGAGCACTTGATTTCGATCAGTTGACGGAACAGCAAGAACAATCGCTCAGGAATAGGCTGGGAGAGTACCGTAAGGAATTGGCATCCATAAATGCTTCAATCGTGCGCGTTGAAGAACAACTTCAGCCAGTAGAGTTAGAGAAACTCAATGAACTACTCTTATTGAAAACAAAGCAGATTGAAGAGCATGAAAAGTTGAACTTCCCTCTGTTTTTCGTCCACCAAGCCCATTGGTTCATGCGGCTTTTTCCTGCTCAGTTTGGTTGTTGATCCACGCTTCCATAAAGCCCTTGGGCGAAGCGTATCCGAGCGTAGAATGGCT
>Ga0209737_10002618_pt1 | contig 12581 bp, 16 predicted proteins | sample TergutCu122P3_FD_187284 | JGI IMG/M metagenome (GOLD analysis project Ga0209737, IMG submission 187284) | Cubitermes ugandensis P3 segment gut microbial communities from Kakamega Forest, Kenya - Cu122 P3 (SPAdes) (version 2) | ecosystem: Host-associated > Arthropoda: Insects > Digestive system... | reverse complement strand
AAGGTAAAAATTTGATGTCTTTTGACTTGTTTTTGTTCTATTTATTCAAATTTATCGTAAAATAGTACAATTTTATCAGCGCTACAAAGTCCAACTTTATAAACATTGTGCCTATTTTGCTTCATGCGTTTGTCGTGATGTATATGCTAACATTCACGGTTATTTTTGCTGATTTAAAGAGAAACAAATTTTAATTTTGGTTCATGAAAATTACTTCTGAAATTTCGTAATGATGTGCTGCAATACATAACTATGTGTTTAATTTTCGACCGCTTGTAAATAATTTCAAGAAAAGTATTCTAAATAATTTTACAAATTACGTGTTTCAAACTTTTATATCATCATATGAAATATAATTATATGTTGCGGAATCCAGTTTAGAACAACCCTCTAAATTCACCCAACAACACCTACCAAATATCACCACAGTAAATCAGCAATCACCAGCAAACCTATTTGCTGATCTTTCTATTTACCTCATAGCACTTTGCTAAGTGTCAAAAGCACATAGTTATAATTTTGATAAGAATTTGATACAAATATCCAAAAAATAATTGAGTATAATGTTAACTATGTGTTGGTTTTGGATTTAGAATTTGAAGAACGTGGTGGTAAATTTTTAGTGCAGTTTCTTTATCCTTAACTCCTTTTATAATCATACGCCCGCCACTAAAGAGACTGATTCTAAACTCTTCATAGCTAAACATAATCGCTGACTGACTCTTTAAACGGATCTCAAAATGCTTCTGAATTACAGAATACGCCTTATCCAATGTAAGATCTATAGGTGTCTGAGGATTAATGTTGGCCGTATCTTTACTGCAGAGCCAAACCAACCGCTCCGTACTCACCGCTTTATGTTCTCCATGACAGACCGGACAACTGGGATTCTCTGCTATGTCTAGGGTCGTAAAATTCATGTCAGTAAAATCACAAACTAAGAGTTTACCCTTAAGCGACTCACCAATGCCTGTTATGAGTTTAATGGTCTCAAGAGCTTGGAGACTGCCAATAGTTCCAGCAGTTGCACCAACGATACCTCGCCTATCACAAGTATCACCTCCACTCAAACCCTCTGGCATTAAACATGCCAAACACCCCGTTTGAGGCGGATGAAAAACAGAGAGGTTACCTTCCAAACTGATGGCCGCCCCAAAAACATAGGGAATTCCCAGTTTTATGCAAGCCCGATTGATAAACTGACGCGCCGCAATATTGTCTAAACCATCAACCACAATATCCACACCCGATAGCAGCCGTTCAGCATTTTCAGCATTTAGATTTTCCGAAACCGCCTCAATCTCTATAAACGGATTGTGATAACGTAGCTGCTCAGTCGCAGCTTCAGCTTTGGGATAACAAAGATTTTGAATGGTATAGATAATTTGGCGATGTAAATTATGGGGTTCAAGCGTATCTTGATCAATTATACGAATATAACCTACCCCAGCCAGCGCTAAATAAAGCGAAGAAACCGAACCCAAACCGCCCACACCCACAACTGCCACTTTGGCCTTTGCAAGTTTTTCTTGTCCACTTTTGCCTAACTCTTTTAACGCAATTTGGCGGCTATAATACTGACTCGCAATCCGCTCTATAGCTGCTTTATCCATCTAAACCGCTTCACATGCTACTTACTGATAGTTTACCAATTAAACTATCTGTTTTCGTTAAATTCTTCTGCTAAAAACTAACTATTTCCTTCAATAGATCTTCAAAGTCTAACTAATCCCACAAGCAGCAACTATCACCAAAACCAATCTGAGATGACACTTAGCGATAGAAAAAAACTTACCTCAAATAAAGTCAAGCATTATCGAAATTACCTACCTGCTTATTGTTGTTGCACTATGTGTCCCGGTGTTTAAAATAGTGTACCCAAAGTTCACAAGTCAAACTGTGAGTTTGAATTTGTTGGAGATGAAATATTGGGTTAGAGATGAAGGTACGACTGCACAAAGATATTCTCCCAGCAAAAATTCAACAAGCCTAAAAAGGAGCCCCTGTCCTTCCAATAAGACGATCTGATAAGATTTGCAAAAAAGTAGCAGTACTCCAAACGACGTTCTAAACATCTTATACTTCCAAAAGTCTATACTTCTCCAGCAGACATTGAAAGAAATCAACAAAAAAGAATAACCACTAACAAACTCGAGACATTTTAAATATTGAGTGCCAACTTGTGCATCTTTAGCTATCTGTCTCCGATACGGCCCGCATGTTGCCGATAAGGTGCTTGGGGAAAATTCTAAATGTGAGTTCACGCCACATATGGTGATGATTTATGACTGAAAAAGCAGATCCGATTAAAATTCACAAAGATGCTAACGCATTAATGGACAGCGGCAAATACAGCGAAGCCCGCGATCTCTTTATCAAATCAGCTGAACTCTACTACAAAAACCAGAATTATTTCGGTTCAGCTGAGATGAACTACAAAGCCGGCGAGTGCTCAACCCAACTCAAAGAATACCAAAAAGCAATCGAGCTCTTCACCAAATCCGCAGATATCTCACTAGCTAAGGGCTTTGAACGCTACGGCATAAGCGCCCTTGAAAACGTTAAAGAAAACCAAAAAGCTATAGGTAACGCCCAAGAAGTCGAAGAACTAACCAAAAAAATCGAAGAACTCAACAAAAAACAACAGGAACCCGAAAGCGCCTCAGACTTTTCGATATTCTCCTAAACTTTCTCTTTATCTTCTTTGTTTAGGCGTTCTTTCTTTTGATGGTGTTAAGTTAGGAATGACGCAATTTGATCTGGGGTTCCGTTTACTCTGAAGCGAGTAAATAATGACATAGTGAGATCGACCATTTGTTTACAACGCGAAACTATGCAAGTCTTTCTACGAAAACAACCAAACCAGCGTCTCTGACGAAAACTATTCCGCTCAACACCATGAGTCTGTGCTTTAGTCTGTGCCAAAAACTCAGACGGAATAAGCTCAGCATAAGCCTCCCAGCTATCAGCAAAAAACACAGACACCCCAAACGCTCTAAGACGACCTAACGTCAGTTTTAAGGTTTTACTGTCTCGATTCCCGCATTCCCAATCAATGAGCTACTTGGTGGTGCAACAGTAGGCTTTCCAGATCCAGAGTTTGTTTTTTTAAACTCTAAGAAATGCCATAACTCATCGTGTTCACCTACAATCTCGCCTTGCGGGATGGGTTTTTCATAGGTTGCAAGACTAAACGCCTTCACCCAGTCATATACGGCTTTGTGTGATACTCCTACAAGTTTTGCTATAGTGCGAAAAGATAACCCGTTGACATATAGTGAGATGGCCCAGTGTTTGGTTTTGGTGTTTTTGCCGCGTGGTTGTTCTTTGGTGTATTGGTGTTTGCAGTTTTTGCATTTGTAGCGCTGTTTGCCATGATGGTGACCATTTTTTACTGAATGTGTACTTTTACACTTTGGGCAAACCATAATTCAATCTCATAAACACTACGCCATAATTCCAATATAAACACTCTCTCGTAAAAATGTTGATTTTATTGAGTTTTTGTAAGTATCATTATTCCACACTACATTTATTTAATCTGTTATAGCTGGTTGATGCTATTTCCCTTGATTATGATGTGCAGTTAAAACCTTGTAGCAACGAAAGTTGCATGTTTGTTTGCAAATAAAATCCAAATTAGGTTCAATGGAGGGTATCTTTAAATCGAACAATTCTTAAACGTCTCAGTTCACTATTGATAGAGGTTTAACATGGAAACTTGGGATGTCATAATAATGGGTGCCGGCTCAGCTGGGCTATCTGCTGCCCTCTATACCGTTAGAAGCGGCCTTAGAACCTTGGTTTTAGATGAAAAACTTGCAGGTGGAACCATAACCAACGCTCCAATGGTTGTTAATTATCCTGGGTTTTTAGAAATCAACGGAGCCGAGTTAGCACAAAAAATGACTGAGCATGCACGTAAATTTGGGGCCGAGATACATGAAATCGAAGCCGTAACCGCTCTGTCGCTTCAAGGTGACATTAAAACTATAACCACCCCCACAACCACCTACAACACCAAAGCGCTCATTATTTCATCCGGTTCTAACTACAAAGAACTGGGCGTGGCGGGGGAACAAACTTTCAAGGGCCGAGGTGTGAGTTACTGCGGAGTTTGTGATGGGCCCTTCTTTAGAGGCAAACACGTCTTAGTAGTCGGTGGAGGCAACTCAGCTTGTATCACCGCATTGTATCTCTCTGGTTTAGCCGCACAAGTTAGCGTTATTCATCGCCGCGACACATTTCGCGCCGAACAATCCATAGTGAATGATCTCACAGCTAAAGACAACATTAAAATTTTCTGGAACAGCGAAATTCAAGAAATAAATGGCGACAAAAAAGTTCAAACCGTCACCCTAAAAAACAACCAAACCAACCAAACCAACCAATTAGCTGTCGATGCAGTGTTTGTTCAGATCGGCGAAACACCTAACAGTCAACTTGCAAAAGCAAACGGCATTGAAGTCGACGATCACGGATACATAAAAATCAACCTACACCAACAAACCAACCTCCCCGGTATATTTGCCGCAGGCGACATAACCAACCACCCCATAAAACAAGTCGGCACTGCTGTAGGCCAAGGCATAACCGCCGCCCTAGAAGCATACGCTCACATAAAACAATTCTACCACAAAAAACACCCCATAGAAACATCAACCCAACTCCCAAACACAAAATCCTAGCCTGACAGTGAAAACACATGCACTACCTCATCTACTACTTTACCTCCACGGGTAACTCACTACAAATTGCCCGTCAACTCGCCTCAACACTCAAAAACGCAACCCTCCAATCCATGACCATCCCACCCCCCAGCCAACCCGTTGGCGGTCCAGATCAAGCCATAGGATTTGTATTTCCAGTATATTTTCTTGGGCTACCCCGAATAGTTAAACAATTTGTCCAAAAGCTGTCCATCCAGCCCCAAACTTATTGTTTTGCCCTCTCCAACTTTGGCGGCAGCTCTATGGACTCTTTGGGCATGTTAAACGATGTTCTCAAACAAAAAGACTGTCATCTATCCTACGGAGATGGCGTAAAGATGCCCGATAATTACCTGCCACGATATGATGCACTTCCCATAGATGAAGCCCAAAAAGTGATCGACGCTGCCATGGTCAAGGTGAATGCAGTAGCCAACGCCATAACCAACCAAAAAGTTCAACCCATAAAGCGCAAAGCAAAACTGCTATGCAAAATAATAAATGACCACTTTATGTACCGAAACATTGAAAACTTTGACAAAAAATTCACCGTCGATAACACCTGTAACGGTTGCAATTTATGCCAAACCATCTGTCCCATACAAAACATAACAACCACATATAACCATCAGCCAGTCTGGAACCACAAATGTGAACGATGCATGGCCTGCATCCAGTGGTGTCCCACCCAATCAATCCAATATGGCAAAAAAACCGCCTCATTCAAACGCTACCACAACCCCACCATTAACGTCCAAGATCTCTCACCAAAATAATGTCTAGCCCCATACAGTAATATAGCCTACAGGTCATCCGTGTAGTATGCGCAAGATTAAAGCGTCAAGTAACTATCTAAAAAATCAAACCCGCAAAAACCTAGCCAAAGCCGTTTTATGTATTCTAATTTTGTTTGGTATTTTGTTTGTTGTTCTGTATCGTGCTATCATAACCCTTAGCTGGGGCCTGCTAAACTGGATCGGGTTGGCTCTTCTGATTGTGCCCATGGTCGCTTTTTACTACTATTTGCGTAAATACCGTATCTTTAACGGTGGTTGGACAGGCGAAAAACAAGTCGCTCAACACCTAAGCAAAACCCTAAATGATGACTACTACCTCATAAACGACCTCTATTTGCGAGAAGGCGGGGGCGACATAGACCATGTGGTTTTGGCACCCGGCGGTATATTTGTGTTGGAAACCAAAAACTGGAGTGGTAACATAACCTGTAGCGGTGATGAGTGGCAACGCAGAGGTAAACGCAACTTTAACTCAAGTCCCAGCCGACAAGTCAAACGTAATGCTCAAAAAATTCAACACATAATTGACCGCTCCCAAACTCTGCGCTCCATGGGGATTTGGGTAGAGGGTATTGTAGTTATAACTAATAGATATGCCTCGGTTCAGCTCAATAATCCAGCAGTGCCTATTCTTCAACTCCACCAGCTCCCCGATTATATCTCCTCAAAAGGCGGCTCTAGACGCTTTTCACGTGACCAGCTCGAAGTCATAGCAAAAGAGATCATTAAACAAAAAGCTTAGCCTGGGGCTTAGGCGGCGTAAGATTGAGCCAAGATCTGCGTTTTACCAGCGCAAACGAGGTTATGCCTGTTATAAAAAGACTAACAATAACAAACAAATTCGGTAGTGCCCGTCCACTGTTTTGAATTGTTGAAAACAAAATCGAGAGACTGCAGTAAAACGCAAAAATCCCAGTTATAAACTGAGACATATGAAGCACCGTTTTTATTCGACACGCTTGGGTTTTTAACCAGTTCAAACTTGACTCCATATACTTTGAAACATCAGGCAAATCATCTAACAATAACGCAATGCCCCCAAGCATAAACACCCGTCCCACATTCACCGCAACGGAACTATCATCTACAAAGAAAAGCGCATGAAGCGAAACAGGCGTAAAAAACACCACATAAACAGACGTAATTATTATCGCAAAAATGGCATAAACATAGTGATGGAAAACAACCCTATGAATATGGAGAACTCGACCTATGGTTGCACAGTGAAAAATATTGATTGCCGCAGCAGCAAGCGCAAACCAAAACAAACTAGCACTAAGCAGATAAGGTGTATAGGGCTGCCAGGAGGGGTAGGATCGATAATACGCATAGAGAATGCCAGCAACAGTGGCTATGCTGATAAGTGCATTAAAAATCAATCCAAGACTAAAAATCTTTTTTAAAAGTATCTTACCTAAACCGACCATGCAAATCTTTCTGCCTGATTTTTCTGTTTACACTGGATGGTCTGCTTACCCAACTTTTTAAGATTACCGTTTGGCAGCCACAAAAATTGCACGCATCAAACACTAAAAGCAATACATCTCACAACCTTGTTATATCACTTGGAGTGGACAAATTGCTATTGAGCTACTTTTTTTAGTTATCATTTGCTGTCTTGTGTATTTCTATAATTTTGAAAGTTTTATTAGATAGGCCTTGATAAACCCCCTAATAAGAGGAAAGAGCCAGATGAAGTTTGAAATTAAATACAAGCCCTCCTATGCTATGTTGGTAGCCAATTTTGATCAAGGTGAAACCCTGACAGCCGAGTCAGGCGCTCTAACTTATATGACTCCCAACATTGAAATCCACACTCGCAAACGCGAAAAAAGTCTGCTGGGTAGCTTGGGGCTTAGTCTCATTGGCGGGCAGTCTTTTTGGGTAAATGACTACACTACCAAAAACGGCGCCGGAGAAGCCGCTTTTGTTGCAGCACCGGTGGGTGATATCAAACAACTCGACGTAAAACCTGGACAGGGCTATATTATCCAAAAATCGTCCTATCTGGCCTCCACACAGGGTATAAATTTAGATGTCAAATGGGAAGGTTTCACTAAGGGCCTCTTTGGGCAAGGCGTATTTATGATAAAAGCCTCTGGTAACGGTCCGCTTTTTATCAACACATTTGGCGCCATTGACACGCATATTCTCCAAGCAGGTCAAACGCTAATTGTGGATAATTTCCATCTTGTGGCTTTTAGCGAATCCTGCAGTTACCGAGTTAAAAAAGTCGGCGGCCTAAAAGAAACTCTGCTAAGTGGTGAGGGGTTAGTAACTGAGATCACTGGACCTGGCGAGATCCATATCCAAACTAAAAATCTCCAAGAATTCACTGAGTGGCTCTGGTTGTTGCTTGGTCCCCGAGTCAATAGTTCGCGTTCAAGATAACAATCTTTTTATTTTCTTTTTGTTTAAGCATCATAATTGGATGTGGAAACTTGGGAAGCTTTGGTCTTGGTGTATTCATTGGATTTTTGATAACTGTTGTCATGGGTATAATGTTTCCTGGGGTTGGACACATTTTAGGCGGATTTTTAGGTGGCATAGTAGCTGGATTAATTGCCCGAAGCGCAATCGTAGGGGCCTTGGCTGGTTTTCTATCCGGACTTGGAAGTGCCGTTATTTTGGTTATTTTGGCCTTGATAGTGTTTGCCTTTAACTCTCAATCCGATTGGGGCTTTATTGGTGCATTGGTCAGCGGTGTAACTGGTGCGGCTCTAAGTATCATAGTTGCGGTGGTTGCAACAGTGGCTTCGGTTATAGGCGGCTTTATCGGCGGACTTTTAGCGCGAAGATAAATCCTGTAGGCGGATCTCTACACCCACAAAGCCTAAACTATGTCTTTTCTCTGGGTGTTTTGGGTGGTGTCATAAGTTAAGTGAAGTGTTGTGTCTCTGTGAGCGGTTTAAAAATTCAGAGGTAATTCATCAATGTTTTTTGGCATAAACGGTTTGGTCAGTAAAAGTTTTTCTGACAAACAGACTCCATCAATTAAAATACTTCATGACACACCAGGTTCTTGGCCAGTGAATGGTGTTTGTTGTGTTAAGTTGGGGCTTGTTCTTTGGTTTCTGGTGGTTGTTGTTTTTTTATTTCTGCTATTTTTTGGTTTACTTCGTTTAGTCTTTGTCGCATTGTTATGATTAATTTTGTGAAGTGTTTGCGGCGGGTTTCTAGGGTTTGGAGGGTTTCGTTGTTTTTGTCGTCGAGAAAGGCATTTAGTGGTGAGGGTATGTTGGGTGGGGGTGTAGCTGTTTCAATGTTTAGAACATCGCGTGCGAATTCGGTGAAGAGGTTGTTCATGTTGGTAAAGATTTCGGATTGTTTTATTATGGCTTGTTTGAGTATGATTTCGCCTGAGGGGGTTATTTTGTAAATTTTGAGTTGTCGGTTTTTTTGTGTGTGCCATTCGCCTTTGATGTATCCGCTTTTTTCGAGGTCGCGCAGGATGGGGTAGACGCCGCCTGGGGTAGGTGCCCAAAAGCCTTTGGTGCGGTTTTCAATTTCTTTCATTATTTCGTAGCCGTGGCTGGGTTTTTTGTTAAGGAGTATTATGATGCCTATACGTATGTAGCCTGTTTGGGCTACTTTGATCCAGTTTTGTGTGTCTTGGTTTTTTGGTTCTGGTTTCAACTTCGGTTCGGTTATATAGTATTGGTAAGTAACTTTTATATTTTATTACAATATATTGCTGCTGATAATATTCAAAGGGGGTATCCTATGAGCAATGGCAATATAATTGAAGTTAAGAATTTAACCAAGATATTTGGAAAATTTACCGCAGTAGACGATATATCTTTTAGTGTAAAAAAGGGCGAAATCTTTGGTCTTTTGGGTCCAAATGGTGCAGGAAAAAGCACCACGCTTCGCATGTTAAGTACGCTATCCCAACCCACCAAGGGAACCGCCACCATCGGTGGTTATGATACCGTAAAAAATGATATGCAGGTCCGCAAACTCATAGGCATAGTCAGCGAAAAAATGATAATTTACAACCGCCTAACCGCTAAAGAAAACCTCTACTTCTTTGGAAGCCTCTTTAACATACCCAAAGATACACTAAACAAACGCATCGACGAACTGCTTGAACTTGTCAAATTAACTAAATTTAAAAACGCCCAAGTCGGCACCTTCTCAACAGGCATGCGCCAACGAATGAACGTAATCCGTGCACTTCTAAACATGCCCCAAGTACTCTACCTAGACGAACCTACCCTAGGCCTAGATCCTCAATCATCTGTTGAAATCCGCGAATTCATAAAAAAACTCAACCAAGAACAGGGCACAACTGTAGTTCTAACCACCCACATGATGGTTGATGCGGACATGCTCTGCGATCGCATCGCCATCGTTGACCATGGAAAAATCATCGCCATAGACACATCTACAAATCTCAAAAAAATCATCTCTGGAGCAGACACCATGATATTAAACCTTGAAATAGCCAATCTAACCCCCGATATATTAAGCGCCATAAAAGCCCTAGACTGCATAGACTCCGTAACTCAAGAAACTGCTGCCCAACTTCGCATCATCGTCCATGGCGAAGACGCCTTTGACGCAATTGTAGATCTCGTACGCAAACGCGGCGGCAAAATAACCGCCATGTCTAACCTACAACCCACACTAGAAGACGTATTTCTCCACATCACAGGACACGACGTCCGCGACAGCGTAGCCGAAAAAGTCCCAATGACAAATCGACGATTTGGTGCGCCACAAGCACGGGTGAGATAAACATGACTGCACAAACAATCATAAAACACAGTCTACGCATCGCATGGAAAGACCTCATGGAACTATTTCGTAACAGAATGGGTCTAGTGCTACTTATTGTGATGCCTCTATTTATGATGGTTATGGTGGGCTTTATCTATCCCTCCGGCGGCGCAAGCCTAAACAATATGCCCATCGCCATGGTAAACGAAGACTCCGGATTTAACGACTCATACCTGCCAAGCCAAACCTTCTTCACCACCCTGCAGAGCATAAACGACCAAACAGGCATGATGACCCTAACTACTGTCTCAAGCTTAGAAGAAGTCACTGACTTGGTACAACGAGGTGAACTCAGCGGAGGCATTGTAATCCCAAGTAACTTTAGTCAATCCCTCCTAAACGGCGAGCAGGGAACCATAATCATAGTGACTGATCAATCAAACCCCCAAATATCTGCCACCATCAACGCTGTTCTCTCAGGCGTATTTGACGGCATGTCCACTGCAATGGCACAACAAAATGTACTCCTGATGAACCCCAGCCTAAACCAAACCTCTGCATTAGCAGTCGTAAAACCTCTCACCGTACAATCTCAGGGTGTAGTTCCAGGCAATCCAAGCTACTTTGACTTCATCGCACCCGGCCTTATGGCTATGACCGTTATGATGAGTGTCATGACCGGCTTACCCGTCGCAATTTCACATGAAAAAGAACTCGGCACCATGGACGGCATGATGGTCGCACCCGTTAACCGTCTCTCTATACTGCTGGGCAAAACACTAGCACAAACCCTCCGAGGCCTAATACAGGGCGCCATAATACTGGGACTAGCAATTGGCATATTTGGAGTCGCCATACAAGGCAACATATTTCTAGTGTTTGCCTTGCTGTTACTGGGCGTATTTAGCTTTGTTGGATTAGGCATAGTCATAACCTCATTCACCAAAGACCAAGAAACCGCACAAATGCTAATGATGACCCTAATGTTTCCAATGATGTTTCTTAGCGGAGTATTCTTTCCCATCCAACAGATGCCCGCATTCATGCAAACCATCAGCCACTTCCTGCCGCTGACATACGCTGCCGATGCACTGCGCAAAGTCATGGTACTAGGAGCAGGTGTATCTCAAATATCCACCGAACTCTTAATCCTCACAGGATTTGGCGTAGTCATGATCGCCATAGCACTTCCGGTCTTTCGAAAAATGATGACTCGATAGGAGGCAGCAAAATGAGTACCATCTGCTCAAGGTGCCCTTTTTTTCAACTGGCACCCCTACTAAGGCGCAGAAACGCCCGCAAACGATGCCGCCTCGAACCCCAACGACAACTCCGCATCTACAAATGCAAAGACTATGAGTCTTATAATCTAAAAAGATTAGAATGTATGGAAAAATAATGTTTGTTAACCTCGCTCTTCAGGAATTGGGCTGAAGATGCGGGGTATATTTCATTTTTAATTATGTTTATCTGTCTGTTTATTTGGGTGAATTGTGCTTAAGTTTTCACAGTCTCATTAGTCGAGTCTTTTTTCAAGAGGTCTTTTTCTTTATCAATTTTGATTAGATCGAAAATATATTCTGATGTTGTGGGATATTTGAGACGTTTTGCACGGTATTGTGCCCAGTCCCAGTTATCTTGATTAATTATGTATATGTTTGTTCTTGATTGTTTTCTCGACATTATGGTTACCGTTTATTATGTATCTTTTCTATTTTTATGTGTTATTACTATTGTTGTAGTAAGTGTAGTGATAATTATGTTTATTGTTGATGTTGTAGTAGTTGCAGTAAACAAGTGAATCAATGTGACGAACCAAAATTTCAAAAAAACCATCACGATTAACCGGACTAAAACCCTAACCGATTACGGCTATACATCCAAACCCGTTTACCATGCGGGATTGCGGCGTGTGGCGGTTGCGACTTGGTGGCATTTGCACAACCGCGACATATCCAGCACACGCGACGGATACCTAATAGCAGTCATAGCACATGAGACCAAAAAAGCACTGTTCTTAACCATCTATGACGCAGCCGTACCCAGCATACAAGTCACAGAGGTCTGGAACCCAAAAGCGCCATCATATACCTCAGGGAGCCCACACAATGATAACTATCCACCACCCCCACACCCCCACACAAAAACGCATCCTTGACACCCTCGACATAGAACTCCAGGCGTAGTGGATAGCAGAGATCACCCGCAAACTAAAGAAGATGGCTAAGGAACTGTGCAAAAATAACTTGTGATTATTTTATTGGAGAGATTTTATAGTTCCATTCACCATGAGACCCAATTTTTAAAATATTTATCGCCTCAAACGTAGCATCATCAACCTTCATAGCACGAA
>Ga0209737_10002617_pt1 | contig 12583 bp, 10 predicted proteins | sample TergutCu122P3_FD_187284 | JGI IMG/M metagenome (GOLD analysis project Ga0209737, IMG submission 187284) | Cubitermes ugandensis P3 segment gut microbial communities from Kakamega Forest, Kenya - Cu122 P3 (SPAdes) (version 2) | ecosystem: Host-associated > Arthropoda: Insects > Digestive system... | reverse complement strand
TGAAACACTGTGACTATGTTAGGTTACACAGAATGTAGGAAATTTCTTGAGGAGCTGGGCAGCTGTTGGCTTGAAGACTCAGTTCTGCTGAGATATGATGCCATATCACTGGGTTATCAGTTCCTGATGTTTTGAAGGAAAATAGTGCCTTCATGTTCAAATATCTAGAGGTCCAAGAAGCTTCTCAAAAGAGACTGCTCCATAGAAGTATTTGGTTGATTACATGGCTAGTTGATGGGTTAGTCCATCACATCAAACAGTCTGTCAGTCAGTAAGTTAATTAGTTAACTGTTTGTAATGATTTATCCCATTGTTGTTAAAATACATGGTTATTTCTTCATTATTTCAGTGCCAGCAAAGATTGCATCATTTTCTCGGCGAGTGGTGGGAGGAGCAGGTCAGAAAATAGTGTTGGTATGCCATGCTGTGGGTCTTCCTGCTCCTAATCGTAGTTGGCGTGGTCCCAGTGGCAACTTTTTCACAGCTTCATCAGGGAACAGGCATCATCGACTACTCTCAGATGGAGGACTGGTACTTGGTCCACTTAAGCCTGAGGATGCTGGCAACTATTCCTGCCTAACAGAAAATGTGTTTGGTCGAGATGAAGTCACATATGTGATAACTGTACAAGTGCCTCCGGGCCCACCTCAACTCTCTGTGACTGCCACAACAACTCGCAGCCTATCACTGCAGTGGCGACTACCTGATAATGGTGGGAGTCCAGTAACTGGTGAGTCTTTGTATTTTGCATCATGTAACAGGTTTTGGGGCTGGGATAGCATAGCCTCTATAGCAACTCATTAAGGGCTGAATGGTCTGAGAATTTAATCCTGGTGGAGGAGACAATTTCCACACCCATCCAGACCAACACTGGATCTCACCCAGCCTCCTGTACTGTGGGTATCATGTCTTTTTTTCCGTGGATACAGAGGCTGGGTTGTGGCTTTGACCACCCACCCCCATCCAGCAATGAGGTTATAGAAAGAGTAGAGCCTTATCTCTACTCCCCCTCTTGGCCTTCATGGTCTGTTATTGGATGACTCTTACCTGACCCTTAAATTGGAAAGGTAATGGTAAAAGTCCCCCCTTGACATGCCTGTGCAGGCATAGAGGGGAAGCAGAGTTAGAGCTTCAGCCCATTTGAAACCTCAGGACTAGAAGGTAGTGGTTGTTCAGCATCACACCCCAGCAACTTTACTGCTGGGAAAGACCTGCAGAAGGGTGGTTGTGCCTCTTGGCTGTCTGGATGAGCACAGAAAATCTCACCCCCAGCAGAATTTGATCCCCAGACCGCCCAACCCATAGCAAGTCACTATACCAAGTACACTATGCCAACCACCATTCAGCATAATGTATAGAGGTGGACTGGCCAACAGCATACTTTTAGAAAACAGTTTTTACCTTATTCATTTAATACAGATTTGTTAGTGATGCCATAGCTAATATGAGAGGTACCTTCCAGGAACAAACGTTATCTACAAAAGGAAGTGATTAGCCATTGTCTGAATTGTGGCTAGGGAAATAATTAAGTAAATGCTAGCTGTGACTTAATTTTAAATTATCTGTTTGTTTACTGGAAATGTCAAGGGTAACTGCAAGGAACTTCATAGACCAAATCACATACTTCTACTGCAGAATGTTATTTCTTCATGCCCTAGGCTTAAATATACTAATAAAGTTGAAGGTAAATTTCACCATATAACCTGCCATGATGGCACAGAAGGGTAGTAGATGTATAGCTCTACTCTTTCTTTAACCTCTGCACTAGATGCGGGTGGGTGGTTAGCGCCATTCCCCGGCTGCTTTAGCCAGAAAATGACCAACAGAATTCTTAAACAGACCTTAAATAAAGAAGTATAAATACCAGTCAGTTTATGTTGCGTAGGGACAACAATTTATATCTGTTCAGAAAATCGTATGAAGCACATAAACAGTGTAGGCAAAATGTGGAGTTCTTAATGTTAAATTATATACACATGACCACCTTTTGGATGACTTTGCTTTGGCCTAGCTTTGCTTGTGAGTGAGTCCTGTACAGGATACAGTGTCATTTTATGACATTAGGTGAAGTTTCATCCTTATTGTAACTGAATTCACTTTTATTTACTGTTACATGACCACTGGAGTCCTGCTGATCACTGGCATGTACATAGTATTTTATTTGAGTCACATGAATTTTGCAGTGGGGATATGACTGCTAGAGCACTTCAAATTCCGTCTTTTGTGTCTGTCAAAATATGTTTCAGATTCTGGTCAGAATAATTCATTGTGATACTCACATGAATCTAACAGTTTCTGATTGGTTTGTTCATATGGCTGAAGTTTCCTATCACTGTTTAAGAATCCACTGGATGAGAGTGCAGAATCTCATTGGTCTGTATTAGAAAGCTGTAATTCCTTAGGTTCCAGGCCTAGTGGTGGCAACTGATGGCCCTTGCAGCATCTCATAACTATGAGTGATTTGTCACTGTTAATTTTAGGAATTAGTCAAGCTGACTCTTAGTTCCTGTAGCAGTTGCTCTTGAAGTTTACTGGAGGACTGAACTTATTTTCTGCTGTAACGTTTTCTTGAATGGGAACCTCTTTTGTTTACGCATGGTTCAAATAGAAAGTGTACTAAATATCTGGCTCCAAGTAGGTTGCATTAAAGGGTTAATATATAGAGTGCGGCATTTAACGTTACCCATTTTGAGTTGGCAATACAGCTTGTGTGGATTGTGGGAGGGGTCGCTGACAACACTGGTTGGGTTCCGTGTGGCCTTGGATTCAGTGAACAATGGAACGTTGGTCCGTGCAGCAGTGCATATTTTGTGTGGAACAGTTCGTGTTAAGCAATTTGATCGTATCCGTGCAGCAAGAGTTTCATCAGAAATTTGGTGATGATCGGCAACATGGGGCTGCACCTTCAAGAAAAATAATCAGTCAGTGGGTGCATCAGTTGCATGAGACTGGATCTGTACAGGTTAAAACCTGTACCCGTCGAAACACCATCCGATCACCTGAAAATATCCAGCGTGTGAGAATAGCCTTGGAGAGAAGTCCACATCGATCAGTGCAGCGGCATTCCCAACTCTTGAATTTGTTGGACAGAAGTGTGCGACGATGAATTTTACACCATGATTTGCATTTTCACCCATATAAACAGAAAATTGTCCAGGAATTAACTGCTGCGCACAAAGCGTTGTGTGTCCGTTGTTGTCAACAGATGGTGCACACGCACGCTGACCTCAGGAGGTTCCTCATCATGAGTGACGAAGCAATATTCTCCCTCAACGGCTCTGTAAACAAACAAAACTGCCAATATTGGGCGCCTACAAATCCACGCCAACTCCACGAGCAGCCACTACACAGTCCTCATGTCATTTTGTGGTGTGCCATTTCAGCATAGGGAATTATTGGGTCCTACTTTTTCGAGGGTGATGACGGTGTCTCTGTGACAGTGAACGCCGAACATTATAACCACATGTTGGACCTTACTGCAGCAGACTTTTTTTTTATGGGGGTATTTGAAAGCTCAAGTTTTTACTCACACCTTCCGTGACATTAACAGCCTTAAAAATGCAATTTGTCAGGATATTGCGAATGTTACACAGGACACTCTATGTCACATCATGGCAAGTGTACCTGGGAGATGGCAGCAATGCCTTGATTGTCATGGAGGATATCTCCAAGACATTGTATTGAAGACGTGAGGCTTTTTTTGTAAATCCAAGACAATGCCTTACTTAAACTATGTTCAGTCGTATTTATTGCTGTGTACAATAAATGTGTTATCCTACTTTCAAAATAGGTAACATTAAATGCCGCACCCTGTACTACAACCCGACTCTTGAGTGTCTTGTCTGAGAATTTACTAGGTACTTAGCTTTTCCAAGAAATTCCTTTTGTTGTTGAACCCAAAGCTGATCACCACCACCACCACCACCACTACCACCACCACCACCACCACCACCACCACCATATCCACCATATTTCAACTGCTACTACTAAGAGTTCTACGACATTTGACTCCATTATAAGCTAGTTAAGTGCAGTTGATTTGGCCTCTCTTTATAAGTAATATGTTGTCTAATTACCTGCAGGATACACCTTGAGCTATAAACAAGAATTTGGGGAGTGGCAGGAGGTGATGATTGACCCAGACAGAAAGACATACACACTGGATGGGGTGAAGTGTGGTACTAGCTATCAGCTGTTTCTCACAGCAGTAAACTCTGTTGGTAATGGGAAGCCGAGTTCTGTTGTCACTGCCACCACTAAGGGAGGAGGTATGCACAAGTGCACCATATAATATTACCTGTAGTTCAGCAGTGCTACAAGACATTGCATATTTTAACTTTATTTGAGGACTGACAATTATTTGTCTGGACTAGGAACCATACAGTTCTTTTGCTATCAGAATATGTAGATGACCTAGCAGACTGGTCCAAACCTTTTATTCAGTACTCCAGCTAACCTAAAAATCAGCATAACTATCAACCATTTATCAAAATCATATAGTCTTACATTGCCATGCTGTTGTGTTATAACAACCAAAACACTGCAACTATACATTTGCACAACAAATTTCATTAGGGTGTGCACTCACTGGGTTTTTTTTTTATTTTATATAAATGCAAACATTTATTAAATACTAAACAACAAAGGACATTATTTTTATTCACAAAACAAATTTAAGAAACTAAAATGTAACTGAACTTTTTTGAAATTCACAATTGAACTGTACTTAAACAATATAAACATAAAAACCTAGGCACAAAATACCAAATTTTGAGACATTAGGTGTGGTGTCAGCGGTCTCCACCACTGCCTTCTTCTCTACGTGCACCAGCCACTAGTCTTCAGAGTTGCTAAATGTATTTTTATTCTTTCACACTAAGTACAACAATACCTGCACAAAATCGCTCAACAGTGTCACTCATCTGTGCTTCCCTTTGTTCCACTACTACTTGCCCCACCCTTCTCCCCACCTTACAGTATGGCTGCCAAGGCCCTCTCACACTGGATCAATGAGAACGCAACATCTCTCGCACCTTTTAATTTTTTAGCCAGCAGGGAAAATCAAAACAGCAAACTTGAACCTCCCTTGAGACTCCATAACTGACACAACTAGCAGACTAATCATAATCTGGTGGGTTTTATCACTTTCCTCCCACTTCATTTTTCACAGTTTTCTTAACATTAGTAGATATGCCTTTTCAAAACCAGCTGGCTTGAGTTTCACATCACTGGTCAGCAAGGGGTTTTCTTCTTCATGGCTACAGAGCAGGGAATTTATCCAACTTATCTCCAAAGCATAGACATGTTGTACAGTTCTGGTCAGTTCTCTGAGGGGTGTCTTCACTCTCACCACCCAGACACAGCCATCAGTCCTAGGGAAAAGGGCAACAACTAGCTTGAAAGGTCTGTCCAACCTCTTCTTGTTTTCATACCCAACCAGCACTACATCTCCCACCTTGACCTCCCCAGGTCCTTTCTTTTTACCCTGCTGCTTGATTCAGAAGACCCAGGTTCTCATCTCTGAAATTTTTCCTAAGTTTTCTCTCAGTTTTTGTTGGTATTTGAACTGTTATTGATATTAACTCAATCCACATGGTCCAAGATAGGCACACCCATGGTTGGTATAAGTTGAATGAACATAGCAGGGGTGAGGAGGGACAAGTCCTTGGGATCTTCAGAGAGGTAGGTTAGAGGTCTGGAGTTGATTACAGCTTCAGTGTTGCAAAGAATTTTCTGTAAGTCTTTAAAACCAAGGCATCTCAGACACTTTCCTCTGGTAGTGGCATAGAAATTGTTTCAGTCCCCATTGCTGTACATCTTTTCCTTTGTACACACTTTGCTATCACTCCTTGTACCATTTTCCTCCTCCTTAGAATCGAGAAGTGTTAGCACAGATCACCAAGTATGACTTGAACTCACGCATGCAAAGACTGCTGATGCCTTTCTCTAACCAATCTCTTCACCAACTCATAGTATGAGGGCAAAACCACTGGACATCGAAATTCATCACTGTCTTCTCTTCAGGTAATCCTTATCTTCACCCTGAGAAGACTGTCTTCATCCATAAGCTAGCAAAGAGATTTTAGTTTCAATTTGAAAGCTCCATCTTCTTTGAGGACTTCATATTGTACAATGTTCAGAAGCTTCCTTTCATCACCTTTCATTTCTGCTACAAGCAGTTCTCCCTCCAATCTGTCCTTTTTCTTCTGGTAGTTTCGGATGAATCATAGCATCCATCCAGTCATCCTCAAGATCTGGGAATAAAACGCTGAAGTTACCACTTCTCTTCCATGATAGTACTGGGGAAAGATGGAACAACATCCTTTCTTTTCTCCTTCGTGATTTCTATTTCATCGAACTGAACTTCCTCCTTTCATTCCAACCAAGAGGGTCACTCCTACCATCTGGAGCTCAACAAGGCCTTTCCAGAACACCCACGGGATGGAAGATTGGTTGGATTGAGATCATCTGGGACATGTCTCCATCCCTCCTTCATAGACAGGCTTCGAATCACCTTCACACAATTGTTGACAAATGTCCCCCAGTCACTGGACATGAAAACCCAATTGGATCGAATATCTTGTGGACTGTCAACAAAATTTTCCTTCACGTGACAGTCTGATTATGTTCTACCAAAGGTTTTATATCACAAAATAGGATGAGTGTGAGTTCACTTGGTTAATTACCCTTTTTCAGCTCAGTATGTTCCCAGCCATGAAGATCAAACCAACCACTGGGTAGCAGCTCCTTAGATTCTTGAATGAACTTAAAGAGTTCTTCCTCACTCTGCATAGAAGTCACAGTGTTATCCACATAAAGAGATTTTCTCAAAACTTCTTAAATCGCCTTGAGTTTGAATGGTCTTTTTTCCAAGTCTCGACTGAGCATGGGAGCCAACAGAAGTTCACTACAGTCAAGTCCAAAAACCTTGAGTTTCTCTCCTTGAAATTTTTCCACCATACAAATCTGAGAAAATCGCATTCCTTCTCAGCTACAGCAATCTGCAGGAAAGCACATTTTACTCATATGTCTGAGACAACTCCAATTCTTTGTACCTAGAATTGCACAATTATTGGGGGGAATCTGTTGTAACAGTTTTGGGCCCTTTAGAAGGCAGTCATTCAGCGAGGGTGCACTCTTTCCCCTGCATGAAACGTCAGACACAGGTCTAATCTTGGTCGTGGAGTTCTCCTTGAACACACCTTGATACAACAAGTAGTAAGCCAAATTTTTTAGCACTTCGTATGGTACCACCTCTATCGCTTTGTCTGTCACCCACTCATCAAACACAGCTTTATAATCGCTATACTTATCTTAAGCTAGCAGTCTGGTTGTGGTGGAGACACATCTTTTTTCTTACAACATCCAAATTCTCTTGAAGAGCTTCATCACCTTCAAGCCAAGTTAAACAAACTTCATACTTTTTATTTCAATCTTCAATGAAGATGGAACTGACAGAGTGTTCCAGCATATCAGCACATAAATTTCAGATGCAGGGGAATCACCAAAAAGAAAGAATACAACATTCAGAACACGGAAGTTTTGAATTCATGAAACTTCATAATGCCCATCTTCATCTGTGACAACAGTTTCTTTGAAATGGTCAAGTGCAGCCTGTTCCAGTACATGTCTGGAGAGTGCTTCTGCTGGGTCTCTGATCCCCGAGTGTATCTTAAATCCATAGCTCAGCAACTGCAGCATTATGGGTCAGCAGTGGAGTTATGGCTAGTTTGGACACTCCTTGATTTTTCTCGCCAGGCACTATGCCCACGATCAACCAGCTTAGCCTGATTTCTACTGCCACCAATCCACATTGCAACTTGTACATCTGTCTAGTAAGTAGTAGCCCACGAGTGTCTGGCCCTTTTAGTATCTGTATGTTGGTACATCCGTCCCCATTGAAAACAGTTGGGACTCCTGGTTATAACTTCTCCACGGTCCCGTGGAACGTTCGGTAATGTCCGGTTTTGTTCGGGACACTTCGTCAAAGCTTCCAGTTCACCAGCACGTGACCACGTGGGGCAGGCTGGTACACAAAGGGAGTCTGGTTCTAACCACCATGCGGTCAGAGGAGTGACGCAAGTGATTACAAGTTTAGTGTTGGTGCAAAATAACAAGTGGGGTTAACTTGTAAGAGCCGTGCGAACACAACAGTGGCGACGAGGATGGGATGCCACCCGGACCCTCAAAAGATCATTGCTCTAGCCGACATGCTTGCACCCACCAACATCACTACACTCTGCTCCTTCCTTGGGCTAGTCAATTACTACCAGTCTTTTGTCCCTAACATGCGTTCTTTCCTCCAGCCCCTTGATGACCTCCGCAAGAAGGACAACGAATGGAAATGGTCAACTAGCTGCCAACAAGCGTTTGAGAGCATTAAAGGCATTCTTAATTCGGAACTCCTCCTCACTCACTATGACCCTCGCTTGAAGTAATCGTCTCTGCGGACGCGTCAGAACACGGACTGGGCGCCGTCATACATCACCGGTGGCCAGGTGGCTCATTCAAGGCCATTGCTCATGCTTCTTTTCACTGAAGCCAGCAGAACAGAACTACAGTCACATTGAGAAGGAGGGCCTAGCACTAATTTTCGCTGTAAAGAAATTTCACACGTATATTTACGGATGGCATTTCACACTTCTCACGGATCATTGACCCATTTTGTCGATATTTGGAAACCGCAAGGGTATTCCATTTCATTCAGCCAGTCGTCTACAACGTTGAGCAGCAACCCTTCTTGGCTATGACTTTAGGATTTTGGTCTGGCTGACGCACTCCCTCGTCTTATTTCGTCGCACTCGGCACCGGACGAAGAAGTCGTCATCGCTGCTCAACAAGCCAAGTTCAACATGGACATGCTGACCAGTTACCTTTCGGTGACCTTCGACAAATTCCGCTCGATTACCGAGAACGATGTACTGCTACAAACAGTGAAGAAATTCATCCAGTCGCGCTGGCCGGACTTCAGACTTCTCCGCCAGCACGCCGACTCATCAGAGCTCGAAGGGGTTCTACCGACGCTGAGAGTCCCTCACGATCGAGCAAGGATGTGTTCTGTTTAGGGAACGTGTGGTTATTCTGACCGCGCTGCGGACCAAAGTTCTCAAACTTCTTCACCAAGGACATCCGGGGATCCAACGAATGAAGTCACTCACGCGCAAATACACATACTGGCCGGTCATGGACCACGACATTGAAGAAATGGTTTGTCTACGCGGGCCTTGCACAGCAGAAGCAGCAAAGCAGCCTCTCAAGGCAACACTGCACCTGTGGCCTCCAGCAACAAAACCTTGGTAGCACATTCACATAGACTTCGCCGGTCCACGTCTGGGAAGGCACTTCCTCATCATCGTGGACGCCTACTCAAAGTGCCCCGATATTATTTCAGTGTCCAGCATGACGTCCCGGCAGACAGTGCCAATACATCTTAAATTGTGCGCCCAGCATGGTGTTCCAGAGACAATCATCAGCGACAACGGGACCCAGTTTACCTCACACGAGTTCGGGGAGTTCTGTAAGGCTAATGCTATCAGTCACGTTCTGTCACCACCGTACCACCCCCAATCAAAAGGACGGACCGAACACTTTGTCGACACCTTCAAGCGCAGCCTTCTAAAACTGAGAGGGGAGGGAGATGTGGATAAAATCTTGGATACATTCCTGCTGGCTTACAGGACGACACTCAACTCCACACTTCAACAACAACGTTGTCCTGCCGAACTGTTCTTCGGACTTAAGCCCCGGACAACACTGGATCTTCTTCCGACCAAGCAACCAACGGGGCATGACATAAAAATGGAACGTCAATTCAACGGCCGACATGGAGCAGTCGCGCGCAACTTTGACAGGGGAGACCCTGTCTATATTCGATACCGCCAATCTCATGATTGGAAGGCAGGGTCAGTCGCTTAACGAATCTTTGGACATCTCTACGACGTGACGTTGGCCGATGGATCGACCCGCAGGTTTCATGCCAACCAATGCGCCTGAGATCCACACAACTGACGGATGATGACTTCATAGCATTTGCAGATGCTTCCAACCTGCCTGTTCGACGCCCACAAGTTGCCAGTGGAGAAACTGGAAACTTGGATGAACATGCAGTGGACCACAACCAACAGACCAGCAATCAGGGAACTCCAGCTGCGGACGAAATCAAACCGGAGCAGTCAAAGTATTGTTGGAACCCTGCCATTCTAAAAGAGGTCACATTCCAAAGAAACAATTTGAGTTGGACCCAAGAAGGAAAACATATAAGTATCCATAAATTGGTTCCAGTGGTTCAAGCTCTTTTCCTTGGGTTTTTTTCTAAAAAGGGGAGGTGTTGGGACCCCTGGTTATAACATCTCCACGGTCCCGTGGAAAGTTCGATAATGTCCAGTTATGTTCAGGACACTTCAACAAAGCTTTCAGTTCACCAGCACTTGGCCGCCTGTGGCAAGCTGGTAGACAAAAGGAGTCTGATTCTAACCGCCATGCGATCAGTGGAGTGACGTGTGTTTACAAGTTGTCCAGGGTTCTGTCTTGAGCCTGGGGATCTTCCTGCAGATAACAGTTTGGTCTAATACCAGTATTTCACAAAGAAATATGCCATCCTAATTGTACACCTTCCTCTTGTACAGGGAATTATTTTATTCTCTGGATTTAGCTCCACCGAACAATCCATGAGTTATCATTTCAGATCCCACCGACTGGTACCCCAGATATGTTATTGTTTCTTTTAACACGTTGGATCACAGGGAACCACTCTGGATGAGAGCCCTTACTTTCTGCCCATTCCCATTATCTTCCATTAGCTTCACCATCAAGTTCGCAAAACAACTTCCTGCAAACAGTTCTGATTACTCATGTTGTCCACTTTCTGTTCCTTTTTTCTTGCTGGGCTCTTACAAACATTCTGACTGAGCATTAATTCAGGGTACATGAATTCAAGATGTTGCTTCCCACACATTACACACTTCTTATTTGACTTGCAGGAATGTGACCAGTGACCTTGCTTAAGACACTGGATACAGCGACCTTCTTTCTTCAAGACATCCTTCTTTTCCATTGAAGTCATTTTTGAGTTCAATAGCTGTCTTTACTTTCATGGTTTAATTTGCAGAACACGCAAGCTCTAGTGTATTTCTTCACATCACCTGAAAAGAGATCATTTGCTGTTGGCATGCTAACTACATCAGGCGATTTCGTCTTTGGTTGCACATGAAGGCAATCTTGCATATGGAACCCATTGTGAACCAGTGAGATCCTTTCTTCACCTTCTGCTTCATTGTTCAGGAAAAGCAGCAGCTGATAACTCCATCAGAATATATATATATATAAAATTAGATGTGTCAACATCAGCTGGTTTCACAAAGGTTCTCAACCACACTCTAATCATATCTTCAGGGAGCGATGATTCAATAGGAATGCTGCATATTTGCCGCTTGTCACCTCCAAGGACCGTAAGTGGGAAGCTGCAGACAATGTCATGAACCCTGATTCCTTCTATCATGGCTTGGATGAGATATTGGAATTTGTCCTCCTTTTTGATCTCTGAGTCTTCATGCATGCATTTGAACTGACTCCAGAATCCTAACCACTCTTTCACTTCATTACTAAATTTTCTCTGGTCAGTCTTCAGCAACTTGAGGCATTCCTTGTGTGCATGGCTGTCTGCTATGCAATTCTCTTTCTTATCCCCTACAACAGGCATATCAAATCCTTCAATCTTTCAGTGACATTTAGTTTCTTTCTGTGTTCTTCAACTGTGAAGTATTCTACATTGCACACTTCATCTTCACCTTCATGTATCAGAATTTCCAGTATCTTCATGTCAGCCACCACCAACTCGCATCGTAACCTCTCTAATTTCCTAAATTGCATAATGTTGTTTCTTCTTCCAGAACTTCGTTCTGAAATTATATCATTATTGCTGTAAAGGTTTTTGAGAACATTATCTAGATCATTTTCCTGTTTTTCACGAGTTGATCCATGTTTGTTGCTGTGTGAGTGGTTGGTGCCCAGTCACGGTTGCCAGAAAATTTGTAAGCATTCTACACCACTGCCTTCTTCTTTGCCTACACCAGTTACTAGTCTTCAGGGTTGCTAAATATATTTGTAGGCTTTCACACTACACAAAACTGTAGCTGACACAAAATCATTCATGAGTGTCACTCATCCCCACATTTCTTTGTTCCGCTACTACTTGTCCCATACTTCATTCTGCCTTACAGTATGGCTGTCAAGGCTCTTCCTGGGCACACATGTACACCTTGTACACATGTTTGTGACAACAACAGTAACTTTTATTGCACATTCCTTTTTATAATGATTTTACAAATATGTGTATGTGTTTTTTTACTTTACGTATGCACCATCAGATAAGTACATCTACCTCCTGTCTGCATCATAGTTAATGTTAAATATATATATATATAAAAGTATAAAGAGTAAAGTCATTATATATTATATATATATATATATATATATATATATATATACAGGGTGGCGCACAAAATGTCATACCATTGATTGTGCACATAACACATTTTTATTATTACAAAAGCATTTGACATCTGGTACGGAATTAATCCTCACA
>Ga0209737_10002616_pt1 | contig 12587 bp, 11 predicted proteins | sample TergutCu122P3_FD_187284 | JGI IMG/M metagenome (GOLD analysis project Ga0209737, IMG submission 187284) | Cubitermes ugandensis P3 segment gut microbial communities from Kakamega Forest, Kenya - Cu122 P3 (SPAdes) (version 2) | ecosystem: Host-associated > Arthropoda: Insects > Digestive system... | reverse complement strand
ACCCTCAAGATCACTGAGACGAGGCCGGAAGGCTATGTCGGTGTACAGCCGTTCACTGTTACTATCGAACCTGAAAACGGGACCGTTGTTTCTTTTGAAGCCGCAGGGTCCGACCGAAGGCTCGTACAGCTGACGCCCGACCAGTTCGGCCTGTATATCTGGAACAGGTCGGCTGTGATGGACACCAGCTACTACGACGTAGCGATCAGAAAATGGATCAAAAAAGTTGACCGCGTGATCGACGGCGAGGTCTTCAATATCTACTACAACAACGAAATAAATTCTGACGTCGTTGCCGTGAAAAACGGCGACGTCATTCTCTACCGCGTCGATGTGTACAACCAATGTTTCAACACAGTCGTCGTTTCCGAGATCACCGACTGGCTGCCGCCGGGCCTGAAATTTGACAAGGATGCGACTATCGCGCATTACGAGGAAGGGCAGCCGGCGTACAACAACAGCTGCTGGGAGCTGATCCCGGGCACGGGCGACAAACCGGATATGCTGAATTATATAGGCGAACCTGTCATAATGGGTCCGCGGGCCGATGCTGTGAGCGCCTACCCGGAAACTCGTATCCCCCTTGTCCTGACTGTGGACGTCCAGGTAGAAGTGACTGAAAACAAAGTCCTGAGCAATGTCGTCAGGGTCACCGAACTGAAAAATGTGAACGGCGAAGTCGTTGAGGACATTGATTCCTTTATAGAGAAAGACCGCGACAGTGCGGGCCCGGTACCGGGTATATTCTACGATGTTCTTCCTCCGGGGGTCGTCAACGATAACGACATAGAAGGCCGCCGCAAAAATACTGACGGCGAGCCCGACTATACCCAGGACGAAGACACCCATGACTATGCTTCAGTAATTGTATACAATCCTCTGCTCATTGAATGTGAGGTTTACAAGGATACGATCCGCAGAACTTCCGCGGCATACGTCAGCCTTCCGAACCACGAGGGCTTCAACAACGTAGGTGATGAAGAATACCGGTATGACATAGACTTCCGCTCGACCTCTACCCAGGCCGCGGATGAATTTGTTGTGGACGACCCGCTTGAAAACGTCGCCAACGACCAGGTACGTATCGTCGGCCTGTGGCTGCCGGCCGTCTGGGGCGATGAAGACGGCAAGATGAACGTCTGGTACAAATCAAACGATGTAAAATCCAATACGGAAAAGATACCCGCAAGCGCGCTTGAGATCACAACCAAGCCTGCGGACCAGCAGCTCTTTCCGACGAGGCCGCAGGACGGATGGAGGCTCTGGACTACTATAGACAAGAGTGAAACCGAGAAGTTCAAGAAGTACGGAGTCATCGATCGGGAACAGCTCGGATTGCCGAAAGATCTCGCGGACGGCGATTATATCACGGCTATCCGCTTTGAGTACGGCGCCGTCAAAGTTGGCTTCACCAGCAGGAACTACGAGAGATATTCCTTGAACGGCGAGCACAGAAACGCGTCAGGCGAAATCGTTTTGCCTCCTGAGGATCTCGCCAAGGTCGACGGGCTGACGCAGATAAATACCGCGGCGGTGCAAAACGCAGGCGGGCCGGATGACGTTACTCCGGTTGTGATAGCGCCTACAGCGGCGGGACCCGAAAAAGAGAGCGGAAACTTTTTCACAAAGATGTTTGCAGGACTATTCGGAAAGAAGGAAAAGCAGGCTGAACCGCCTACAACTACCAACGAAGGAACTCAGGAAACGAAAGCTTACGGCGTGGGCGGACCGGAAAACATGGTCATGTTTGCCGGCCCCGGAAACACATCGGACTGGACGCCAAAGCCGATGGATCCGGGATTCTCGCTCGGAGCTAAAAACGCGCCGGGGCTTTTGCCGGCCACTTACCTGGTCCAGGCGATCCGCCCGATGGTCAACGAAGGAATAGTATCCTCGGCGGTATCCAGCATCGCGAGGCAATCGCTCAGCGACCAGTCGATCGACGCGGTCGTCACATATCAGCTTTCAACATTTACGCTCAAGGATCTGGTAGCGCCGGGATATACAAAGGGAGGGACCTTCAAAGACAGCATCCCGAGGCTTGAGCCAACGACCGAAAAAGGAGTAGGCGGCCGTTCATCGAGGACATATGACGGGATGAATGTTATCTTCTGGGTCGGCATGATCGTATTGTCGCTTACTTCGGCGATGATGATCATCATGCTCTGGTACAGACGGAAAAAACTTCAGCTTCTGTTCGCGAGAATTTTTGAAAGGAGGCGCGGAAGATGAAGATAGGAAGATTATTTTTTGGAATAATAATAGCCGCGTTTGCCGTTCTGTTTTTTCCGTACCCTGCTTACGCGACCGCCGCGCCGGATCCTGTTCCCGAATGGAATATAAGAATAGAATACCGCTATACAGAGGGCGAAGAAAGCAAGGTCAATATTCCGAACAATATCGTCCGGCTGGGCCGCGGTTATCATCTGGTTGAAAGGCAGGCGCCGGTTCTGGAAACGCAGCTGCCAGCACTGCGTACATATACCTGGCATATTGAAGGCGTCTTGTCAGAAAAAGAGATAAAAGAGCTGGAAGAAATGGACGGGGTAAAACTGACGGCGGTAGAAGTTCCCGTAGGCAAGCTGGTGGACAAAACCGAAATACTTAAAGACCTTCCCACAAACGACGTCGACGCCCTTCCTTATACAAAAGTATTTCAGGTAGCGTCGGCTACGTCGCCCGGCGGGCTGAACGAGGAAAACCTGGCCTGCGCGGCCGTGAGGTTCGAAGTCCAGGAATACGACGAATGGGATCTTCCGAAATACTATGAAGCCGAGATAGTCTACAGAGGTCTTGAAACCGTCATGGAAGCCGGCTATTACAGGGTCGACCAGGTATATACAAGTACAGAGGATCTGGACGATGTAAACCAGTATGTGATCGTAGCGATATACGCCCCGGATCAGATGCCTGCCGCTTTCGGCGGGACCGATACAGGGGGCGCAGGCGGCGGAGCCGGTGACGGAGCAGGAACGGACGGAGAAGGGGCTATCACGCCGCCGATCGACGAGATGCCTGCCGTCATAGACGGTACGGAAACACCTCTCGCGGGCCCCGAAATCTCTGCTGAAAAACCCGGCCTTTCATCGATCTTGCCTCTTTTGATAGGGATAATACTTGCGTGCTGCATCGCTGTAATGCTGCTCCTGGAATACAAAAAGAGGAAAGAAAGAAAAATGCGCAGAAAAACAAGAATGTCTTTTTCCTGAAATAGCAGGGGCCTCGTTCTTGTGGTACAATGACGCTGTATGCGGGATTTTTTCTACAACAAAGGTGATATTCTGATTGCGATCCTTATTATTCTGGTCGCGGCTTTTATAATATACGTCAGAGTAGGGATAATAATGGACTATTCCGCTTCCGGGGAAAACGGCGGATCGCTCCTTCCTAAACCGCCGTCTGTTGACGAGATCATAGATTATGTTACAGGCTCGGAAACAGCGGACACGGCAGGACAGGAAGGAGAAAGCTCCTCTGAACCCTCTGCCGAAACCCCCGCTCCTCCGCAGGAGGAAGGGCCGGCGGTACAGCCGGAAGGAGAACCTCCAACAGAACAGCCGCAGGAAGAAACCCCTCCCGCCGGGCAACCGGAATCCGTACAAATCGTCGTTGTTGCGGGCGACGCCGCCAGCATTATCGCGGACAAATTGCTTGCCGCAGGGGCCATTTCAGACAAGCAGGCATTCCTGGCAGACGTAGCGGCTCAGGGGGCCGACGCCAGACTTAAGATGGGCACATTTACGATACCTGCAGGCGCAAGCCACGCTGATATCATAGCTATATTGACAGGCTGACAAAAGGTCAGATCTGAGAAAGTGAGGAAATCATGCCATTGGTAACAACTAAAGAAATGTTCGCGAAAGCATATAAAGAAGGATATGCCGTAGGAGCATTCAACGTCAACAACATGGAAATAGTGCAGGGGATCACGGAGGCGGCAATGGAAGAAAACGCTCCTCTTATCCTTCAGGTTTCAGCGGGCGCCAGGAAGTACGCAAAACACGTCTACCTGATGAAGCTCGTAGAAGCCGCGCTCGAAGATACAGGTCTTTCGATCGCGCTGAATCTCGATCACGGCGCGGACTTTGAAACATGTAAATCCTGCATAGACGGCGGATTTACTTCCGTAATGATCGACGGTTCATCCGGAACGTTTGAGGAAAACGTCGAAGTCACGAAAAAAGTAGTCGATTACGCGCACGAAAGAGGCGTAGTCGTTGAAGGCGAACTCGGTCAGCTGGCCGGTATCGAAGACGATGTAAACGTAGAAGAGCACAGCTATACCGATCCGTCTCAGGTGCAGGAGTTTGTCGAAAGGACCGGCGTTGATTCGCTTGCGATCGCGATTGGCACATCCCACGGAGCGTACAAGTTCAAGCCTGGCATGGAGCCCCAGCTGAGATTTGACATTCTTGAAGAAGTCACCAGAAGGCTGCCGGGCTTTCCGATCGTATTGCACGGCGCTTCGTCGGTAATACCCGAGATGGTCGAAAAGGTCAATTTGTACGGCGGCAAGATGCCCGATGCGATAGGGATACCTGAAGACATGCTCCGCAAAGCTGCAAAGAGCGCAGTTTGCAAAATCAATATAGATTCTGATCTCCGCCTTGCCATGACTTCGACGATCCGCGAGCACTTTGCGCTTCACCCGTCGGACTTCGACCCGAGGCAGTACCTGTCGCCCGCACGCGCCGCGATCAAAGAAATGGTCAAGAGAAAAATCGTAAACGTTCTCGGGTGCAGCGGTAAAGCCTAGCCTGCCCGCGTGCGCTTTGAAATAGGAAAAAATGAAACAGGGAGAAGGCTGGACCGCTTCCTGAAGAAGACCTTTAAGAGCGCGTCGCTTTCGTTTATATACAGGATCATTCGCAAAGATGTAAAAGTGAACGGGCGCCGCGCGTCCGGAGAGTTGCTGCTCTCAGAAGGAGATGTGGTTGAAGTTTTCCTTCCCGGGGAGCAGCTGAAAGATCTGATACAAAAACAACAAAAAGAATTTTCCGGCGCGGGAAAGCAGTTCCGGGTAGTTTTCGAAGATGAAAACATTCTTGCGGCAGACAAACCTTACGGCCTTCTCGTACACGGCGATAAATCCGAAAAGAAAAACACGCTGACGAACCAGGTGATATCCTACCTGATAAAAAAAGGAGAATACGATCCGGAAGAAGCCCTGAGCTTTGCTCCGGCGCCTGCAAACCGGCTCGACAGAAACACGACGGGCCTCGTCTTATTCGGAAAAACGTTGCCTGCGGCAAAGGCATTGGCTATAATGCTAAAGGGCAGTGAGAGCGGAAATCCGGATGTTGAGAAAACATATCTGACGGTCGTTAAAGGGAAGCTTGACAAAAAAATCACACTCAGGGCGCGCATGATAAGAGACAGTGACAAGAACGTGACAAAAGTACTTAAAGACGAAACAGACGCCGGCCTTATTATGATTACAGAAATAGTACCTTTAATGTCAGGAATAGAGTATACTCTTATCGAGGCAAAGCTTCACACCGGCAGAACGCATCAGATCAGAGTGCAGCTTGCTGATGCAGAATATCCTGTAATCGGGGACCGGAAATACGGAGACGCTGAGGTAAACCGCCGCGTATCGAAAAAGTACGGTCTTCAGGCACAGCTGCTGCATGCGTATCGACTGAAAGTAATATTGGGGAATGGGTGTTTAGAGTATTTAGAAGGGAAGACCTTGCAGGCTGAACCGCCTGTCAGGTTTGCTGAGATCGCGGAGGATCTTGGATGCAGTATGAAGAAGAAATCGTAGGAAAAGACGCCGGCCGCCGAAAAAAATCGGAAGAATTTAAAGGTGCGTCTGACAACAAGGCGACCGTTGGGAGAAGCGCCTTATTGCTGCTTAGGGATATCGGGATAGCGATCGGCGTTATCATATTGATACTTCAGTTCGTAAAACCGACTATCGTTTTTGAACATTCTATGGAAGACACTCTGCATCCGCAGGATTATGTTTTTCTTGCAAGGCAAGCCTATTTAACAAATGATGTGGAGTTCGGCGATATCGTAGTTTTCAAGTCGGCGCTTATGGATCAAAACGGAACGTTCAAAAACCTTATCAAACGCGTCATAGGCCTGCCCGGCGATGTGATATCCATTCAGGACAACGCGGTCTATCGCAACGGGGAGCGTCTCGACGAACCATATACAAAAGACGGTGTGACGCTTGGGGAAATGGCTCCGATCACGGTGCCGAACGACGCCTATTTTGTCTTGGGAGACAATCGTCAGGTCAGTACTGACAGCCGAAGCGGAATAGTCGGCTTTGTCTCGAAAGCCCGTATCGAAGGGAAGGTTTTTTTCCGGCTGTTTCCGCTCAGTACAGCCGGCAGAGTCAGCTAATGAAAAAGACCCACAGGAAGATGCTCGCCGTGAACAAATCGGCGCGGCATGATTATTTCATAGAAGAAATTTTTGAAGCCGGGCTTGTGCTCACGGGGACGGAGATAAAGTCTCTTCGCCAGGGCAAAGTAAGCCTTGGCGAGAGTTACGCGAGAATGATCGACGGCGAACTCTTTATCATCGGCATGAATATAAAGCCGTACGAGCAGGGCAACCGGTTCAATGTCGATCCGATGCGCCTGAGAAAACTGCTTCTGCACAAGAAGGAGTTGAAGGAGCTGCACAATGAAACGAAGCGCGAAGGGCTTACGATCGTGCCGCTGAATCTTTATCTGAATGACCGGGGCCTGGCAAAGATGGAGATCGCTTTGGCCAAAGGCAAGAAGCTGTACGACAAGAGGGACAGCATCGCGGAGCGCGACGCGGAGCGCCGTATGCAGCGGATCAAGCTGAAGTGAGCCGTGGCCGCAGAGCTCTCGATTTTTATACGGTTCACACCGAGAACCCTCCTCGATTTGCCGGTGCTCGGCTTCAAGAGTGAGAGTCAGGTAAGTGATTTGGAATATAGGTAGCTCGGCATAGCCGATGCGTAACGAGCAGAGCGAGTGGAGGCAATTGCAAATCTCCGAGGATTCATCGGCTGAGAGCCGTAAGATACGGACCTCTGCGGCTGTACACCTCGGCCGATAAGGATACATTAGTCTATGGAAAACCAATTTGAGCGGACGGAAAAACTGATCGGCGGGGAAGCCCTGAAGAGGCTTGCGGCTTCAAAAGTCGCGGTGTTCGGGATTGGCGGCGTCGGCGGAGCCTGCGCGGAGGCGCTGGCTCGCATGAGCATAGGCGCTATCGACCTTTACGACAACGACGTCGTCACGCTTACAAACCTGAACCGGCAGATAGTCGCCTTGCACAGCACGATAGGGCGTTTTAAGACTGAAGTGATGGCGGAGCGGATAAGGGACATAAACCCTTCTTGCGAAGTTGGCGCGTTCAATGTTTTTTATTCGGCGGAGACGGCAGGCAGAATCGACCTTTCCGGATATGCATACATAGTCGACGCTATCGATACCGTATCGGCAAAGGTCGAACTGGTTGTTCGTGCGAAGGCCGCGGGCGTGAATATCATCTGCGCGATGGGCGCGGGCAACAGGATGGATCCGACCAAATTTATCGTGACTGATATTCATAAAACCGAGATGGATCCGCTTGCAAAAGCGGTGCGAAAAGAGCTTCGTTCCCGGGGAATAGAAGGCGTAAAGGTAGTATGTTCGACCGAGCCGCCAAAGGACTGCGGCCGCGTCCCTGCGAGCAATTCATTCGTTCCCCCGGCCATGGGGCTCGTCCTGGCCTCAGAGGTCGTAAAGGACTTGATAATATAGAACTTCTTGTCCCATAAAACCATCGATTATGTTAATATATTTTTTATCACCTTAAATGGTGAAATATCATTATCTGGTTTGATTGTTTATTTAGTTTGGAGGGGTAGACATGGACGATTTATTCGGAGGACTCGGAAAAGGGGGCGGGCTTGGCGGACTTGGCGATTTGATGGGGGGATTGACCAAAATGATGCCGCAGGACGACCCGAACATCAAAACATTCACTATGCAGAGAGAGCTTGCGGATCTGCAAAAACAGGAAGAGGAACTTTACGCAGAGGTCGGCCGCAAAGTTTTCGAAAAAAACGGCGGCGCGGATTTTCCTGCAGAAGCCGACAAACTAAAACTGATCCAAAGCAATATAGCGAATGCGAAAGAAAAACTCGACGCCACACAAAACGAAGCAAAAGCGGCGGAAGCGGCAAAGCAGCAGGCTGACGCGGCCCTGACCTGCCCGAACTGCGGGACAAAGAATCCGGAAGGCGTAAATTATTGTCAGGAATGCGGCACGAAGCTCGGCGCTCCGGCAAAAATGTATTGCGGTCAATGCGGGGCGGAGAATCCTCCGGGAACGAAATTCTGCGGAGACTGCGGAACGCAGCTCGGAGTATAAGAGGAGGACGATATGGCTACATACAAACAAAGCTGCATACACTGCGGAACTCTTACCGACCGCGACGCGCGGTTCTGCCCGACATGCGGATCTAACAGTCCGTTCAACTATTTGTGCCCGACCTGCCTGCGCGAAATCAGAAAAGATAATGTATTATGCGCCGGATGCGGCAGACAGCTTTATATCGCCTGCCCAGTATGCAATGGCAGGACTTTTATACAGGAAAAATGCGAATCATGCGGCGCGGGCCTGATGATAAAATGCCCGAATCGCAGCTGCGGCGTTGCGCAGTTTTTTGAAAACGATAAGTGCACGGCCTGCGGAAAGAAAATCAAACCAAAAGACAAAGTGCTGACGCCTGTAATGGCCAGACAATAAGGAGGAGAAAAACATGCTGAAAGCTTTTACGAGAAACTACCACGACAATTCGACCGAAAGCGGTTTTGAATTCACATTTTACTGCGACATCTGCAACGACGGATATAAAAGCTCGTTTGTTCAATCAACGACCGCAGGCAAAGGGAAGCTGCTCAAAGGCCTCGGCGCCGGTGCGGGTATCGTCGGATCCCTGGTCGGAGGAAGAGGCTACAACGTCGGCTGGGCCGCGGACCGCGGCAGCGACGTCTTGGCTGAACGTTTTGACGGCAGAAGCCCTCAATGGATGAAGGAACATGAACAAGCTTTTGAACGTGCGCAAAACGAAGCGAAACAGCATTTTCATCGTTGTCCAAACTGTACCAAGTATGTTTGTGACGCCTGCTGGAATGAAAGCACCGGACTATGTACCGCATGTTCCCCGAGACAGGAAGTCTATGTGGCTCAGGCCCACGCGCAGGCAATGAAGAGAAACATCGACGAGGCCGGGCAGAATGCCACAGTCTGGCAGGGAGAGATCGAGAGCAAGGTCACGATCTGTCCCGTATGCGGAAAACCTGCCGGTACTGGAAAACACTGCAACAACTGCGGCGCATTGATGGATATGAGTGAATGCCCGCAATGCGGCGCTAAAAACGCACCGACTGTTAAATACTGCAACAACTGCGGCTTGAATCTTGCGGAAGCAAGCGTTCCGGCTGTCCAGCCCGGAAAGTGCCCGAAATGCGGTGTGCAAAATCCGCCCGGAACAAAGTTCTGCGGAGAATGCGGGACACCATTATAGAATAACAAGGAGGGCCCCAAGGTCATGTATGACGATACTTCTGAAGCCGGAAACGAGGCCGCATCAGGAGGCGGTATATTGTTTTCCTGCAAAGGGACAGTTACGTCGCAGTTGATAAACGGTGAAGCTGAGATTTCTGTCTCAAATGACAATTTCGCCGTTTCGTCCCTTTTCGATGCCACACGGGTTTCCTGGGAGGAAGTGACACAGCTTCAATTTATCGATTACACGGTCTGCATCCGGACAAAAAAAGCGGGAGCGTATATTATTTCAAAACTCGGACAGGCGGGAGAGCAGCTCTACAATCATCTGCTTTCCGCCTATGGCGCCAAAGTCAGAAAGTGCCTTTTTGTAAGAGGAGCGCCTATGGTAACGGCAAAAGGTGATGTTTTTGCAAATGAGCTCTCGTCACAGGGTTTGCGCGGAGTACCCGTCGAGGTACATGAAAACAGCATTCTTTCACTGCCTCCCGACCTTAGCGCGAGGAGGGTCCCGCTTTGCTTCGCCACGGGGTTTTCAGACAAAGATTTTTCTATAACCCTGAAGACTTTGGACGGTAAAGAAACGGTATACTCAAAACTCGGGTATGAACATGCGCCTGTCTCTAAAGCGATACAAGACAATATCCGGGCTTTAAGGGCAAAGCTCACGGACCAGATAAAGGATATAGACCCATCGCTGAACAGCGGAGAGACTTCTCTGTTGGCCTCTCTCATGCCGGGCGGGCTGGCCGCTCCGATGGGGGAGATAAAAAAAATCTCGCGGTCATTTGCCGAAGCCCTCGAGGAGAAAATCGCTGAAAGCCGGGCCGCGGAAACATATAAAGCCTTTCAGGAAATATCAGGCGCTGACGCGGTTTGCGTCGGATTCAAGCCTAGCTTCGGTGATTTTGGAAACACTGACGAAGGCGAAGCAGCTGCTCCTGCCGGAAACACAGAAGCCGACCCATCATCATCAATGAATAAAACCGCCGGTCTTTTTTCGACACTGATGGGAGCAGGCGCCCCACCATCCGGGGAAGCCGACTCCCCGTCATCCGGGGAAGCGGAAGGCGACGACGCTGCGCAGAATGAAGACGAGAAAAAAGGCTATATGCTCTGGCTGGCCGCCCCTTCCCCGAAAGGAGACGCCTGCGCGATAGAATTCGCCGGAGCGGAAAACGAAGCCGCGGCCACATTTGTATACAGGTTTGACGGCTCATGGGACGCTTTCAGAATAAATCTTGGCATGGCGCTTGAGGCCATAGACTGGAAACGCGAGGTGATCCGCCTGACCGACGAAGAGCTCGGCAAACCGGAATACGAACTATACCGCATGGCAAATGACCGAAACGACGCACTCAGGTTCGTGAGGTCCTCATTTGCCGGACGCGGCATACACCGTACTATTGAAAGCTGGAAAACGCAGGTATACGGGTTTATGAATTTATCGCAAACGAATGATTGAAAAAAGGAATAAAGAAAAATGAACGAGCGTTATAAAAATCTTACATTATTGCATTCAAACGATATGCACGGGGACTTTCAGGTAGAAAGTATAGAGGAGCAGCTTGTCGGGGGCGTTTCGATGCTTTCCGGTTATGTGCACAAGGTGCGGGAGGAAGAGGAAAATGTGGTTTACTGCATCGCCGGCGATATGGTACAGGGTTCGATCATCGATACCGAATTTCGCGGGATCTCTACGATCGATATCATGAACCTTTTGAAACCTGATGTTGTGGGCCTGGGAAACCACGAGGTCGATTACGGGCTGACGCACCTTTTGTTCCTCGAACGCTGCGCGACTTTTCCGATCGTCAACGCGAATATCTTCATAAAAAAGCCGCTGACGCGCCTGTTCAAACCATATGTCCTCTTGCATGTCGGCGGCATCAAGATCATGTTCATCGGTATAGTAACGGAAGATATTCTCTCGGGGATCAAGAGCGACAATCTGATATCCAATATAATCGACGTCAAAGACGCGGCCGCGGAGGTGGGGCATATATGCGATGCATTCCGCAATATGGACGTAGACCTTACTGTATTGCTTACGCATATCGGTTTTGAGGAAGATAAAAAACTTGCGGCGCTGTTGGATCCTGATTGGGGCGTTGATATCATCATCGGCGGTCACTCACATACGGTGCTTGAAAAACCGGAGCTTGTAAACGGGATCCTGGTCGCGACGGCGGCTGTCGGAACAGATCAGATAGGAAGATTTGATATCGTGGTAGATATGGACACCAATACAGTTGCTTCGTACAACTGGCAGCTGATTCCGATAACTCCGGAGACATGTCCCGTCGATCATGTACTTGAAGAGATACTGACATTGTACAAGACGGAAACCGATGATAAGTTCGGCCGCATAATATGTACGTTTCCGCGCCGACTTTCTCATCCGGACCGCTACCAGGAAACGGAACTCGGTAATTTTTTCACAGACGTTTTTGAAGCGGTTTTTGACGTCGACCTCGTTATGCTTGGATCCGGAACCGTCAGGAAAGAAGAGGCAGGGCCGGTGATCACGCTCGGGGACCTGAAAGAGCTCTATCCCTACGCCGGAAAATTTTATATGATCACAGTCACCGGCGCGCAGCTGAAAAAGATCCTGCGCTATATCCTGCGGGAAGAAGCGTTTGAAGGCGATCATACGGAATTCTTCCAGTATTCGGACGGACTCAGGTGTACATGGTCGCGTGCAAAACAGGACTTTATTAAACTTGAACTAAACGGCTCTGCGGTTGACGATGAAAAGACATACAGGATAGCTTTACAGGAATATCACTTCAACAATATCGAAACATCACTCGGCATAGCGGTCGAAGAGGTAACGGACGGCGAAAAGAAGGCAGTTCTCGCGACGTCGGAGTACGATGTTCTGATCGAGTATCTGCCTTGTTATGAAATGGAGAATTGCGGTGTTTTCGGCCGCCTCGAAGTAGAAGGCTGATCAGGCTCCAACAGGCGTCAGCCCTTTAGCCTCTTCTTCTCCGGGTCAAAAATGCTGAGCGGCGCGACTTCGGCCGGTACGAACTTACCGTCAATCTGGACACAGACCTTCGTTCCGTCTTCCGCGAAGGGCGTATCGATCA
>Ga0209737_10002615_pt1 | contig 12587 bp, 8 predicted proteins | sample TergutCu122P3_FD_187284 | JGI IMG/M metagenome (GOLD analysis project Ga0209737, IMG submission 187284) | Cubitermes ugandensis P3 segment gut microbial communities from Kakamega Forest, Kenya - Cu122 P3 (SPAdes) (version 2) | ecosystem: Host-associated > Arthropoda: Insects > Digestive system >... | reverse complement strand
TTATGCCTGAAGCGTTTAGGACGTTGGCTGTGTTAATTGTGGCGTAAATACGGAAATTCATTTCTTGGAAGGCTTTAGCTATTGGAACAACGCGTTTCTTTTTTTCTTGGTCGCCGCCGATGCTGATAAAGATTGCACCGTCTTTGGGGGGGATGTGAACTTCTGCAGCTTGTAGGGCTTTGCTAAATGCGTCAGAAAAGTTTTCACCTAAACAGGCGACTTCTCCTGTGCTTAGCATTTCTACGCCTAAAACAGGATCGGCTCCGCTTAAACGCATGAAACTAAATTGTGGAACTTTTACACCTACATGAGGAACAGTAGTCAGGGGGGATAGTTGGATGCTGATTTTTTTTCCCAGCATTGCAAGGGTTGCTTGTTCGATCAAGTTTATACCACGAGTCTTGCTAACAAAAGGCATTGAACGAGAAGCTCGCAAATTACATTCGATTACATTTACGATGTCATCTTTTACTAAGTATTGTATATTGTATGGGCCTTGGATTTTGAGGGCTTTTACAATGCGTTTGGTGCAGTTTTCGATGTCATGTTGTACTTCAATTTTTAGCGCTTGTGGAGGAATAGTCATTGTTGCATCGCCACTGTGAACACCAGCGTTTTCTACGTGTTCCATGATTGCACCGATTAGCACATTATCACCGTCACTAACTCCGTCAACTTCAACTTCTTTGGCACCAGTTATGAATTTACTTATGACCACTGGATGATCCTGTGAAACTTTGGCTGCGAGGTTTAGAAAGTTTTCAAGTGAAATTTCATCATATGCTACGCGCATTGCGCTACCAGAGAGGACATAGCTGGGGCGAACTATGACGGGGTATCCGATTTTTTCTGCAGAAATTTTAGCGTCTTCTATGGTTACAAGTTTGCTCCAAGGTGGTTGACTGATGTCTAATTGGTCGAGGAGAGCACTAAATTTGCTGCGATCTTCAGCTATGTCGACATTCTGTGCTGATGTGCCCAGAATTTTTGCGCCCAAGTCCGTCAGTTTCATAGATAAATTATTTGGAATTTGTCCACCTACACTGGTAATTATGCCTATTGGTTTTTCTTTATCATAAATATCCATGATACGTTCAGTGGTTAATTCTTCAAAATACAATTTATCCGACACATCATAGTCAGTGCTAACGGTTTCAGGGTTGTAATTTATCATAATGGCTTCTTTTATGTCGTTTTTCTTTAATGCCCAAACTGTGTTTACACCACACCAGTCAAATTCAACACTTGAACCTATGCGGAAAACACCTGCACCCAACACAATAACTTTACTTGTATCATTTGAGAGCTCAACATCGTCCTCATCTCCGCCATAAGTCATATAGAGATAATTGGTTTTAGCCGGATATTCTGCCGCTAGGGTGTCAATTTGTTTTACTACGGGGAGGATTTTTGCGCTTTTTCGGAAGTTACGAATAGTTACCTCGTCAGTATTTTTGCAAACAGCTATTTGTTTATCTGAAAAACCTATGCGTTTAGCTTCTCGGACAACTTCAATCGCTTGAGGATCATTAAGATTTAGCGTACGTAACGTATCTTCCATGTTGAGAATATTTTTGATTTTGTTTAAGAAGAAAGGGTCAATTCCGCTTAGGCGATAAATTTCAGGTACACTTAAACCCATACGTAGAGCTTTACTTATTTTATAAAGGCGTTCATCAGTGGGATTTGCCAATGTATCACAGATGCGCTCTTTTGACTCAGACACATAGTCTTCGGGGTTACAAACTAGACCAATTTTACCTATATCTAGCATACGTACAGCTTTTTGTAATGCTTCTTCAAAACAGCGCCCAATTGCCATAACTTCGCCTACACTACGCATCTGTGGTCCAACATGGCGATCGGCATTTTTAAATTTCTGAAGATCCCAACGGGGAATCTTGATAGTAACATAATCAAGAGCAGGCTCAAAACAAGCAGTTGTCACCTCAGTAACTTTGTTAACTAATTCAGGTAACAAATAACCCAAAGATAATTTAGTTGCAATATAAGCAAGTGGATACCCTGTAACTTTGCTGGCAAGAGCACTACTTCTTGACATTCGCGAATTTACCTCTATAACACGACATTCCTCAGATTTAGTGTTCAAAGCCCACTGTATATTACATTCACCAATTATACCTAAATGACGAATAGCGTTTATAGAAACTTGACGAATTTTATGATATTCGCGATTATTCATAGTTTGCGAGGGAGCGACCACAATGCTATCACCCGTGTGAACACCCATAGGATCAAAGTTTTCCATGTTACAAATAGTTAAACAATTATCTGCATAATCCCGCATGACCTCGTATTCAATTTCTTTCCAGTGACCAACATACTCTTCAACTAATACTTGACCAATACGACTCTGAGCGATACCCCTTGTAACAGTTTCTTTGAGTTCATCAACGTTATGTGCAACACCACTGCCTTTGCCACCTAAAGTGAAAGCTACACGGACAATAACGGGGTAACCGATTTCTTCTGCAATTTTCATAGCATCAGCTACACTTGTCGCAGACCGGCTTTCCAATGATGGAACATCAGCCTCAAGCATCGCTTGTCGAAAACGTTCACGGTCACCAGTGTCCTCAATAGCAGCTATAGGTGTGCCGAGAACTTTAACGTTATATTTATCAAGAACGCCAGATTTAGCAAGTGCAATTCCACAGTTTAACGCTGTTTGACCACCAAACCCTAACAGTATACCGTCGGGTCGTTCTTTTGCGATGACTTTTTCGACAAAATCAGGAGTGACTGGAAGAAGGTACACTTTACCTGAAAGGCGAGGATCAGTTTGGATTGTTGCAATGTTTGGGTTAATAAGAACAGTTTCTACGCCTTCCTCATGTAGAGCCTTTATGCATTGACTCCCACTATAATCAAATTCAGCGGCTTCACCAATTTTGATTGCGCCGCTTCCAAGAACAAGAACTTTATGTATCCAATCGAATTTCGGCATTTATTTTACCTCTATGGTTTTTTTGAATTTGTCAAACAGTATTTCGGTATCGCGTGGTCCAGGTGAAGCTTCAGGATGCCATTGAACGGCAAAGACAGGTTTAGTTTTGTGTTTTATACCTTCGGTGGTTTTATCATTAGGGTTTATGTACCAAGGTTCAAGTGGGGTCTGTCTTAAAGAGTCGAGGTTTATTGCGTAACTGTGATTTTGGATAGTGACATAACATCGTGTGCTAGTCAGGTCAAGAACTGGTTGGTTTTGAGATCTGTGGCCAAGTTTAAGTTTAAAAGTGTCTGCGCCAAAGGCTAAAGCTAATATTTGAGCACCCAAACAGATACCCATTAGAGGAAGTTTTTCAGCTAATTCACGAACAGTTTCTATAGTCTTTGTATTTCGTTTAGGATCCCCAGGTCCGTTACTTACAAGGATGCCGTCAGGATTATAGGAGAGAATTTCATCTGTAGAAGTATCGTAAGGTACACGGATAACATTTATACCACGTTTGATCAGACTGCGGATAATGCTAAATTTGGTGCCACAGTCTATTAGAACAACAGTTAATTTACCGTCAACATTGTATTTATATGGTTTTTTAATTGAAACTTCTTTTACTAGATCAGTTTGATTAGGGTCAGATAGGTTATGGCAATTCTTCAAAAGAGCCTCAATGTTAGGTTCTTCATTTGAGTTAAAAACTTGTAACATACCAAGCATAACGCCGTGAGTTCGTATTTTTTTAGTTAACCGTCTTGTGTCTATACCGTAAATACCTGGAACACCTTCATCAGATAACCAGTTGTCAAGTGTGCGAGTGGATGCCCAATGGTATGGTTCAAAACAGAGCTCATGAATGACTAAACCTTGAACTTGGATATTGTCTGATTCAAAATAGAGAGGGATACCCAAATGTAATTCAGGTGAGGGAACGCCATAATTACCTATCATAGGGTAAGTAAGAGTTAATATTTGACCTTTATATGAGGGGTCGGTTAAAGATTCAGTGTATCCAACCATTGAAGTTGAAAAAACCACTTCGCCACTTGTTTTGCCTGTGGCACCAAAACCTTTCCCAATAAATGTCGTTCCGTCTTTAAGAAGCAGAACCGCTTTTTTACTTTTATCTAACATACTATATTGTGACTCCAAGGCTTGATCGACCTATTCTTTCGGATTACTGTGAAGAGTATGAATCTAAGTGTATCAATTTGTTTGCGCGTTTGGGAGTACAGCTTTAAGATTTAAAACTGTTTCTACAATTTGTGTGTATTTTTTTTCGAGAAAATAAACTGAACAACATTGTCAAATTGTCCTCCATAAATGGTTTAGACACGTTTCATATCGTTCTCAGTTGTTATTTTTGTTTTGTTTTGTAGCGTTTGAGGTTTTTGGTTTTTTGGACATCTTTGCGTCATACAGTTTTTGAGTACATACTCAAAAAGTCAATAAAACCTTTTAAATGGACATTTGAAGGTGTTTTTAAAGGCGTAGTTACTAATTTTTGTCATAAAGCGGACTTAGACAATGGGTTCAATTTGTGTCTGCTTTTTCAAAGTTTAGCTTATCAGAATATTTTAGGTATTTTCTTTGTCGTACAAAAATATTTAAATGTATTATTTGATACATTTATATTTCGTTATGACGATAGCTCAAAACGTACGGAATTATTTACGAAATAAACCATATTTACTTGAAGCACTAGAGAAAAACATAGTAAATCTAAGCGAACTCTCGCGACAAATCCAAGGCGAACTAGAGACAAACAATACAAACGCTGTAAAAGCTGCTCTAAGACGTTTTTCAGGAGAACTACAAAAACACAAACAGAAAAGAGAAGAAAAAGTTCTCGCCCTGCTTAAACGTAGCAACATAGCAGTTTATGACCGCAAAAGCGTCATGATAACATCCAAAGAAATTCAACCAAAAAACGGTATGAAAGTTGACCTACCAGGAAAATACGTCTATTTAATAGATAAAGCAGACTTACCTGAACACATAAACACACTCGTTATGCATGAAAACTGCACAATGATAGTTATTCATTCACCAGAAGAATTAGAAGCCACTCCAGGTGTTGTCGCCTTTCTTACAACTCTACTTGCAGAACAAAACGTCAACATGATTGAATTCATTTCATGCTGGACCGAAACAATTATCGTTGTAGAAAAGAAAGATAGCTTAAAAACATATGAAGCACTCTCAAACATCATTGGTTAACTTAGCGATAAGCAATAAAAATAATAATAATCACAAACGTTAAGTTTCTAATCAGAGTGAAAAAGAAGATGCCAATGAAACAAGTAACAGTAAAAGCACCAGCAACAAGTGCCAATCTTGGGCCAGGTTTTGATGTTTTCGGTATAGCCCTAGAACAACCAAACGATAAAGTAACGCTAACAACTATCAATGATGGGGTAAAAATTCAAGTTAGCGGCCTAGGAGCAAAAACAATCTCTGTTACACCAGAAAAAAACACTGCAGGACGTGTAGCAGAAACAATGATAAAGGATTTTAAATTAACCACTGGTTTACAAATTCAAGTGGAGAAAGGCATCTTTCCAGGAAAGGGTTTAGGGAGCAGTGCAGCATCAGCAGCGGCAGTAGCCGTGGGTATCAATATCATGTTTGATTTAGGTTTAAGTAATAAACAGTTAATTGAATATGCAGCAAAGGGTGAAGTGGCATCTGCCGGTTCAGAGCATGCAGATAACGTGTCAGCGGCAGTGTGTGGGAATTTTGTGCTTATCAGGTCATGTCATCCGTTGGAAATAATTAATTTAGAGTGCCCAAAAGACATGGAATTGGCTGTAGCTATGCCTAAAATGATTACGCCGCCAAATAAAACAGAAAAAGCACGGGCCGTTGTTCCTAAGGTTGTGCCTTTAGAGAAGCATGTGTACAATTTGGGTAAAGCGGCCGCTATGGCAGCAGGTTTTGCTGTTGGGGATGTGGATATTATTGGTCAATCTATGGTTGATGATATTGTCGAGCCATCAAGAGCGTCATTGATTCCAGGTTATAGCAAAGTTAGAGAAAACGCGTTAAATGCAGGTGCTTTAGGCGTGACTATAAGTGGTGCTGGGCCGTCTATGATAGCTGTTGTAAACAAGAAAACAGCAGATGCTGTTAAAGTGGCGGGGGCGATGCGTGAGGGTTTTCTGTTAGCAGGTTATGATGCTATTGCTTTTGTGACAAGACCTGGTAGAGGGGCTTATGTAGTGGAGAGGGAACAATGAGTTATCAAGAATGTATAAACTGTCATGTAAGATATAGTGTAGATGAAATAGTTTATTTCTGTAAGAACTGTGGAGATATCCTTGAAATAAAAATAGATATAGAGAAGGCAGTAGAAGCGGTTAAAACTGGCAATTATAAAAAGGAGGCATTATCGGTTTGGCGTTATCGAGAGTTTATGCCAATTCATGAGACAACAAATATTGTCACTCTAAGTGAAGGGGGAACAGGGTTACATCGATCTATACACTTAGGAGAAGTTTTAGGGCTTACAAATTTGTGGATTAAAAATGAGGGGGAAAACCCTACAGGTAGTTTTAAAGACCGAGGCATGACCATGGGAGTAACTAAAGCTGTAGAGTTAGGCGCAAAACACGTAATTTGCGCATCTACAGGCAATACCAGTGCTAGTTTAGCTGCTTACGCGGCACGTGCAGGTATACGTTGTACGGTTTTAATTCCTTCAGGCAAAATTGCCTATGGCAAACTATCGCAAGCTATGATTCATGGTGCCAAAGTTTTGCAAGTTCAAGGTAATTTTGATGAAGCCTTAGAGTTTGTGTTAAAGCTTGCTGAAAAACACAAAAGTATCTATTTGCTTAACTCAATTAACCCCTTTCGTATTGAGGGGCAAAAATCTTTGGGGTATGAGATCTGTGAACAGTTAAACGGTAATGCCCCTGATCGTTTAATAGTGCCTGTGGGTAATGCGGGAAATATAAGCGCCATATGGAAAGGTTTTAGCGAATTTTACAAACTCGGGTTGATAGATAAATTGCCCAAGATGACAGGCATTCAAGCAGTGAATTCAGCACCCATTGTCAATGCCATTAAGAGTTATACTGATAAAATTGTACCCATAACGGAGCCTGAAACGGTTGCCACGGCCATACGTATCGGTGCACCAGTTAGTTGGAGAAAGGCTATTAATGCTATTAATGAGTCACAGGGAACGGCTGAAACTGTTACAGATGAGGAAATTCTTGATGCGCAAAGAATGCTTGCACAAGTTGAGGGCATATTTGTGGAGCCAGCAAGTGCCGCATCAATTGCGGGTCTTAAAAAACTTGTCCGCAATGGTATAATAAACAAAGATGAAAGGGTTGTTTGTGTTACAACGGGTCATGGTTTGAAAGATCCAGATACAGCTATTAAAATGTGTGAACCCCCAATTGAAGTTAAAGCAGAAATATCAGCTATTGAGGAAGCGTTAGGGATTAAAAGTAAACAGTAATTTAAGGTGAATAACATGAGGATTATTTTAGTTGGTTATGGTGTTGTCGGCAAGGGTGTGACCACAATTCTTGCCAAAAGATATACTGAAAAAATTACGAGTTATGGGTTTAATCCTAAAATTGTTGCCATAGCGGATGTTGATGGTGCTGTTGTTAACTCACAAGGGTTTAGTCCTGAAAAACTTGAGGAGTTTAAACAAAGGGGGTATCCGCTTTCGGCTGATTTGGAATTTGGCTGTAAAGGTATGAGTGCTCCTGAAGTTATTGAGAGCGTAGAAGCTGAAGTGGTTGTTGAAGTAACTCCAGTTAACATTAAAAACGCTGAACCAGCTCTTTCGTATATTACCAAAGCATTCAAAACAGGGAAACATGTCGTTACAACAAATAAAGGACCTCTTGCATTAGCTATGCCTGCTTTAACTGAGCTTGCAGAGTATAATAATGTGTTTTTGCGGTTTAGTGGCACCGTTGGAGGGGGGACACCTATGTTGGAGTTTGCTAAGCGATGTCTTGCAGGGGATAGAATTCTTGCAATAAAAGGTATTTTAAATGGCACAACTAACTATATTCTATCTGAGATGGGACAAAGTCGTATTTCATTTGAAGAAGCATTGACAAATGCACAAAAGCTTGGTTATGCAGAAAGGGAACCGTCTATGGACATTGATGGCTTTGATACTGCCTGTAAAGTTGTTATATTGTCTAATTGGATTATGGGCAAGAAAATTATCTTAAAAGATGTAGACATTACAGGTATTAGAGAGGTCACACTTGAAATGCTTCAAGACGCTGCAAAGAGATGCAGCACCATAAAGCTTATTGGCACCATAGATGAGAGCGGTGTTTCAGTTAAACCGATAGAAATTCCCTGGACAAACCCTTTATGTGTTAGCGGGGTATTAAACGCGGTTACTTTTCAAACAGAGTATGCCGCAGATCAAACTTTAATTGGCCGTGGTGCAGGGGGAATTGAAACAGCAAGTGCCGTTTTAAGAGATCTTTTAGACATAAGACATAAGTTGGCCTCAAAACTACTATCTTAAAAAGAGCTGAAAAATAGCATGAAAAAAGTAATAATGAAATTCGGTGGAACCAGCGTTGGCACAGGTAAGAACATTTGTCAAGTGGCAGACATCGTTACACAATATTCTGAAGAATACAGAATTACTGTTGTAGTTTCAGCTTTGGCAGGAGTTACAAACAGACTTTTAGAAGTTGCCTGTCAAGCAAAGAAAGGCGATGAAAAGCTGGTCAAAAACTTTACTGACGAATTACTGCAAAAACATAAGGAAACAGTTACATCTGCAATTGTAAACAGCCCCTTGCAGGAAAAAGTTAACCAAATAATAGAGGATACACTAGTTGAGCTTGAAAAAATTTTAACAGGCATATGCTATGTAGGCGAATTAACACCTAAATCAAAAGATTACGTAGTTTCCTTTGGAGAACGTCTATCAGCTCCAATAGTTTGGGGTGCAATACAAGATCACAAACTTGAAGCACAATACTTCACAGGTAAAGAAGCAGGTATTGTAACTAACTCCAATTTTGGTGAAGCAGACCCTCTAATGAATGTCACTATGCACCTTGTACGAGAAAGACTAGAACCACTCTTAGAAAAAGGCATAATCCCCGTAATCACAGGATTCATAGCCGCAGACCAAGACGGTATTGTAACCACTGTCGGACGAGGAGGTAGCGATTACACCGCAACTATTCTTGGAGCGGCACTAAAAGTTGACGAAGTCTGGATATGGACAGATGTTGACGGAATTATGACAACAGATCCAAAACTAGTACCTACAGCAAAATTATTACCCCAACTTAGTTATCAAGAAGCCGCAGAAATGGCGATATTTGGCGCAAAAGCTATGCATCCACGTGCCTTAGGACCCGTAAGCAAAGAAAAAATTCCAGTAAAAATCCGCAACACCTTCCATCCAGAAAACCCAGGCACACTTATAACAAAAGACCCAGTTACAGATACAGAAAAAATCGTTAAAGCAGTAGCTATGATAAAAGATGTCGCCATGTTAAACGTCAATGGCGCAGCAATGGTTGGTGCACCTGGCAGCTACACAAAAGTCTTTGACATACTTGGTAAAAACAACATTAACATCATGATGATATCTACAGCCGTTTCAGAAGCAAACATTTCAATGATAATCAAACGCAGTATGCTTAGCAGAGCAATCAGCAACCTTGAAATCGCGCTTCTAGAACGAGGGGGACTAATCAGTGAAGTAACCGCCGAAGATGATGTTGCTGTAATCGCAGTCATGGGAGCCTGCATGAAAGGCAGCCTAGGCATAGCATCAAAAATCTTTGCAACTGTAGCTAAAAAAGGCATAAACATTCGCATGATCGCCCAAGGCAGCTCAGAACTAAACATAAGTTTTGTCGTTAAAGAAAAAAACGGCATAGAGGTTGTCAAAGCAATTCACGAAGAATTCAACCTTAACAAAACATAAATCCCCTTCTTTCCTAATTTTCTAAATACCCTGATAATTAGATACCTGTTTTGGTTTAGAAAAAGCATGTTGAATATGTGTGTTTGATGACTATTTTGACTGCGGGTACAGTTTAAGTAACTATTGTCTATTAGGTATTATGTGGGTTAAAAGTTGTCGTAACATCGGAATTTACAGGGTCTTTTAACAGTTTTTTTCTGAGTTAAAAGCTTAGTACCTAACTTTGAGTTTAGGAAGTTATGGCTTTTTAACGCTTTATCTATTTCAGAACAATTTGGACGGCCTCTTTGGTTTTCTTGCAGACGTCCAGACTTGGGTCTGAATGATGCTATCAACGTTAGAACATGTCCTAACTTTCTCCAATTGAAACGTATATGTCAGTAACAGATTAAACCTGTAACTTTTTCTTAATAATTCAAACTTTAATTCGTTCAACAGGCTCTACCCAACTCTTACAGCCTCACAAACACTTATGTAAGGTAATTAGTATATAGAACAGGGTGTATGTTTTTATTTTTCAAAAACAATATACTATAGTTGCAGGTGTAATTTGATGTCTGAACATGTGGTTGTTTCACTTTCGGGTGGAAAAGACTCTGTTTACGCGTTATATTTGGCGCTTAGAGAAGGTTTAGATGTTAAACATTTAATGTTCATTCAAACAGGGGGTAAAGCGCACCTTGAGAATAAATATATGATAGAGTTGATATCAGAGTCAACAGGTATTCCAGCGGTTATTGTGGGTAAAAATTCTCAGGATATAAGTAAGGCTCTTAAAAAGTTGGGTGCGACCATGTTAGTTTCAGGGGTGACTACTACGCCTGAGCATTTGGATTATTATACAGAAATTCTTGAACCAATAGGTGTTAAACAATATGCGCCTCTTTTTGGCAAAGACCCTCTTGTGGGATTGGAAGAAATGCAACAACTTGGTTTTAAATGCTTAATCATTGAAGTAGACACTGCGCTTGGCGCAAGCAAGGACTGGCTTGGCAGAATAATTGATCAAAATATTATTGGTGAAATTAGACAAAGAGTTGCTGAGAAAAAAATTAACCCCATTGGTGAGTGGGGAGAATATCACACCCTTGTTGTCGATTGTCCAATTTACAAAAAACAGATTATAATTGAGAAAGATAAAACGGAATGGAAAGACACTAAAGGTTACTATTTAATTAAAAAAGCTAATTTACAACCCAAAATTCAGTTTATGAGTTAAATCTAACTTGTTAGTCAGAATAAAGAAGGGTGTTAGGTTAGGAGATTTTTTGTTTTATCTTGTTTCTTGCAAGTATGATACCTATAGCTTTTTTGGGGTTGCGAATTGCTCGCAGTAGCCGTTCGTGAGTAAGGGTGGGGTTTACCAGATTAGCTTCTGCAGCTATGCAACGCAGGTCATCGGCGGTGAAGTCAGGTGTTTCTATTAGAGGTTGTACCGCAGATAGGGCATCATCGTTGAAGTCGTTTGTTAAATAGTTGCCTTCTTTAGCTTGGCGATACAATTCAGTACCGTAAAGGGGTGTGGCGTAGCTGAAGTAGAAATATTCAGCACCTAAATGTCGTAGTTTATGTGCGAATTGTATAGTTTGTTTCATGTCTTCTTTGGTTTCGCCAATCATACCTAAGATGAAAAAACAGCCAACTTTAATCCCAACTTTGTGAGCAGCACTTACTACTTCTTCTACATGTTGGAGACTTTGTCTTTTTTTGAGAATTTCATCTACAACACGTTGAACACCAGATTCGGGAGCAATTAAGATTTTTTTACATCCTGCTTTGCGCATTAAAGCTAAAAGTTGTGGATCTAAGGCGTCTGCGCGAACACCGTTTGGAGTACACCATTCAACATTTAATCGTTTTTCGATTAACAAATTACATATGTTTACTAAACGTTCACGATTAAAAGCAATGTTGTCATCTAGAAAGTCGATTTGGTGTTTACCATATGTTTTAACTATTTGTTCTATTTCGGCAACAACATTTTCAGCGCTACGTGCGCGCCATTTGCGACCCATAATTATATGGTTTGAGCAGAACACACAGCCGTATGGGCAACCACGGGTGGTTAACATACGAATGGAGGGTTTTTTTAGGTTGCCACTGATGGGGATTTTTTTGGCGGCTTCAAAAAATTCTTTCATAGGTAATAAGTGACGTGCGGGGAAGGGTAAAGTATCAAGGTCTTCAATAACAGGTCTTGGTGTGGTGATTATAACCTTGTTGTCCTCTATGAAACCTATGCCTTTGACATTTTTTAAGTCTATGATGTTGCCTGTTTCTATGGTGTTGGCAAGTTCAAGTGTGGTTATTTCCGGTTCGCCGATTACTACGAAATCCACGTTAGCCTGTGTTAGGCATTCATTAGGGCGCGAGGAGGGGTGTAATCCGATAAGGGCTATTTTGAGATTTTTGTTTACCGCTCTTATGGTTTCAGCTACAGCAAAAGCTGCAGTGGACCAGCCTGAATAGGGTACAGAGATAACAACAAGTTTGGGTTGGAATTTTTGTATTCTATTTGCGATTTCGATGTTTGATAAACCCTGTCGATATTTTCCGCCTTCAATCTCTTCAAGAAGCTCCCAACCCTCATTAGGCACATCAATAACTAGTACATTATGTTTTTTTTCCAGCATTGCAGCTACATATGCAATATCCATTGGTTGGTAAACACTTGGTTTTCCC
>Ga0209737_10002614_pt1 | contig 12589 bp, 11 predicted proteins | sample TergutCu122P3_FD_187284 | JGI IMG/M metagenome (GOLD analysis project Ga0209737, IMG submission 187284) | Cubitermes ugandensis P3 segment gut microbial communities from Kakamega Forest, Kenya - Cu122 P3 (SPAdes) (version 2) | ecosystem: Host-associated > Arthropoda: Insects > Digestive system... | reverse complement strand
GGTACGGCCCGGCAAAAACTTTTTCAGCGCAAGGCCCAGCACGCCGCCGGTAATGATCGATACGATATTGATGATCGTCCCCAAACCAGTCATTGTTCCACCCTTAAATAATTAGAACCTGTACGCAATCGCTTAGGCAGTACAGGTTCTAATATTTTTATTTTTACAGACTGTCGCCGAAATCTTCGCGGAATTTCCGGGCCAGCGCTTCGGGCCAGTTCCCGATGGGTTTAAGGCGTCCAAAGAAGAAACGCAGCACTTTCGGCTCCTCTTCAAATTCCAGACCGCCGATGAGCGCGCGGTTCTGGAACAGCCAGTTTACACGGTCGGCCGTGTACTTAACCTGCGATAAAGTAAACACGCGCCTCGGCACCGCAAGGCGTATCAGTTCCAATTCGGCCAGGCGCTCGCTGCCGTCTTCGTTGCGCTGTTCGCTCAGTGTGCCGCGCTCCATGCACCGCACGCCGCTTGCGATAAACAGCGCCGCCGCCAACGCGCCCGCCGGATATTGCTCCTGCGGTATGTGCGAGCAAAAATCCAAAGCATTAACATGACAGCCAAGACCGCCGGGAGGGGTCACGACCGGGATGTCCTTTGCCAGCAGTTCGTTGCACAAAGCCTCGACTATGATCGGCGTCTGGCTTAGTACATCGATGTCGAGCGTCTCGCGAAGTCCCACGGCCAACGCTTCCATCTCGCGGACCGACATGCCGCCGTATGTCAGGAAGCCCTCGTAGAGCGGAACGAGTTCGCGCATTTTAAGGAACAGCTCTTCATCGGACAAAAGCATCCCACCGCCCCGGGCAGAGCCGAGTTTGCGCGCCGAAAAGTAGACGATGTCCATGAGCGACGCGATCTCGCGCGTGATCTCGATTATCTCGGTATCCTTATATTTTGGGTCACGAACTTTGATAAAGTACAGATTGTCGCCCAAGAGGCTTGCGTCATAAACGAGTTTTATGCCTTCTCTTCGGCAGATGTTCGAGACGTCACGCATATTCTGCATCGATACAGGCTGTCCGCCGATAAGGTTAGTCCCCGCTTCAATGCGCACAAAGGCGATCTTATCTTTACCGAGCCTGTTTATCGATTCGTTAAGTTTGTCGATGTCGATGTCGCCCTTAAAAGGCGCGTCACTCTTTATTTTAAATGCCTCGTCTACCACGATTTCCTCAACACTGCCGCCATTTAATGTGATATGTGCTTTGGTCGTCGTGAAATGGTAGTTCATGATCGCGACCGTTCCCGGTGCTACGAGTGCCTGCGAAATTATGTTTTCGCACGCGCGACCCTGATGCGCAGGCAAAAAGTACTTCATTCCGAAGATGTCTTTGAGCACCTCCTCGAGGCGGTAAAAGGTTTCGGAGCCGGCATAGCTGTCGTCGGCCTGCATCATAGCCGCGTATTGATCCTGGCTCATGGCATTGACGCCGCTGTCGGTGAGCATGTCCAAGAATACGTCGCGGTTTTTCAGAAGGAAGGTGTTGAAGCCCGCTTCCTGCATACGCTGCATCCTATCTTCGACCGGGATCAGATTTACCTTTTGCACCATGCGGACCTTGTGCATTTCGAGCGGAATGTTCTCTCCTGACAGAAATTTAACATTAGACATAGTAACTCTCCTTAAATATTGTTTTTACTCATAAACAAAACGTCCCTGAGCAAGTTAGGACTTGCTCAGGGACGAGAATAATTTCCCGCGGTACCACCCTGATTACGGCTCAATATAGGCCGTCACTCAACAGGAGTCTAACCATCCCATATAACGGCGGGTGCCCGTATGCTCCTACTGATCAATTTCAGAACATCAGCTCGGGAGTGTATTTACATATCCGTCAGCACCTGCTTGCACCACCCACAGTATCTCTAAACGCCGGCATATCTGTCCGGCATGCTGAGTGAGGATATCTTTCTCTCCGTCATAGCTTTTCACAAATACTATAACACAACGGTTGTGATTGTCAAGCACCTTTTAAAGAACACAGCCGTCACCAGCCAAAAATCTCGTGCAGCATGCTGGCTACGCCATCGTCCGAAACGCTCGGCGCAATGCGGTCGGCCACAGCCTTGACGTCGTCTCCGGCGTTGCCCATCGCTATAAATGTGCCCACAAATTCGCGCATCGACAGGTCGTTGCCGCTGTCCCCGAACGCGATCACGGCGTCTTTTTCGATATCGAGCATCTCGCACAGCATCGCTATCGTCCCGCCTTTGGTCACGTTTTTTGCCGTGATCTCAAGGTCGGTTCCCATAGTGCTCGCGGCTTCCACGCGTCCTCCGGCAACGAAGTTATCGAGCGCCCGCTCGAAAGCCTCGCGCTTTTTAAAGAGCGCCACAAGTTTCACGACCGCATCGCTGCGCCGTTTCACAAGTCTTCTCGCGCTGAGTATAATATTGATCGCCCGGATGAATTCCAGAAAGCTGTCCATCTCGCGCCAGGCATTGTTGCCCTCCGACATCATGATACGGCTATACCGTATCATGGCTCTGAGACAGCGCAATTCATAGTAACTTTTGTCCGCGAAGAAAACTTCCATCCCCGCGCCGTGTTTGTGCGCAGTCTTTATTATGTCATAGACAATCTCGCGCTTGATCCCGCACACCGACAGAACCTTGCCGCTCGCGCGCTCGGACAGTACTCCGCCGTTTGCGCTTATGATGTAGTCCACAGCGGGATGGTTCATGATCCCCGGCGGGATGGAATCGGTGCCGCGTCCGGTGGCCACCGCGAGCACACAGCCGTGCCCGTGCGCTTTTGTCAATGCCTGTGCCGTTGCGTCCGTTATGTCGCGCCCCCGGTCGAGCACTGTGCCGTCGAGGTCAAACGCGATAAGTTTTATTTCTTTTTTCATTTTACTCCCGAAAATCATGAGCGGCCCAGGACGTCATGTGCCCCGGCGCCTCTCTTTGTGTATGCTGTTCTCTAATCAAGTATAAATGATTTTGTTCGAGATATAAAGAGGTCAATGTGCTCGATCCAAACGCCGTCTTTCTCGGAGGCAGAGTGCTGTCGATGCCGGGTTTCCCAAAACAAAAACTCATCGCAGTAAAATGTCAGTGCCGCCGGAAAATCCGGCGGCACTTTTTGATTTTATCTTTTGCTTAAAACTACTCGGTTATACCTTGCAATCCTCCGAAAGGCTACGCCTGGACCCGTTAAGACGGGCCGTCACATCTCTGCCACAGACAGAGCGCGAACTCCTTTCAAAAAGAGGCTATCAGTCCATATTAACTTGCGAGCGGTATTGTTCATATCGCCGCACGACCTGCTCGTGTCCCGTGACCGCTGTGTTTGCTCCAAAGCTTTCCACGGTTATCGAGGCGACGGCGTTGGCGCGCATCGCGCACTCTTCAAACGGTCTGTCCTCGATGAGGCCCCACAAAAAGCCCGCGGCAAAGCTGTCGCCGGCGCCCGTCGTGTCGAGTGGGGTGATACCGCGCAGGGCAGGCACGATCTTTTCTGTCTGCCCGTTCGCGATGTAACAACCTTCGCTCCCCAACTTTATCACGACGTTTCCGACGCCGCAGCTCAGAAAAGCATTCGCGATGTCGCGCGGCTCGGTAAACCCGGTGATGGCGGCGGCCTCGGCATGGTTTGGAAAGACATAGTCGAGCCGGGCGAGCATGTCCTTGATCGCAGCATGGGTTTCGCCCCGTTTTGGAGTTGTAAAGTCGGCGCAGGTAATGAGGCCGCGGGACTTTGCTTCGCCGCACAGCGCAGCCATGTCGTCGGGCGTGAGCAGCGGCGAAACAAAGGCGCTGGCCAGACACATAAGCTTTGTGTCCTTAAAAACACTGTAGTCGACGTCGGGCAACGCCAGCTTTCTCAGGCTGCCGCTCGACGAAGGGATGAACCGGCGCTCGCCGCTCTTGTCGACCAACACTATATTTATCCCTGTATCGACGTCGGATTCCCGGCGCAGATAACAGACGTCGATGCCCGCGCCCGTGCAGTGGTCTATTACAAGCCCGCCGGCGACGTCGCGTCCCACCTTGCTGACGAGGCGGACGGGGACACCGATGCGCGCGAGTATCGTCGCCTCGTTGAGAGCGTCGCCGCCAAAGCCCAGCGCGGTTTTTTCAGCGGGAAAAGAGGACGATTCAGCCGAAGATAAATCGACAGGACCCGTCACCACATCCACGATACCCGCGCCCACGATAACTGCTGTTGGCAATGTGCTCATTTCCGCAATCCCCTTTAATATTTTCTATCTCTATTTTATCATAGGTTGCGGACGAGAATCAAAATTGTTGCGGTATCGGAGGCGATAAAGAACAGTACAAAAAAGCATCCCGAAAACCCGGGATGCTTTCTAAATTGATGTGAGTTTTAAATATAGTATATAACTACTCCCGAAAATTTTACGTTTCCGGCTATGCTCAGGACAGGCGAATCGGGGTCGGGGACGTTTTTTGACTTTTCTTCAATCCCGCCGAAAACCGACGACACGTCGTTCGATACCTTCCAGTGTTTCGGGATATAGAGCTCTATACCCGAGAAGCTTGCGTCGATGTATATCTGGGCGCCGTTTGGGCTCAGTTTAGCATTGTCGAAATAAGCTTTGATCGAGCCGAAGCTGCAGCTCAGATATGCCTTTTCAAAGTTTTCCGACACGATGAATTTGGAACCCGCTCCGAACTTGACGGTGCATTTCATCTCGTCGTCTTCGATGTTCTCAAACGTCTCGTTCTCTTCAAAATGCATTCCGAACCATCTGTTGCGTCTACGGAATATTACGGAAAACCCGATGGAGAGCAGCACCGCCGCCGCGAGGATGGGCCACGGCGTTATCGACTGAATCCCCAGCTGCTCCGAGAAAACGATACCGAGCAGGGCCAAAGGAATGAATACGCCCGAAAAGCTGAGATGAACGAGGCTTTCAACGATGACCGGCAGCAGCAAGATGCAGCACAGAAGCGGGAAGAATCCCGTGAAACTGAAATACGCGTTTGCGATGATCAATACCGCAGCCCCAACTAAAAATATACCCCACGCGATCTTTCTTATTGTATTGGCTTTCTTTTTCATAATTATAAACTCCTATCAGTTAATTTTTGTTTCAGATCCTTATAGTAAAGCCGCGAAACATAAATCTGTTTGTGGCTTTTGTGAAATTTGATGAGGCTTGAAGCTGCGAGGTTTCTGTTTATCGACAATATGTGCACCGTATTGACGATAGCGGATTTCGAGATTCGGACGAAGCTGTAGGGCAGGAATTTTTGAAGCTCATACAGTTTAAAGTCTGTTTTAAAGATATCCGACGCCGTGTGCGCATAAACTGTATCGCTGTCGGTTTCAAAGAACAGCACATTGACAAGCGGAAAGTAATACTCTTCCTTTTCCTTGTAAAACACCATGCTGGGTATTTTTGATGTTTTCTCGGCTATTGCTTTTTGAATGTCCTGCACCGTGCTGTTCAATTCCCTGCATCTTATAACGACTTCGTCTTCCTCGATACCGTCTCTGATCTCGATTCGTATCTTCAAATTTCTCACCTTCTTTCGACATCCCGAATATAACACAAACAAAACGATAAGGAAAGTAAATCCCGGCAAGAGGTTAAAAAGTTGCGGTTAGTGGTTGGCAATAACAGGTATTGGGGCGTGCTTCTAAAGTCCGGGACAAGCAAAAACCGCTAACTCGATGTCTAGCGGTTTTATAATATCATTATGACAATGCTTCTATTTGGCTGCGTTAAAGAAGAGCGATTTCTCCGTCTCCTTATCAAACAGATGTACTCTGTTCGCATCGAGCGTCAGCCGAACGACGTCTTCGTCCCCCGCTTTGTTGCTTGACAGGACCCGCGCTGTTATTTTTGAATTTCCACATGTAATGTAAAGATATTTTTCAGCGCCCAAAAGTTCCGCCACGTCAACGACGCCTTCGATCGTATTTTTACCGGTTGCATCGCCGCTTATGAAGTCTTCGGGGCGAATGCCGAGCGTGACCTCTTTATCGGTATAATCCTTCAGAATCTTTGATTTTTCTTTGGGCAGATAAACTTTGACGCCCTCAATTTCCGCATAGAATTTATCGCCGCTTTTTTTGATGACGGCATCGATAAAGTTCATTTGCGGCGATCCGATAAATCCCGCGACAAACAGGTTGACCGGGCTGTCGTACAGATTCTGGGGCGTATCGATCTGCTGCACAAAGCCGTCCTTCATGACCACGATCGTGTCGCCCATCGTCATCGCCTCGGTCTGATCATGCGTCACATACACAAACGTGGTCCCGAGTTTTTTGTGCAGTTTTGTGATCTCAGTGCGCATCGAGGTTCTCAGCTTGGCGTCGAGATTGGAGAGCGGCTCGTCGAGCAGAAAGACCGCCGGATCGCGGACCATCGCCCGCCCCAACGCCACGCGCTGACGCTGGCCGCCCGAAAGCGCTTTGGGCTTTCTGTTAAGCAGATGCTCGATATCCAATATCTTTGCGGCTTCCCTGACCTTCTCTTCGATAACGGCTTTCGGAACCTTCCGAAGCTGAAGTCCGAACGCCATGTTCTTATATACGGTCATGTGCGGATAGAGCGCATAGTTTTGAAAGACCATCGCGATGTCCCTGTCTTTTGGAGGGACGTCGTTGACCAAGCGGTCGGCGATAAATATCTCGCCCTCTGTGATCTCTTCCAGTCCCGCGATCATGCGCAGCGTCGTCGATTTTCCGCAGCCCGAAGGCCCAACCAATATGACAAATTCCTCGTCGGCGATTTCAAGATTGAAATCACTGACCGCGATCACGTCTCCGGGATAGACTTTATTGACATTTTTTAATGTAATACTTGCCATAAAAACACCTCATAATTATTCTTTAAGCGCGCCCGACGTCATGCCCTTGATAAATTGCTGGCTCATCAAGAGATAAAGTATCAGGACGGGCAGCGACGAGAGTGTGAGCACAGAGAGTATCTTCGACCAGTCGGTCGTGTACTGCCCTATGAGTTTGCTGGCGCCCAGGATGAGCGTTCGTGCTTTATCGTTGTCCGCCATAATAAGCGGAAACCACAGATCGTTCCAGAACGGAACAAGATTATATATCGCAACCGTTGCAAGGGCGGGACGCGTCAACGGCACGATGATCCGGACAAGAATATTGAATCGGCTCGACCCGTCTATCAGCGCCGCTTCTATCAAACTGCGCGGTATCTGCCGGATAAATTCTGTTAGAATGAAAACCGAGATAGGGACGCCCATAGCGACATAGATCGGCACAAGCGCCCATATCGTGCTGTGCAGTTTAAGTGTCTGCATTATCACAATGAGCTGAACCGACGCTATCTTTATCGGGATCATCATGCCCGCGATGAAGAAAAAATATATAATAGTTGATAATTTGCTTTGCCATTGAGCCAGAGCGTATGATACCAGCACGCCGATAACAAGCACCAAGATCAGCGATATAACAACTACTGTAAAGCTGTTAATGAAATATCTGGGGATTTTTGTCAGGGCGTCGGTATAGTTCGAGAAGTTCCACTTTTCAGGCAATCCAAAAACGTTTTTATACATGTCGAATTTGCCTTTGAACGATCCTGTGATAAGGACGTAGATCGGCACAAGTACGATCAACGACCATATACTCAGCACGATGTGCGAGCCTATATGGAGATTCTGAACACGCATAGAGCGCGGTTTGCGGCCTTTTCTTTTTATATTATCCATAATATATTATCTACTCCTTTGTCCGTGTTCTTCTAATCACGATAAGCGATACCACGGCTAAAAGCACAAACGTGATACTAGCTATCGTCGCGCCCATAGCGGGGTCTTTCAGGCCAAGAGGATGCTGGCCGTAGATACCTATGCGGTAGAACAGCGTGCCGAGCAGATCAGTGGAATATGCCGGGGCTCCGTTTTGGTTTGTCATCGCGTACACGACGTCGAAAGCGTTGAAGTTGTTTACAAAGGTCAGTATCGAGACCAGACCAATCACCGGCTTTACCAGCGGGACTTTTATTCGCCAGAAGATCTGCCACGAGGATGCGCCCTCTATGTTGGCAGCTTCGTATAAATCTTCGTTAATATTTCTTAGCGTCGCCACAAACATCATTGTGGGGATACCGACCCACTGCCAGCACGACACAAGCGACACGAACGTCAATGCCACCTTTCCCTCCATTCCCAGCCACGGTTGGGTGAAGAACCCGAAAAGCGCCTCGCCCCAGCTCAGGTTTGAAAGAAGCCCAAAGAGCCCTCTTGTCCAGTTGGGATTTAAAAGCAGTCTCCACAGATGGCCGGTGGCCATGACAGCGAAGGTGGTCGGAATAAATATGATCGTCTGATAGAATTTGCGGCCGCGCATTTTAGGATTTGTTAAAATCGTGGCAAAGATAATGCCGAGAACATTTTGCACCAGCATGTGAATCATGAAAAAGTAACATGTATTAAAAAACGCGCCCCAATAACGTTTGGTGAGGTTAATGGAGTCGTTGGGACTATTATCGGTAAACAGGCGTATAAAGTTTTCGAACCCGACAAATATGCCGTCGTTGTTGAACAGGCTTGCCCATATCGAACCGAACAGAGGGAATGCCATAAATATAAAATAAACAATAAAAGCCGGCAATATATACAATAACCAGTACCAACCTCTAGGATTTAAAAGTGATCTTTTACTTTTCATAAAGCCTACCTTTAATGCGTAAAAGGTGGGTGAAGACAGGCTTCGCCCACCTTTATTTCACATAACTTTTACTAAATTATTATGTTATGGCAGCGATGCTGTCAGCAGCTTCCTGAGGAGTTGAATTGCCCTTGAGCACATCGATAACGGCAGCGTTCATCGGCGCATACAGATCCATGTATTCGGGCCAGATGAAACGGGCGTCGGTCTCTTTTCCGTTGTTGAGCGCAAGGAAGTCGTTTGCACGAGGATCATCAAGCGCTATCGGGAAGTTGATCATCGGGAAGAATCCGAGCGGCAGAGCCTGCGAAGCTGTTGTCGCGCCTTCCTGTGTGCACAGCCATGCGAGGAAAGCTCTCGCCTCTTCGGGATGCTCTGTGGCCGCGTTCATGGTGATAGCCATGTCGGGATGGAATGTGATCGCCGTATCACCTGCATTGCGCGCGGGAATTGCAAACACGCTCCAGTTGAAATCTACGTCTCTGTAAACTTCCATTGTCCACGATCCGTCCACGAACATCGCGGCTTCCTGCGTAGCAAACAGCACCTGGCTGTCGTCATAGGTAACGGCCTCAAAGCCCGAAGGCAGGAAGGGCGCAAGCATCGCGAGATCGCTATAAGCATTCACGAAAGCTTCGTCGTTGAGCTTTTTCTGTCCCGACTCGTAAAGAACGCGCTGATCGCCCACGCCTACATAGTTGGGCAGCATTGCCAGGAACATGCATTCCAGGATATCCCATTCGTCCGCAACACCGTTGGCCAGCGGAGTGATACCGGCAGCGTCGAGAGCCTTGCACACCGCAATGAACTCGTCCCACGTATTCGGTATCGACAGTCCGTTTTCTGCAAAGATGTCCTTGTTAAAGTATACGGCATGGGAAACCGCCGCGAACGGCACCGCGAACATTTTTCCGTCACTCATCCACGGAGCAAGGTTCGCATCGGTAAAGTTGTCCATCAAGCCGGGGATATCGCTGCAATCAGCAAAATATCCATCCTCAAACAGTTCCCGTCCTGTTGCGAAGGAACGCGCATACATAAGATCGGGGCCTGTTCCCGCCTCGAGATTCATGCGGAGCCACGCGTTGTAGTCGTGCGGCAGTGTCGGTTCAAAGTTAATTGTAACATCCGGAGCGATTTTTTTGTACTCCGCCAACAACGCATTCATCTGGTCGACGTCATCCGAACGCCATGAACCCATCGTAAGTACGATTCCATCGTCATCGCCGCCTGTAGCGCATGCAGACAATGAAACCATCAGAACTATTGCTAAGAATAGCGCTAGTATCCGTTTTTTCATGTTTTTGCCTCCTTATGGTCAAAACAATTTATATTTGCAAGGGGTAAGCTCCCCTTAACAACGTCTTTTAGGCCAGCCCTACGTTACCGCGTCGGTGATGCGCTTTGTGATATTGTGATTGAGCGCAAGCGCGGCGGCGCCGATCAAATTCCCGTCGGGCCCGAATTTCGAAAACTCCAAATTAAAATAACTGTTAAACATCTCGGCGTGACGTTCTTTATAGCAATCCATGATGATGTCGCGAAGAGCCCCGCATTGATCCATGAGGCTTCCGCACAGCACGATCACGTCGGGCGCATAGATATTTGCGAGCAGGTTGACCACCATCAAGATATTCTCGGCGGTCATGTCGAGCAGCGTTTTGGCCCACGCCGCATTTTTGCTGTATACCGCTTCGAGACCGGCAAGATCGATTTCGGGATCGATCGCGCGCGCTTCCCCCAAAACCGCGGGTTGAGAGATCGTCGCCTCGATGCATCCCTTTCTGCCGCACTCACACACCCTGTTGTTCATGCCGAGCATCGTGTGTCCGATTTCACCGGCGAAGTTCTCTTTTCCGCGATAGATCTTGTTGTCGATGATAACGCCGGCACCGATACCGCTCCCGATATTGAGCAGGACGGAGCACATACTCTTTTTCCCCGGCCCAAACCTGTTTTCGCCCAGCGCCCTCGCCTTGATATCGTTGTCGATTATGACGTCGGGGATAGGGTATCTCTTGAGGATGTCGACGACGGGCACGTCGGTCCACCGCAACTGCGACGAATACCGCATAGTTCCGTTTTTACAGTCGATCAAGCCCGGCATCACCATTCCGATAGCGTTGACGTCGCCGGGGCGATGTTTTGCAATGAACTCCTCGATCAACTGCGCGACCGTTTCAAGTACCTTTTCGGGTTCCATGCCTCTGGGATCAAACCTGTTTTCCTGGAAATGCAGCACCTTGCCGTACGGGTCTATCAGGCCGATAAATGCGCCGCCGGGATCGAGCGACAGGCCGACATTTACGATGCCGCGGTTGAGATATAAGCGCGAGGCCGGGCGTCCGACATCGCTTGTGTTCTCGCTCAGTTTTTCGGTAATCATATTGTTTTTCAGCAAAAAATCAACCGATCGCCCGACAGTCATTTCACTCATGTTGGTTTTCGATACCAACTGAGTTCTTGTGATGCCCTCGTTGTCATAGATCGTTTCAAATGTTGCCTGGATATTCCGCTTACGCATTCCCTGCTTGTTCATTATCGCCTCTTGCTTTCCTTATATTTAAAATAATAACAGTTATCATCTTGATGTTAGTAAATGCGCGCAGCATTTCTCAAATCGGTACCGGCATCAGCAGCCAAATTTTTCGAGTTTCGCGCGGACGTCGTTTGAGAACGCATCTATATATTCGGCGACGTATTCGGCGACATTCAACGTATCGTCTGTGATAAGCGGCGCCAGGTCCATCGCGAGTATCACCGCCTGCGACGAGTCCGTTTGATGCGAATCGGCATAGGTGGCGTTTGCGATGCGCCTGCCTTCTGTTGCCTTGTCGTACCGTTTGCCGCCGCAAATCTGCGAATCGAACACACCGACGAGCGCGGCGGCGACGTTTGGATGCGCGCCGACATCAAACTGAATTCTCCGGTCGTCGGGCATCCAGTCGAGACTGCGCCAAACTTCGCATCCGTACATGTTTTTCGGGCGCTCGGACACGGGCAGTTTGCGGACGGCCTGGATAGTACGCAGCGCAACCGATAGATGGGTATCGTGCTTATCGGCCAGATTGTGGGTGTATATGACGGCGGGCTGTGCCGCTTTAATGATCGTCAAAATATCCTCGACAACATCATAATTGCCGGGGTCTTTTACCTCGCCGCTTGAAAAGTCGAGCATCGCCAGCGCGGCGTATTCTCCGATATAAGCGGCCTTTTTCTGTTCGGATCTCCGGACAGCCTGCATCTCTTCGTCGCTGTATGCCGCGTACAGATCATCGCGCGGACTTCCCGCTCCGTTTGTCACGACCACTCCCGTAAACCATCTGTCCTTTTGACCGAAGCATTTCAGGATACCGTCGTGCGCCATTATCTCCAGATCGTCCTGATGCGCGCCGACCGCGAGATGCGTCGTGCGGGCAACGGCTTTGTCTAACTCTATGTTGTCGGGAACAAACCATTCCGCTGTGTTGTTATGCATTGTCATCACGATCTCTCTTTCCCCAGCGCCGGCAGAGACGCCGCCGCGATCGACTGCCCCACTCTTCGTGACGATTCATCGGGCAGATGCAGTTTGATGTCCAGTTCGGGAAACTCGGCGGCGAGCACCTTGTTTGCGTGCTCAAGAATCAAAATCCCGCCCGTTCCCGACGTCACGCGTCCGAGGATCAGTACATGTTTTATGTCGTACAATTTCGCGTAATAGGCGATTCCATATCCCAGGTAGACGCCGATAGTTTCGAATATAGCTTTGGCCCGATCGTCCCTATCTACAAGGTTTTGCACGTGTTTCAGCTTTTGTGCAGGCGTCATATCTTCGGTAAAGTTTATACCGGCAGCCGGCGCGAGTTTCGCCACGGCATCCTGTGAAAAGTACTTTACGCCGCAGCCATAGTCGCCCGACCATTCATCTATCATCGCGCAGGGGTTGACGTCGCACGGAACAAAGGCAAGCTCGTTGAGCCATCC
>Ga0209737_10002613_pt1 | contig 12589 bp, 11 predicted proteins | sample TergutCu122P3_FD_187284 | JGI IMG/M metagenome (GOLD analysis project Ga0209737, IMG submission 187284) | Cubitermes ugandensis P3 segment gut microbial communities from Kakamega Forest, Kenya - Cu122 P3 (SPAdes) (version 2) | ecosystem: Host-associated > Arthropoda: Insects > Digestive system... | reverse complement strand
CGTGGGTGTCCCGCTAGAAGGACGTCCTCCCAGAGCGCTCACCAAACAAAATGCCTGGAGATAGAGTGGATCCGCAGGGGCCGCGTCCGTCGGAAAACCGCTGTAGCCTATGCGGTAGAAGAAAATGCTCAAATAATCCTCGTCCGGCACTTTCTCCTGCTGCTTGGCTGCCTCATGCGGCGAGCCAATAATCACCTGGGACTCTTTCAATCCCGTCGCTTTGCACAACAGCGAGCGGAGATCTAAGGCAAGCGCCTGAAAAGAAGACTTTTCACTCATTTCTAGAACCTCCGTTGATAAGAGCGGCTGAGGTTGCGCGAAAATCCAGTATTCGGAGTGGATTTTTTCTGCACAACCGGCGCTGATTCGACAATGACTTCAATCGTTCCAATGTGCACCTGAGGTTCGCTTGTCTCGCGTGTTGGTGTTGGTTTTTTTGCCGCCGCTACAAGAGGTGAAAGCAATCCAAGCGCCTGCCTGGCCTGCTCTACGGTTGTCGCTAACCTTGCTTCGCTTTCTTGCATGGTGGCTTCTGGTGTTGGAGAGAATTTTTTTTCAGGGGCCTTGGACGACACCGCCTCCGCTTTCTGTGGGTATCCTGGAGGCCCCGCCTCTTCCAAAACAGGCTTTCTTTCCTCTTTCGCTACAGGCCCTGGAAGCATGAATACCTCTTCTTCGGGCAAAGCGAACGCTTCCTCCCCTGGGCTCACCACCGGCTTTGGCTTTGGGGGCTCCTTCTCTTCCCTCTGGGGCAGAGGCCGACTTCTTTCTTCAGCCGTTGAAGCTTCTTGGGCGGGTTGTCGGCGAGCAGCCATGCCAAGTGGCTTTTTCTGGACAGTCTGGAAAGCAGGCTGTGAGGCCGCCTCTCCAGCATGCTTTGGCTCAAGCAACACCGCAGGAGGGGGAAGCGCGGGCTTTTTCGCTTCTTGCAAGGCTGCAAGCGGGCTTCCTGATTCAACAGCAAGCAATGCTGAAGCTTCCTTGGCGGGTTGTCGATCTTCGGCGATAAGGCTAAGGCTGGGTGTCGCCTGTTGCACAGGCTCTGAAAACTTCTTCGCCTTGCGCTGAGGCGTCCGGCTCTTGTCTTCATCCACAAAAGCCGACGTCGGTGGGTGTTGCGTCTTGGATTTGATAAGTGGTTTTGAGTTTTGCGCAGCCATGTCCACCACCGCCTTCTGAAATACAGGCTCTGTCGGAGCATGCGAGGAGACAGCCTCTCCAGCCGCCGACACAGAAACCTCAAACTCAGCATGCCTGGACACTGCTGGCACAAAAACCTCACGCTCAGCGTCCGGCAGAAAATCCGGTGCTTGCTCTGCCAAATAGGGCAGTGCGGCAGCACCGACTTTTTCCAGAGGAGCCTGCTCGGCAGAGTTTGCCTGCCTAAGGCGCTCTTGGCTGCGGTTTGCGTCGTTTATAAAGCTTTGAAAGAAAACCATCGCCTTATCCCTCAAAAACCGGCGTCGGCCGGCATTCCATCGAAAACAACACCCAACACAACTGGACAACAAACAGCACCTAACCAGACAACCTAGACAACAACGTCTCTGCTGCGTTCAATCAGCCTTAAATAAAGTCGACGACGCTGGCGTGACAAAGAAAGAATCTCTCTCTCACTCCAGTGGTATTCGCTGGCCAGCATGTGTACCTCCTGGAACAAGGTTTCATGCCTCAAGGCCGATAACCCATAGGGGTTGACTTCTATCTGCTGGGGTTGCTTGCACTCGGGGCAGGAAGTGGCAAGCAGCGTGCCCACATGCGGCGAAACCTCATCAAGCGCTTCTTCAATTTTTTGCAAGGCCTGCCCATCCAAACTCTCGACATAGTCTTCAGAAACCGGCTCACCGTCGACGGAAAGCAGACAGGCCCACAGCAGTTGGGCGGCAGCCTCCTTCTCGCCAAGCTTTGCAATGCGTTCCTGATCTGCGCCATTGGGAAGCCGCAGGCGCAACCTGCGCTTGTCCAAAGTCAGCTCTGCAAACGGAAAGCCTTCTCCCGCGACTTTCACCGGTAGCTTCCTGGGATCGAGATAGAGATCAAAAGGCTGCTGGCAACTCTCACAATGGCCTTTCAACCAAAAGCCACCGTCCTGCAACGCATATGAGAGATGGAGCATCAACCACTGTCTATCTGCCACCGTCAACAAGGCAACCTGCTTGGGCGCTGCGGCTTCTCCGCCAAGGCTTAAAAGCGCCGCACCCAAAACATTGCTGACAACGGCCGGAAGACTGTTGCTTCCGGCCATCGCCACGCTGACTTGCTCTTCCAGCCAACCGTCAATGGGACGCAACAGGGCGTCACATTTGCGTTGGCCTTCTATAAGCAAGCCTCCCGGCAAAGTCACTGGAATGCCTGTCTGCATAGGACTCATTAGGACTCTGAGGGCTCCTTCACGGCATCCTCTCGCTCCCAACCCTCATGCTCAAGTTTGATCGTTTGGATTCCAACCACATTCATTGTCGCTGCATCAAAATCCGGCAAGGCTTGGTATTCTGAAACCCAGGCTCTATAAACCTTGTAGGACATGACCACGGTCCCTTGGAGGTTCATGACGTTGATGACAATGTTCTTGCGGAAATTCTTCAGCGACATGCCCATGTCGCCTTGAATGTTGTTGACCAGATTGGCCCACTCCTCAAACACCGGATCGTGCGATAGGCCTTGCTCCAAGGTGATGGGCTCATATTTTGTCCCCCCTGGAAGCTTTCGCTCGTGGCTGGGGTCTCCCCCTGTACGCCAGGGAATAGCCTCGGTGTTTTTCTTCAATGCTGACATCTTCCGCAGGCCGGCAACCGGCTTGCCATCAATCAACACTTGGAATTTGAATGTTCTATAAGGATCATAACGCTCGGCATTGACCGAAAACATTGGTGCTGGCATCAGTATTCTCCATTATTATTGTTGAGCAACTTTTTGTTGAATGCGGACAATCACAAACTCTGCGGGCTTGAGTGGAGCAAAACCCACTTCGACAATTACTTTCCCGGTATCGATATCGTCTTGCGTCATCGTGTCGCCCAAATTGCAGCGCACGAAATAGGCATCCGAGGCCTTTTCACCCTGAAAAGCACCCGCACGCCACAAGCCATTCATGAATGCGTCAATGTTGACGCGCAACGAAGCCCACAGGCGATGATCGTTTGGCTCAAAAACCGCCCATTGAATGTTGTTGTACAGGCTCTCTCTGATCATATTGGCTGTGCGCCGAATGGGTATATAGCGCCATTCGGGGTTCGCCCTTGTGGCCAAGGTGCGCGCTCCCCAAACAACGGGGCCAAACCCAGGCATTTTGCGAATGCAGTTGATGCCCAAGGGATTGAGAATGCCCTGCCGTGCATCTTCCACTTCATCCACGAGCCCGGAAATCCCCAGTAGGGCTGTCTCCACCCCTGCTGGGGCTTTCCATACGCCGCGACGACCATCGATTTTGGCCCACATCCCCGCCATAAAACCACTGGGAGCAATCTCAAGCGTCGGCGGCAAGTTTGCAGCATCGTTATTGGCTGCTTCCGGATCTGCAGGCTTATAGAAAGGATTGGGGACTTCCAACCAGGGATAATAAGCCACAGCAAATTCGCTTGTCGTCAGTGTTGATGGGACATTCGTTGCCGTCTTGAGCTTAGGTTCCTTATCCAGATCGATCAGCACCATCCGGTTTTTCATCTTTTCTGCATGAGCAACCGCAAGGCCAATAATCCCACCGTTTTCCGGAAATGTCTTGCCAGGCAGGCAGACAATGCTGATGTCGCGTAGTTTTTCGAGAGAGTCGAAAACCGCCCCGTACAGCTCAGATTCAGTGGGGGGGTTGGTAGCGCTGGTGGGAATATGCACATGGACAATATAGGCCGCACCGCCACCGTTCATGAAAAAGTTGTAGACAGCAAACCCCATCTCATCCACGCCGGACGATAGCTTTCGGATGCCGCGCTTTTCTCCGTCGACCAGCGCGCCAAACTTTTCTACATAGTCTGCCCACGTAAAAATCAACTCGGGTTCGCTGGCGTAAGTTGCCGCCGGCAGCGTTTTCCCTGTCCTCCCAATAAACGCAGCTGTTGAGGTGCTCGCGCTTTCAATAGGTTTGACTCCACTTGACACTTCTTCGATATGTACCCCCGGGTATGTCTTCGTCATTGCCATCTTCTTGCCTTCCTTGCGTTAAGAATCCACTTCCAAAACCCGGACAAACTTCCGCCGCTCATGGCTTCCATCTGCCGGAATTTTCCAAACCCTTCTTTGTCTGTACGTATCCATAGCGCCATTGGAGATGAACTCATTTCATGACGCCCACTGCATTCAATCCGTGGACCCGCAGCGTTTGGGCATGCCCTGCGTACACCGCATACAAGCCCCCAAGGTGACACCGCTCCTTCCACACTTCGAGTCGCATTCACAGCCTCCCTGTCGTCCACTGCGAAACCTTACCTACTTCTTTTAGAGTCGATTGTCCTGAAAAAATGTTACACACAGATAAAAATAAAAATAAAAAAACACATGGGCCTACACGGGGCATGCTTTGAAAAGTTCCCTCTTTCCCGTCGTTTGGCGGCGGGGGGCCTTCCCCTCTTTCTCCCTGTTTTCTCCCTGTTCATCCAAGGGGGCATTCTTTCCCGCTCCCGCTTCCGTATGTACGCGTCCATGAAAAAAGCAGGGCGGGGAAGTGCCCCGCCCGGGAGAAAGCGGGGGGGGTCCGCCCCTACTCAGGGAGCGGGGGCTCTTTGATAAACTCCGCCGGAATCTCCCCCGTCAGTGTATTTAAGAAGGTGACAATGGCGTTGACTTCCGCCTCCGTCAACACCTTCCCGTTTTGGTAGTCGGCCATCTTCTTCACCATCTCCTCCAGCGTCGCCACCTGGCCATTGTGGCTATAGGGGGCTGTCTGGGCGACATTCAGCAAGGTGGGGACTTTGAAGGAATAATTGTGTGCAGGGTCTCCCGTCTCCCCGCCCAGGCCCAAGTCGGTTGTTAGCCAAGGCCTTTCTGCTGTACCCAGCCTCCGGAAAACTGTGCCGCCGACGCCGGGACCCAGATGGCAACTGGCGCAACCTACGTCCAGGAAAACTTTGAGGCCGCGCTGCTCCTTTTCCGTCAACGCCTTGGAGTCTCCCGCGAGGAATGCGTGAAAGCGCGTAGGCGTTATGAGACGGCGCTCAAAAGCGCCAATGGCCTTGCCGATGTTCTCCCAAGCGATGGGGTCGGCCTGGTCGGGGAAGGCAGCCAGAAAGTGAGGGAGGTAGCCCCGAATGCTCTTTAGCTTGGTGACAACGCTTTGTGCATTGGGCATGGCCATTTCAACAGGGTTTAAGATCGGGCCCAAAGCCTGCGCCTCAACTGTCGGCTCGCGCCCATCCCAAAATTGAACAAATTGCATAGAGGCATTGTAGACAGTGGGGGAGTTCCGGTCTCCCAGCTGCCCCAGGTGTCCGGGGCTGAGGGCGAGGCTATCTACACCGAAGTTGGCCAAGTCATGGCAAGTGTTGCAGCTGATGTCATTGGCCACGGAAAGCCGCTTCTCATAAAAAAGCATGCGGCCCAGGTTTACCAAGGGACTGGAAATTCGGTTGCCTTCTTCGAGAAAGGCTTCAAGGGTTGTTTTGTGGTCGATAGCAGCTCTGAACGGCTCCAAGGCAGCATCGTCGACAATGGGCAGCTCTTCCTTGCAGGCAAACAGCGCCACCGAGGCAAACGCAAAAACGAATACAAACTTTCGCATATACGATGAACTTCCTTTCTTGTAAATGAAACAAGGGGGCCCGTCAGAATCTACGCATTCGAATGTATTAACGAGCGCTATTGCGAAAATGCTTGGAAATGATGAAACCCCAGACAGGTTCCCGTCTTCAGAGAATACCCCTAGCCCTGAAGGTCATCAAAGCTGGACTGCCCCGGCAACTGCGCTTTGTATTTCTCAAGCACCAAGTCAATGCCCTGCCGAATGTACTCGGCAATGGGGACTTTCGTCTTCTGGTTGAGCAACTTGAGCAACTCGTTTTGCTCAGCCGTAATATAAATGGTCGTGCTCATCTTTTTGCGCGCCATGGGCCTATGGATATGCCACAAATTGTCCGTGTGCAAAATGAAACACACGTGGCTTGCATTCTGTTTGCTTGCGGGGCTGTGCCTCCAGTGCGCCAGCCAGCGCCCTCGTGTGCCCTGGACAGAGCAAAGCCCCTGGCAATCCAAAACCTATGACTTGAACAAAGACGGCATTCCCGACGTCTTCTATCTGCGCGACAAAGACAACCCCCTAAGCGAAGAAAGCATTGACTGGAATGGCGATGGCATTCCTGAAGTCCGCCGCTATTTTGAGCATGGCCAGCTTGTCCTGGAAACCTATGACTTGAATTTTGAAGGCAAGCCCTCTTTGTGGCTGCATTTTAACGAGGGCAAGCTTGTCCTCAAAGAGTGGGACGACGACGGAGACGGAGAGGCAGACCGGCAGGAGTTTGTCCAGCCACAAAGCCTGTGGGACTTTCTGGGGGGTGACTTCCTGGAGGCTTTGCTGGGCCTTGTCAGCCCTAGACCGGTTTCAAGTTGAAGTGATCTGCTCTTAACGTCGCCCCCGCGGAAGCGGGGGTCCAGAGCTGCGTGGTTAAAGGAGATAAAGTCAATAGGGTTCCGACTGCACTCCTGGACCCCCGCTTTCGCGGGGGCGACGGGAAAAAAGACTCAATCAACCTGAAAACGGTCTAGCGCGCCAGCCACAGCTTCAACGCCTCCGCTTCCGGCGCGGTGTTGTCGGACTCCAGACTCACCCCGCTCTCTGCTTCGAGGGGGGTGCCCCAAAAGCCCCGCCGGCCAAGGCCCTCCAGGGCTTCTGCTCGCCTCTCCTTGTCCGGCGCAAACAAAATGCAGCCGTCGCCCCCGCCTGCGCCGGATTGTTTGGATACGCACCCGTAGGCCCTGGCCAGCCGCACAATGTGCTCCTGCTCCGGCATCCCCCCTCCCAGCAGTTTGTCCAGGAGGGATTGGAGGGCTTCTGCCGCTTCCGCCAGGGCCTTAAACTCTCCTTCCAGCCAGGCGCGCTCCAATTGCTCCCCCCATATCTCCGAGGACAATGTGAAGGCCTGGCGGGCTTTGGCGTTATGGCGCGCTTCTACGGCTTTGAGCATGGAGGGAGTGGAGGCACTGTGGCCCGTAAAAACATAGGCCAGGCAGAAGGCCCGGGGGTGGAGGCTGTGCACCCGAGGAGGCGCCCCCGGAGAGGAGGGACACAGGTAGCGCAACAGGCCCCCCGTATGGCAAGCCGCGACGTCCGCGCCGCTGCCCTTGCCGCCTTGCGCATCCGCATGCGCGCGCAAAGCCAACGGCAGCGGGTTTTGCAGGCTGCCCAAAGCCAGCAAAGCAGCCTTCGTCGCCAAAACGGCCGCGCGCGCGCTGCTGCCCAAACCCAGCTTACGGCCCTGCACCAAGGGCGTAGGGGCCATGGCCAAGTCAAACCCCAGGGCCAGCTGCCCGTGGGCGGACAGCGCATGGCTCAGGGCGCGGGCGGCAAAGAGGAAGGGCTGCGTCGGAGGGTGCGTCCATAAAACCCCGGCGGGGGTGGCTTCCCCCTGGAGGGCCCCCTCCTCCAGGAGCAGGCGTACGCGGCGATCTTCCCTGGGCTTCACCGCTGCCCACCCCCGGGGGGGGACGGCCAGCACCCTCGCGGTTCCCCCCCAGAGGACAGCGTATTCTCCTGCTACAAAAAGTTTTCCCGGCGCGGATAGGAATTTCACACCACCTCTTTTGCCAAAAAACCGGCGGGTTTTCCAAGAAACTGTTTGGCCAGCCCCACCCACCCCCTCACGTGGCGCTGGCTTTGGGCTTCAACGCACTGGGGTTAGTATGCGCTACACCTGCGAAGAAAAATGTGTTAAGCGGCTTTCTCCTCTGACTTTTGCCCAATGCCATGTTGCATAACCTGTTGTGCATTTTCTTTGCCGCTTTCTGGACGGCCCTTATCGGCACGTTTGGGCTTCTCCACGCGCTGTTTGCCAGGCGCTCACCTCGGGCAACCTGGTTGGCTACGCGCGTCTGGTCCCCGGCACTGCTGTGGGTGGGGGGCGTCAAACTCAGCGTGGAGGGCCTTGAAAACATCCCTGAAAACCAGGCGGTTATTTTTGTAAGCAACCACCAGTCCACCGCTGACATTCCCGTTTTGTTTTCTGTCTTGCCCCTCAATGTCCGCTTTGTCGCCAAGCATGTTTTAGGCTATGTCCCTTTCCTGGGCTGGTACCTCCGGCTGGCGGGCTTTATCCTCATCAACCGCTCTGACAGAAAAAAAGCCGTCCAACAACTTGAGCACGCCGCAGAGCAAATCCGCGCCGGCACCAGCATTGTCGTCTTTCCGGAGGGTACACGCAGCACAACAGGTGAAATCCTCCCCTTCAAAAAGGGGGCCTTTAACCTGGCCCTCAAAGCCGGCGTCCCCATCTGCCCCATTGCCATTGAGGGCTCCGGCCGCCTCATGCCCAAAAACTCCTGGAACATCCGCCCCGGCCCCGTCCGCGTCAAAGTGGGTCCGCCTTTGGATATTTCTGCCTTTGGGGAGCCTTTGCAGCTGGCCGAGGAAATACGTCGGCTCATCATCCAACAACACCTGGAGCTGGGTGGCAAAGGCGGTGCTTCTCGACTCCACCCCTCCCAGGCGGCTTCTCCATGAGCGTTTTTCGGGCCTCCCTCTGCCTCTTCTGCCTGCTGTTGGCTTGCCGTACTGCTTCCAAAACCCCTCCTCCCAATGAGTTCCAACAGGCTTTGGCCGCACTTCAGGCCAACCGGCCCCAGGAAGCTTTGCCCGCGTTGGAGCGCCTCCACCAACAAGACAGCTCCCGCCTGGAAGTTGCGCGCGCACTGGCCGAAGCCCATGTACGCCTTGGCAAAACCCAGGTGCTTTTGGCGCGCCTTCACAATGACGAGCGTCCCATCGCCCATTATATGCGCGGCTTGTTGTTGTACTCCCAACCGGCCACCGCTGAAAACGAAGCCCCCGCCGCTTTTCGACGCGCCATCGCCTCCAAGCCCAGAGAGCCTGAGTTTCACTATAGGCTTGGCATTGCTTTGTTGGAGTTGGAGCAAGAGAGAGAGGCCCTGGAAGCGCTCCAAACAGCCATTGGGCTTGCGCCAGAAAAAGCCGCCTGGCAGCTTCCTCTGGCCAAGGCGCTTTTCGGGCTTGGAAAAAAGGAGGAGGCCCTGGCCGCCTTGCGCAAGTCCCTGGAGGGCGGGTTTTCGCCTGCGGAGCTTCAGACAGCCAAAAGGCTGATGGACTCCCTGTTGGATGAGCATGTGCCTTCCTCAACCCAGGCCATTTTGGATGAGGCCATTCACTGGCTCAATGTTGCGGATGTGCCACAGCAGGCTGTCGCGCTTTTGGAAGTTTTGCTCATGGATTTTCCGGACTTGGCCATCGCCCACGCGCTTTTGGGGTTGGCCTGCCAACGCCTGGAGGATGCGGGGCGTGCCATTGAAGCGTTTAAAAAAGCCATGTCGCTGGCGCCCAACAATGGCAGTTACGCCTATTATTTGGCGGAGCTTTATGCCTCCAAGCGCAGGCCACAGGAAGCCAAGCAGGCCTATGAGCTGGCTGTCCAGAAAAACCCTTTTCTGGAAGACGCTTATGTCAAACTGGGCGACATGGCGCTTGTGGAGTCCAACTGGCCTTTGGCTCGCCGGCATTTTCAAACCGCCGTTTATTTGGGAAGCATTCCGGCGCGACTTAAACTTGCCCTGACGCTCCAGGAAGAAAAAAACTGGAAGGCAGCAGAGGCGGAGTTTGGGGTGCTTTTGAGGCAAATGCCCGACAACATGGAGCTAAAGCTGAGGGCGGGCCTTTTTTATGCGGAATATTTTTTGGCCTCTTCTTCTTCAGAGGAAAAAGCGCAGCTTCGAGGCAAGGCCCTGGAGCACTTGGACAAAGTGCTGGAGGTGCAGCCTGAAAATGCGCTGGCTTCGCGTGTGAAGGCGATGTTGAGAAAGCCTGCCCTCTAACTCAATTGAAAGCCCGGCACACACTCGCACGTCAGCATGTCGCAAATGGGCGCATCCTCTGTACACAGGCCGCCGCACCTGCCGGGGTCTTCCGGGTTGTTGAAATCTCCTGAGCAGACGCAGGCATTGCTGCGGGTATCGCATCTGAATGGACCTTTGCAATATTCCTGCGCCGGGTCGTCAACAAAGCGAACGTCATCCTTACAGGGTTTGAGCCATGCGCGATAAGAGAAAGCCACCTGGCTTTCTATGCCGGCTTTCGGTTGACAATTCCCAAAGAAAAAGAGCGTCTGCTCAATGCCGTTATAGTCAAAGCCATGGATTCGGCTCCTCGGTACATTGGAGCCGTTGACTTCATTCGCATCCGCGGTGTTTGTTTTGCAAATGCCCTCTGGTGTCTCAACAGCCACGCGCAGCGAGGCACCAATGAAGGGCTTTTGCGTTTTCACACCTGCACGGCTGATGATGTTGCTCACAATGTTTGCCATGGCAGTTTCAATCCTGTCAGGTTGGCCCGTCTCAGGTGGTCGAATGTCTGTAAAGGAGCCTCCTGTTGTTAGCGCAACGCGTTCAATGCGTGTAGGGTTCGTGCGAGGTTTGTGTGGGTCTCCGCAGGCTTGGGCAAATGGACAAGAAATGGCATGCACCTGCATAGGCCGAATGGGTGGCACAACATTGCAATTGACGGGCGGCACAGCGCTGCAGTTGGCGCCGGTCTCGGTTTGTTTTGCAAAGGAGGGGCGTCCCATGAAGAAATCGACAAAATAGTTGATAGGTTCCCAGTTGACGGGGGTTGTGTCTGAAGAGGCCATCAGCGCTGTGGTTTGGTCATCGGTGTCGCTGAGGATAATGACGACAATGTCGGCATCCTCTTGAAGCTTAACCGCAGCGGGTGCATCTTTGTGGTTCATGTCCATCAGCGCCAAGCGTGCAGCTCCCAGCATGCCTTCCTTGCTATTGCCACCGGTGCTAACCCAACAGCCATCGTTGGAGCCGTTTGGCTGATTGGTAATGCCGCACGACAACTCTGCTGTGCCAACCCAGGAACGTCTGCATGTTGAGACACGGGTCGTTTCATTACAGTAGTCGTTGCCACCGCCGTTTTGCAACCAGGCTTGGAGGAGTCGGGGTTCTTTCGTGAAACCGCGAATAATGCCTGTGTTGCGATAGTTATTCGTATGATAAGAAGATGTCACCAAAGCCGCGCGCCAGTCCAAGGTGCTGTTGCTCAAAGCCGCGGCCATGGCTTTGCTGGCCACGCCCAATCGAAGTTGTGAGCTCGCCATGGAGCTGGAATCATCCACGACAAACAAGAAGTCCACCTTCTTGCGCAGGGACACAGCACGCTCACACTGCACCACAGTCTGGTCCAAATGGTTGGCTACCGCCCCGGCGGCTATGTCGTTTAGGCCGAAAAACCCGGGACTTCCATTTACATAGTCGTTGTCTACGGCAACCGCCATCACCACAATGACTTCGCCATTGCTGCGACGTACATATTGAGCGCGGATATGTTGGATGGTTTTGTTTTCGCCCAGCAACGGCAGCTTGTCCTTTGTGCGCAAAAGTCTGTTGGCAATGTCGTTGACACGCCCTGCCGCACTCATGTTGCCCGAAGCCGTGAAGCTGCTGCTGTATGCATTGGGGGCCGTCGAATCCCAAGAGGCAAAGGCCTCAGAGAGGAGTGGCGTCGTTCCGGGAGCGATGGTTCCAGCGTGAGCGACGGCCAACTGTTGCAAAGCAGCAAGGTTGGTCACCGTGCCTGGATGTTTCCAGGCCAGGAAGGCAACATTATTGGCGGCATTGTTTCGGGTATCCACACCCATGAAGCCACGCGCTGTACCGTCTCGAATGTCCTCATAGCGGAAGCCCTCAGGCAGGCCCAGTGCTGCCTGCGCAGCCGAATTTCGCCGTATGTCCACCGGGGCCAGGTTGTCCGGATGGCAAGCGTGGAATGTTAACGCGTCAATGTCCTCTGGATGCTCCTTTTGGGGCTGCTCCTGCTCTGGTTGTTCGGGTTGCGCGGGTTGCTCCTGCTCTTCTGTCCACACGTCCAGCCCTAGGTCTTTCCTTCCCTCGCCCAGGCACCCCAGAGAAATCAACACCATGGACAACACAAGAAATGCATTTTTCATAAGACACCTCCCCACCACGTTTTAATGCTCAACCTCTCAAAATCTCACATCATTCCCCTGGCTTCTTGGGCTTTTGTACCTGCGCAAAGCCAAAGCAGGACTTTCTCTTCTCTGATGCAACTGCAGATGTAGTTATATGTCTGGGTTTGTCTTCTGAACAACCCGCCCTGCCGGGGCTGTTATCCTGAGTGTTCAAAGGAGCCTTTAGACCGGTTTTGTTGGGGGACACTGTGCGGACATGCAAAACCCCTGCATGCCTTAGCGGCATGCAGGGGCAGGCTCTCCTTCGGCAGTCTAAACCGGTCTATTCTTTCGCCGGCTTTTCAGCTGCTTTTTCGGCCTTGGGCTTCTCTTTGCGGTCTACCAGCTCAAGAATGGCCATTTCTGCCGAGTCTCCTCGCCTGAAGCCTATTTGCATAATGCGCGTATAGCCGCCGGGGCGGTTCTCATAGCGCTCTTTCAGCTCGCCAAACAGCTTTTGCAGAAGCTTT
>Ga0209737_10002612_pt1 | contig 12589 bp, 3 predicted proteins | sample TergutCu122P3_FD_187284 | JGI IMG/M metagenome (GOLD analysis project Ga0209737, IMG submission 187284) | Cubitermes ugandensis P3 segment gut microbial communities from Kakamega Forest, Kenya - Cu122 P3 (SPAdes) (version 2) | ecosystem: Host-associated > Arthropoda: Insects > Digestive system >... | reverse complement strand
GCAATTGATGCGGCCTGCCCACCCAGTGGAGTGCAGGGGCACAAAATTGATACTTTAAATGAATAAAATATGATACTATGTGGTGAACATATTTTGAATTATTGAACCAAATAAAAGGTAATTTAGTAAGTAATTGTGATTGCTTTAAATACACAATTTCTCTTAGGGCTGGGCAACAAAACCCTTGCTATGCCACTGAGAGACACTCATATGTGAAGACTGTGACATTTAACTGACCTTAAAATTAAGATGCTCCAAATCTTCCCCTTAATTACAAGCCAACTAACTCAGTAAAACTGGCAAAAAAACTCTCTCAGCACAATACACAGCACATAAGAGAAGAAAGGTGAAGACTACAGTTACTAGCTGCTTTTTGGATTCTCAATATACTCGTATGGTAATAAGTACAAAATGTATCAAATTAACAGTAAAATTTTTACTAGTACCTCTGTGTAATATATTCCTGACACACGCTGAATTAATGCGGCCATCACCAACTCACGACTGGTAATTGCAGCTTCCATGTTGGTGATATGACGCTTCTGGTGTACTAAGTGCTAATATTTCTCTCATTTAATCTTTATCTGAGGACATTCAGTTTTTTATAATTTCATTTTTTTTTTTTTTCATGAAGGCAGCAGTTAATTTTACCGTTGCTAATAATTTGTATCAGAGAACATGATAAAAATAGACCACATGGAAAACCTAGGTGTGGATAGGAGGGTATTATTAAAATGGACCTTAAAGAAATATTATAGCAAAGTAAAGAATAAGCGTAGAATGGATTAATTTATCTAAATATACAGCAGTGTTAACAATGTATAGAAATTTCAGGTTTTGTAAACTACAGGTGATTTCTTGACTAGCTGAACTAATATTTAACTAAACAGAGGTATCTTTATCATCCTTTTAACACCTCTGTAACCCAGAATTATTACGATTTCATATTTGTATAAAATATGATCTTTCAAGATTTTCAATTAAGAGTTTTGGTTATATGCAAATTAACTGAGACAAAGTAAATGTTCTTGTTTTGTGTGTTTTAAGAGCACAGAGGACAATGGTGTATTTAATGGAGATAGTGGGGGCTCAGGAATGTGGCTTTAAGTAGACTGAGCCAGTCTCAGCTGTCCACATGTAATCGAGTCTGTGTTAGTTTAGCACCACAGTTTACCAAGTAAATATTATTCACTTTTCTCGTTTTATGTTAAATTGTTGTTAATTCTTATTTTGATATGGATATTGTACCCAAGAAAAGAGTCTGAAATTTATCAATAGGCTTTGAAATAATAGCACCAAAAAATTCAACGAAGTTATAAATAACAGACAACCAACAAATGCACACTGGTAAAATATTTTTAACATATTTTTAATCACCTGCATGTTCTAACCGCTTTTGCGACCATCATCAGGGTGCTATTACAAGAACGCTGAGAAATTATAAACAAATTGTCAAATTGCATAAGTAAAACCACTTGATGTTACAGTGCTTATCTTAAGTACTCCCTATAGCTGTAAATTGTCAGATTATGTGTTGTTAAAAGCAGTTAAAATTTACTTTGTTGTTAAAAAAAAGGGTATATGTTAGGTACTACACCCTATTGAGTACAGATGTAAGTATAAAGGGTTGCAATTACCGTAAGTGCGTCCTATTGTTACTTTACAGTACATGACCAATGAAGTCCACATGCAAACAACCCCCACCTCCTCCCCTTGACTGATATAATTGTAGTGTGTCTGATTCGGCACTCACTGGACCTGTCCTTTATCTCTAATAAGCTGCCACCAATTGATTTATATTTGCAAAGCAGAAATCGATAAATGCTACCCATTATGTGTTTTATGTTTCTTACTTAGCAGAACCAAGTTCAACAGGCAGTTTGCTTGCTACATATTTGTAACCTTTCTGCTTGGGTAAGGAGTTCGGAAACACAGACGATGTAGTACAGTCAGTTTTATAATAAAATAATATGGTTTATACTATATATACATATTTAAAAAGTACAACTTTACACCTCCCAAATTTCAGTTGCCATGTGAAAATTTAAAATTATTGCTCGCCCTCTTTCTTTAAAATTTATGCATTAATGTTTTACTTTTGCAAATTTCGAATTAAGGCACCGAAAAAATATTCCAAATTGCTCCGTTTGAGTAAATTATTTTCTAGACCAAGTACAAATCAACTCAGCTAACTCACCGTAAATGTACAGCCATAGACCAACACTTCTCGTTATCACAATGATCTTGCAGGCAGGAGCTCTAAACTTGTGTCACACAATTTACTGGAACGTTTCTGAGGACGTTTGCCACACGGCACACCATTATACAGGAAAGTTGGATATGTGTGGAATGCCGTATTTGGCATTCTTTACAGTGCGGTGAACTACAGCCAGTAGCCACACCGATCAATTCATAGCTCCAGTGTGTAAACAAAATTTTTGAAGTACTATACAAATTTGACAAACCCTACATATAAATTCTATTAGTCATTCATTGCATAATTAATATGCAAATTACTGAGCTAATTAATAAGCAAAGTTTTTTAATTGACCTATTTTTATGGTGCAAATTAACTTAATTACCCGTCCCCTTAATTATTATCGTAAATATAATTTATTAATTTTTTTCCCATCCCCTTAATTGATGAGGAGCTGAATGCCCTAACTTTAAAAAATCCGCCATTTTGAAACAGCACCATTTTTTAATTTTGCATAAATTATTATACACATTAAATTTAATTGATCTAATTAATTTCCCCTCCCCTTAAGTGATAGAGAGCTGAATAACCTAACTGTAAATTGTCCGCAATTTTGGACCGGGGCTATTTTTTAATTTTTAAATTTGTGACACTTGTAAATTTTCCACCATTTCAAAATTTTTAAATTCGCGCCACTTTTGAATGTTTAAATATTTCCGCCAATTTTAAACAGCACTATTTTTTAAGTATTACTAGATGCTATGTGCCCTGAAGTGATACGTTATTATTATGTGGCAACCTTATTCATCATCATAAACATCAAGGGTTGTGCCATTTGGCCCGTTCCATCTCCAGAGTTACAGCTGCTCTCGCCAACGTTTCTTCGGTCTCCTGATTGTTCTCTTTCCTTGTGGATTATATTGGTATGTTTTGAAAGGGATTCGGTTGTGTGGCATTCTTTGCAGGTGTAAAAGCCAGTTCCTTCTGTATTCATCTATCTTGTCTAGTATGCATTCAGTCTGTAGTTCGCGGCATATGGAGTCATTTGTTTTATGGTCATTAAAGGTGTGGCCTGCCAGAGGCCTCAATAATTTCATTTCAGCCACCTCAATTCTTCGTCTTATTCATAGAAGTATTATTATTATCGACTGATCCAGAGACATCAATTTATTAATTTTGGTTTTATATAATAGCTAGCGACACTAATTTTTAAATATTAATTTCGTATGTAGCCAAACATCGACATCCATTACTTAATATTAATTTTAACTTACAGTTATTTCTTTATTTAATATACATTTGACACTTAGCTTTTAGGTACTTGAACTCGAGACCTTAGGGAAAATGAGAGTATATGAACTACATATGAAGTGGTAATTATTATAAATTTATAGCATTATTTTAAATATATTAGTTTATTAATCAGTATCGGAAAAAAAAAACTGTACGAGAACATTTCAAACTTGTAGCTTTTACCATGGGAGAGAGTGTGTCCATTATGCTGAAAGTCAGCTACCCATAGTCCTACAAAGTATAGTAGGAAGTGGGTAATTTAACAATAGTTTTAGAGGAAATAAAGCTGCAACTAAACCTTTTTGTCACTGGTAACCTATGGATCCTTTGTCTGGGAAATCTGGTTGGGGTGTTAACAAACAAGTTACTTTAAAGTTTTATTCACACAGTTTCTGAAAATATAAAATGAAACTAATTGTTTAAATAATAAAGCTATTGTTAGTTTATAGAGAATAGATGAGAAATGAGAGAATTCTGGGAGCTTTTTCAACAATTTGTAGCTCTTTAGAATTATGTGGTATCCACAGTTTTATAAGATATTTATCTAAACAAGATGTACTGATACCTGTCACCCAAAAGATACGTTGGGATAATAGGCTATTAGCACTCTTAATAGGAAAAATGCTTACACCTTACTAACATAATATGTTAGGGTGATATGTTGTGACTTGAATTTTGAGTCTTTTGTAATTTTGGTTTGCTGCAGTATATAATATCAAGTTTTTTACATATCTGACAATACCTAGTAGTAGTGCCAGGTGGCTAGTAGCCGAGTGGTTTTTATTTAAGCATTTTCCTTTCTGCTTATTGTCATATGCAATAGCTCCTTTCAGCCAGGACAATACAGTTTACCCCTGAACAAGTTATTATTGCAAGTACTTTTGTTAACATGGTACGTATATTTTAACTTTGTGATAAAATGCGCAGCAGATGTTTTTAAACAGGAGGACATTACCCAACAAGGTGGAACTGTAGTTGACACCAAAATGGAGGGAAATTTTGAAGAAAATGCTGATAAAAACAAAAAGAAAAAGTGAGATGAAGATAGCATTTATTTAAAAAAAAAACAGCAAGAAAGATGTATCAGGCAAGGAGAGTGTTGCTAAGGCAGCTTTGAATTGTATGAGAACGTAAACCATAGTCTCTAAGTGTGAATTCTATGTTTATAGAAAACATATTGCAAACAAGTTACGACATACTGGAAGATCTCATCAAGAAACCATATGGAGCAGATGTGTTTCAATTTAATAATGGGTGCATACAGTCACAACAATATTTCGTACCTTCCTTTGGATTCTGGGGCCAATTTTCTGGATCAAAACCTCTAAGTCACTTTTCATCATCCTAATGAAATTCCTGAATCCTGAACCATCCTCTATAAGTAACCTGTGAAGAAGTTTGTGTACGTGCTGAACTCCGTTGTTGAACATGCACCGCATCCAAAAGCACTTCGCCTATTTTGGTTGTTTCTTTCTTTTCATTAAAAATATATAGCCCACACATATGCCAGCTGCCACTTCACTCCATGATATGACTTGAATGACCGGACAAGCCAAGTAGGTGTTGACACATAGCATGGTATGTGATCTGTACACAGACATTGTAGGTAGGTGTGGACTAGGCTTTAGGTCCACACATATTTCTCAGCACCTTGTTCTCGAACAACCTCAGCCTGTGCACTCCCATCAATGGAAGAAACCAAGTTTTACATCCATATAAAACAGGCAAAATTATATTTCCATAGATTTTGATCTTTACATTATTGGAAATCAAACAGAAAGACAAAAGATCATTGACTGTGTAGTGACAAGCATTCCAAGACTTCAGTCTGCTCTAAATTTCTTCATGAATGCAATTTTAATTTGTCAGGGTTGTCCCAAAATATTTGAGCTGTTCCATACTTTCAAGGGATGTATTACCCATCTTTACAGTTTGATTGTTTCCTGGATTCTTATGTCATAAAATTGGATTACCTGAATATGGCATTAACAATACAAGATTTGTAGAACCTTGCAGCTGACAGTAGCCTTTATAGGTTATACCCAGAAATGTTTGTTCTTCCTTTATTTACTGCTACCAGGATTCAAACTGTTGGTGGTGTATCCTGTATTTGGTCATATCGGTCATGATGCACAGAATGACACATCTCTCTGTGCACTGTGTAATGCTTATAATGCATGTTAGACCTGTCAATGCTACAGCAGTGGCCCAGTCAATCAGTTATTGTCAGTGTATAAAAAAAAGTAACACCTTACAACTAAAATTATGTAAACTCGATGGCAGTGGGTGAAAAAATACAAGAACTGGACCAGTGATAATTGGAAAAAGGCTATGTTCACTGATGAAACCTATTTATCTGTTCAAGGGTAGAGAAAAACTGCTGTATGGAGGAGCCAAGCTGATCCCCTAAGAACTGGACATCTTTAGTAGACAGTAAAACATCCCCCAGAGAAGATGTTTTATCTCTACAGGGCCTGGAAGCCTAATTCCCATTGAAGGAATGATGAATTAAAAAACAAAAAGACAGTATAATCCACAGAATTGTTCCAGCTACCGAGAAGAACTTCCCAAAGTGATGGAATTTTCCAGCATGGCCTCGCTCCCTGCCATACTTCAAGAAGATGAAGAACTGTAAATATACATGCTTTAGTGGCCTAGAAACTCCCCTGATTGACATTCCTTTGAGAACTTACAGGGTATAGCAAAGGATAGGCTTAGAAAAATGGATTGTTCAACCAATGAATGACTTCTAACATTATAAAAGCATGGTTTCATAACACTGAAATAAATATGTAGGAAACACCTGATATGTTGATCCCAGATCGGCATCAACATATCAAGTGTTTCCCACATATTTATGCCAGATCGGCATCAACATAACAAGTTATTGCAGCTAAGGTTGGTCATATTAACTACTAATAATACATGTAAATAATCCTGTTTTTTAATTAAAAAACACAGGTGTCCCAATTAATTTGCACAACACTGTACTTTCTGCACAAAATTTTATTCAGGATAACTGTAAAATATTTACATTTTCCTGCAGCAATTGACAACCATGTGCAGTAAACCATCTGTGATGGAAAGATCAGTTCTCTACATGCCAGTGATTGTCACAAATATTACTCTGTCAATTTGGAGATATTACATAAGAAACTGGTCACAGTGGCATCCAATGGAACAAAGTGAGCTGTGAAATAACTAACTTACAGTATACTGCCTGCAGCTACTGAAACTGACAGAAGTTCTAGTCCACTAGCACACATCTGGAAACAAAGTACTTCAAGCAGGTTCAATTCTTGGCGCGAGATCTTTCTCTTCTTGAGAAACACAGACTGGCTGTAGGTCCAAACCAGTCTCCATTTTAAGCAGCCTAGTCAAGAAGGCAATTATTCAGCTGCATGTGCCATGCTAAGAATGCATAGAGCTACGCATCCACTGTCACAAATCTTTATGGCATGGTGCTTATTAAACTCTTACTTCTTGGCTCAATGGCCCTCTGAGAACCTTGGCCTCCTTAATTACAGACACCCATTCCTCTCTGTCCACTGTGCTTAATCAAATGCTGGACAAAGTATTTAAGTTTCATGAAAATATGGCACACTCAATAACTTAATTAATCTACAGAAAAAAACTGAAGTACTTGGAGGAAAATTTTCACTTATAGGTATGTACTTACACACATTTTCAAACTGACATCAGAAACCTTTTGTGACTGAATTTCATGTTGTGCATACCATGTGGTTTTAGTACTTACTGTTACTATACACCAACAACTATTATCACATATGTCACAAGTATTGATTATGGTATGTTCGTGGACTTCAGTTGTGTGGGGTACGTTTGTACTGGGTTAAGTATCATTTTACACTGGTTTGTTTTTGTGACTGCTTTGCACAGCATGCATATAGGAGTGGTGATGCATGTCTGTCTAAAAGTTTCAGTTGTGAGTGTGGCTGGATAGATATTAATAAACTATAGGAATTTTAAGCCTTTAGATTCCAACCTAATCTTGTACATATTTCTTTCAAGCAGTAATAAAATGGTAGATGCACATACACAATGTCCATTTTATTATGTCACTGAGTATAGCAGCTGCCAAGGAATTTTATCACATACAAAGCCTGCATCTGTCAGGATTCTGACCTCCATTTTCCCCCACAAATTAAATTTTCCTTATTTAATAATGGGTCTTGAAGTGTCTTAAATCCCTGGTGGATGTAGGCTTTTTATGTTCCCATGTTCAGGGACACAATAAAATGGACATAGATTTTCAATTGCTCATGTTCTGTCACTACCAAAATTGAGTAGCCATAGTAGTGAATTTTCAGTTTTCAACTATAACACAATTATCTAATGCAAGCAGTTTTATATATATACATATATTTCTATGTATTAGGTTAGTCAGGCAATGCCACAAAAATACATATAAAGTGAATGTGTCAGTGAAGAAATAAGCATTGAGAATGCAAAGGTGCAAAAAGACACATGAAAATGTTCTGCATTTGTGTACAGTTATTTCAATCCTGTTAATACATGAAAATCACAGCATTCCTCAGTTTTCAAGCTATAATTCAGGGTAGGCCATGAATGGATTCACACTAACTCCAAAAATATGTAGCAAAAACTTACGTTGTTTAATGGCATAACTGCACAAATTATGTAGGTTCACAGGTGAAGTAATTTCTCTGCTCAGTTAAGTCTCACAAAGAGAAATAAACCATACATTCCTTGCCAGGTGGAGGAGTGTGATCAGCTTCATAGACTAGCCATTTTTGCCCAAGGAAAAAGCCTCCAGTATCCATTGTACAGGAGGTTTAGTAGGTCCTAGAGCTGGCACGGATGCTTTAGAGGAGAGAAAAAATTGTTTCTCTGCCAGGAATAAAACAATTCTGCAGCCATCCAGCCTGTAACTTTGTCACTGCATTGACTAATCTATCCTGGCTCCAAACAGTTTACACTGGTGAATGGTGAATTAGGAAAATAACAGTACTAGCCTGTTGTACAGTAACATACCAGTTTTCACCTGAACTGTTGATAGAACCACAAGAACTCATTGGTATTCAGCTAATATACCAAGAAATCTAAAGGACCTATTGGAAAATAATGAAAAGGCACTGTAAGCATAACAAAGTACGCTTTTCAATGATTGTTGGACAACATTAATACCAATTCTAAGTGAGTGTTTAACACCAAGCATGTCCTGCAAGTGTAATTTTACTGTAAAAATGATATGTTGATGTTACTGTATGGCAGGCTATTTGATAGGTTGGACTACACACACAATATAGTCATCTCTGCAGGGTTTTATGGAGTAGTTTCTTTTTGAAACACCATTTCAATATCCAAATTATTTTGCTTAAGGTTCTGCTCCAACATAAACAACTCTTGCAATTCAGATCTTGTTAGATCTTCTGTACCTAAATATACAATTTTCCTCAGATTACAACAGCTATGTACCAGTAACTTCAGTGTTTCTACTTCCACACATCCACATTCATTAAAACTCACAACTTCCAGCTGCTGCCACTTACCAGCAGTCACTGCATCAACTATTATTTTGTTCCTCAAAACAGGAACCTGCAACAAGTTCAGAGTCATTAATTTTGGGTAAGCAGACAATAAAATGTCAAAATTTCTCAAATGATATCCTCTTATAGTCAAGTGCTGTAGATTCTTGTAATGAAGTGATGACAGGTCACCAAAAGGCATATCTCTGTCAGTGACATAACTGCACACAGAGAGATGTAGTGTTTTGAGTTGTGCACAATAGGCGATAAACTTTATATTAACAGCTGACACTTCTTTCAGCTTTAGCAACATCAACTGTTCCCCTCTGGAACACAAGAAAGTCGCAATAACAGAAAAATCACAGTTACTGATTGCTAGTTCTTGAAGATTGGTCAGCACTGTCAATTGGTTGAGACTGCAATGAACACCATGTATGGTCAGCTGAATCAGGTGAGGACACACTGTCACTAACAGCTGTGGAGATGTTAAGTTTGTTGTTATAAGGGACTTCAATCCCAGAGTACATTTAGTCACACCTTGGACAATGTCTTCTTGGTCAGATACAAAATTCTCAAGCTTGATAAGCATGTCCAGCAGCTGAGAACAATTGTGTTGGGTGATGAATGTGCCCCAGATATTCAGTGTCTTTAAGTTCTGAAACTTCTTAATTGAGTCCACACTCTCGTCTGTTACTTTCTTTGAGAACATCACACTCAGGTATTCCAAGTGCAAACAATTAATGGACATAACTTCTAGTATGCTATCGGTGCAATTCTTATCATAAATGAACACGACCAGGTTCCTCAGAGAACTGATGCTGCTTCTAACAAGGTCTCTTACTGCTAGTTTAATGCTCTTAGTGGGTACTGCATGTAATTTCAGAACTTTCAACTCAGTCAACATGTGAAGATGTTTGCAAAGTGCAAGACACAGGTGGTCTGGAAAATGATGCAGTACCAGTTCAGACATGCGAGGATGAACTACCGCCAAGACAAGCATTTCAATAATACCCACACCACCATCATGAGCAATTACTTCAGCAGAATAACTTTCCTTCATCGAATGTGCTAGGGCATCCATTAAATAAGATGCAACTCTATTGGCAAGAGTCTGGGGCAGGCCAGGCTGTAGGAACTGCTGTAATGCTTCCCAGTTGTAGTTGGATATTTCTGGCAAGGATAAATGTTGAGAAGATTCTCGAATACCATGAAGGCTGTTAGTTGACAGATCTCTAGAATACAAGAAATTCTTCCCAGATTTTTGAGTGGGTGTGTACACAGCCATTCCAAGCAGCTGCTGGCCTATATGCCACACAAAGTCTGCAACAGACCTCAAGGCCAACTGTGTCAAGGTGTTAGGCTGTCTGTAGCGTGGCATTCTGAGTCTGGTCACTTCACATTCAAACTGAAAACAAAGAGTACCAAGTATTAAATATGTGATAAGTGATAACTTCACATGGAATGAATTCCATATTCAGAATTGCCTGAAATTCAGTTTCAGTAAAATCAAATAATAAACTATGAATATTCTAAAACAATCAAAAGATTTTGTATCAGACTGCACTATTTCACTGCTATGGATGAGATATGTAGTAACAATCACTATACTCTGTTGAGTTTAATCAGTTACAAAACTACAAAACTTATCTTTCAGCAGGAAGGGCACAATCTGTCAAGTCACAGTTTCCTAACATGCATCCACAGCGGTCTTAACCATTACACATCACCAACAAAGACATACTATCACAGATGGCAACAGCACCTAGTAGTGTGTCGAACCATGAAGCCTCTGACGTCCAGGCTGCCAGAACCTTAGGGGTAACCAGAGTTATCTGTTGAGAGTGATTATTGTGAATGTTCTGATTCCATTAATAATGATTTTAATTGTTTTATCTGTAGTGTCAATAAATGATGTTATTTGTTAAAAAATCCAGGGCTTGTGTGTTATGATACACAAAAAATAGATTCACTGCATGTGCATGCATTGTGGACAGGAGTGATATTTGCTAGAATGTTGTATACACACACACACTGTGGACAAGAATGGTGGTTGCCAAAATGCTATACACACACACTGTGGAGTGGGGTAGTGGCCACAAGCATGCTGTACTCATGCAATGTGGAAAGGAGTGGTGGCTGTCAGGATGCCATACACATGCACTAGGGAGGAATGGTGGCAGCCAGCATGTTTATTTATTTAATCATTTATTCATATGTATACATTCAGAGATTCATGGATGTTGAATGTGTCAACATTCGTATATAACAAACATATACTGGGTCTACCTCAAGATAAATATAGAAGTAGCCATTGTATATATAAAAATGAAACCTCGTAAGACCCCCATAAATTGCTTTATAAAATAATTTTAATAAACTAAAAAAACAATGTCAGCATTACACAACTTATAAATATCAAAAGCCAATACAATTTATTTAATAATATAACGTCTGCCTTAACAAAATTTGAAGAAAGATCCATATAATCCTATCTGTTCCATATACTTTATGCATTTTAATAAAGTGTATTAAAATTATATATAACATTAATCTTATATATTAGAACATGCATCTACACTGTCATGAAATAAATGAAATTCATAAAAAAGCCAGTATATATATATATATATATATATATATATATACACACATACATACACCAACTAATAGCTAAATTTACATTGTAGTTAAAATATTCATCTACTGTATAAAATGTGTGCTGATGCAGAAACCTGTTCAAGGATGATTTAAATATTTTGATATTGTGAGATGCATCCCTAATATGAGGGGGGGAGTCCATGAAACACCTTGATGCCAAGGTAGTAAGGTCTTTTTTTGTAAGAAGGTAAGCGTGACAAAGGTTGAAAGAGGTTACAGTTATTCCTGGTATTGATGCTATGAATCTGAACATTTATCTTCAGTTTATTTTCATTGTTTACCACAAAAAGCATAAGCAACAGTATGTAGTGAGATTGCAATGGTAAGATATTTAGTACTTTAAAGAGTTCTCTACAAGAATCTCTAGTTCCAGTACCCACTATAATTCTAATGATCCCTTTTTAACTTCAAAAACACTACTGCTGTATGAGGCATTGCCCCAGAATATTAAACCACAGTTCATAATTAAATGAAAATAGGAATAGCATATCATTTTTAAGATGTCATGTGTCATACAAGATTTAACAACTCTGCAAAAGAAACTGCACTTAATTTTGGCACAGTCATTTCTATACAACTTTTTGATGTAAGTGTATCATCAATTATTAGTCACAAAAATCTTAATGTGGAAGTATTGGAAATTAATTTATTATCATAGCCAATTTTCCCATCAATGCAAGAGCTACGCTTGGTTATACAAGGGCTGTTCAAAAAGTATCGGACCTTTGGTCGGCAAAAATACAATTATTTATTTGGATGTCTGAAACCCTAATCCCCTTCAAAGTAGTCTCCTTGGTGATGCACACACTTCTGTCAGCGGTCCTGCCATTGCTGGAAACATTTCTGGAAAGCTTCTTGTGGAATCATGTTCAGCAGGTCTGTCGCGTTCTGCATAATGTCTTCTCTTGACTCATTGTGAGGACTGCGCCTT
>Ga0209737_10002611_pt1 | contig 12590 bp, 10 predicted proteins | sample TergutCu122P3_FD_187284 | JGI IMG/M metagenome (GOLD analysis project Ga0209737, IMG submission 187284) | Cubitermes ugandensis P3 segment gut microbial communities from Kakamega Forest, Kenya - Cu122 P3 (SPAdes) (version 2) | ecosystem: Host-associated > Arthropoda: Insects > Digestive system... | reverse complement strand
GGTCGAGTCAAAACGAGCTGATAAGAGTTTCCCAATGAGTTCAATTGAACTCTCACAATATGTCGGTGGTCATCTGCAGGAAAGATTCCCCCACCTGAAACCGATCATGCGAAATCCCGAATTTACTGTTTTTGTTGAAATCCGGGAGCTTGGTGCTTATGTTCACGGTCCTGCGGTAACTGCCGCCGGTGGTCTGCCGGTTGGTACCGGCGGGAAGATGGTCGCTCTGCTCTCCGGCGGTATTGACAGCCCCGTTGCTATGTATATGATGGCTAAGCGTGGCGTAAAGCTGATACCCGTTCATTTCTTTTCACCGCCATATACATCTGAACTTGCTAAAGAGAAGGTTTTAAATCTGGCGGGAAAATTATCTGTTTACTGCGGTAATCTGAAGGTTGATATCGTCCCGTTTACACGTATTTCCGAGGAAATAAGAAATAGTTGCCCCGAGGCACTTATAACTATTATCATGCGTCGTTTTATGATGCGGATCGCGCAGCGGATTGCCGTAAAAAACGGGTGTGCGGCGATAGTCACCGGCGATAATTTAGGACAGGTCGCCAGCCAAACAGTAGAGGCCTTAGCTTCGGTTGAGGAATGTGTTTCCTTACCTGTTCTAAGGCCTGTTATTGCATTTGATAAACTTCAGATCACAAATATCGCATGTGATATCGGGACTTATGATATTTCAATCGAGCCATATGATGATTGCTGCTCTGTTTTTACCCCCCGTCGCCCGCGGACAAGACCGAATATTGCTGATGTACTAAAAGCGGAGGAAGTGCTGGACATTGAGGCTTTGGTGGACGAAGCGGTTAATAATTCTACGCTTTCTCAATCGGTATCAACGGCTTGATCGTTGTATCCGAAATTCTGGCGAGTCTTTTTGTATCCAATGTGCGTAAAATCCTATCTACAAGCATCTTACAATTCTCATATGTAAGATTATGCAGCATTAACATGTATTGATTGGGGCTTGTCCGGGTAAATAAATCACCTTTTCTCAGATTACAAGGGATAACCATACCCAATTGCTTCATGACTCCTATGCGTTTGTCCCCCGGTTCCTGTTTCGTATCGATCCTGACGATAAAGGTCGATTTTCCGCTACGGAACGCGTTTCGTGCTTCAATTTGATATACTGTTTTAAATACACTCAGATCACAGTAAAACGCGCCGGGAAAATCTACACCCTTCAGCCATTCATCAAGCATTTCTTCAAGTGACATTTCTTCGTCAACTGCAGGACGAATTATTTGATTATGCAGCTTACGAAGGTCCTCTGAAAATCTTACGCCCATAATCTCATAAAACATCGTTTCCATGCTTCTGTACTCATCGTATGCTTCCATATTTTTTCCCAGAGCAATGAGCGAGCGCAAGCGATATTCCAGAATTTTCTCATCAAACGGATCAATGCGTAACGCACCGGCACAAAGCTGCTCAGCTTCGTCTAAGCGACCGCTTTCAATTAACAGTTTCAGCGCATTGTGAACACAGGAAATATACATCGCGCGATATTTTCTTCCGAGGGGCACGACCCATCTTTCACCTGCGGATTCAGGGAGAAAATCCCCTTTGTATATTTGTGTTACTCTCAAAAGTGCTTCCAGCTGTTTTTTCTTTTCTGCGTTGGAAGTTGCTTCCCCGTATGCCGCTTCAAACTGATCAACATCAACGGAGTATGGCATTTTGTTATTCCAACTGTAACCGCCGCTTTTTGATAAAATCATTTCATCCGGCATGTCAAAGCCTGCCTTTGCTAACAAGGCGCGCGCGCGATAAACCATTGTTCTTAAGGAGTTGGCGGGATTTCCGATGTCCTCATCGGAGCAAAAAATTTCAATAAGCTCATGATGTGATACAAATCTATGTCGTTGCACGATAAGGTATTGGAGTAGTCTCCAAATTTTAGATGTTCTGCTTTCCCGTTCTGACAGCCTGATATCTCCGGATGTCATAACAAATCCACCCAACAAATAAATTTTTATTTCGTTTCCATCCTTAATCATTGTAATCACCTCATTGTGAAGTCACGCAGCGGGTTTGGACCGACGAGGATTAATATCCATCAATTGTCCGATATTTAAAACTAAAAGTCGAATTTATACACCGTTGTATGGTTATAAGTTTCGCCTTTTTTTAGTATACTGCACGGGAACTCTGGCTTATTCACGGAATCGGGCCAGAATTGAGTTTCAAGACAAAGTCCGGTTCTTTTATTATATTTTGCATTGTCTTTGCCACCCTCTCCTGTTAAAAAGTTGCCGCTGTAGAATTGAATCCCGGGCTTTGTTGTGAGCGTTGTTATACGGACACAGCAACATTCCAATACTGCGGCAGGCGCTAAGTCACGATGCGGCACGTCCGATAGTACGAAATTGTGGTCATATCCGCCACCGGCAATTATTTGCGGATGACCGCTTTCCAGTCCCGGTCCTATAAGTTTTGGTTCTCTTAAATCAAACGGTGTTCCGGTCACATCCATTTTTTCCCCGGTCGTTATCAAGGAATCACTCATCGGCGTTATATAGTCAGCGAAAATTTGGATTTTGAGGTCCTCGATGCCACCGTAACTATGACCACGATTATTGAAATAGGCATGATTTGTCAGGTTTATTGGTGTATCGGCATCACTTGTCGCTGTATACTCAATCTTGAGCTCGCGGTTTTTTAAGCTGTATTTTACCAGAGCATCAAGATTTCCCGGGTATCCGTTCTCCATATCCGGACTTTTGTACTTTAGATACAGTCCATCGGGCTTTACTGTTGCATCCCACACTTTTTTATCAAATGCTTTTATTCCTCCGTGCAAGCTGTTTTCGGCATCATTTTTTTCCAGCTTGTAGGTTTTTCCATTAAGCTCAAACTCAGAATTTCCTATCCGGTTTGCGTATCTGCCGATTATTGAACCCAGATAGCCGGATTTCGTTTCATACTCCTCCACGGTGTCAAATCCGAGGCAGATGTCTCTTGGTCCATCAGGCATTTGTAGTATTATATTCCGGATAGTACCACCGAATGATAATATCTCAACAGTTACTCCATCATCACTCAGAGTATATGCGTCTACTTCTTTATTGTCCTTTGTTTTTCCGAAAAAGCGTTTTTCTATGGTCATTTTTATAAACCCCCCAAATTATTTTGTGCCCCAAATATATCATATAAAAAATCCATTTTCAATATCAATGTCACAAGTTTTATAATTTCTTCACAATCTGTAACTTGTGGCTAACAATCAGGTTCGAAAAAGCACCACATTCCTTTCCCCATTATTAAGAAACTGTAGGGTACGGACGTCCCCGGCGTATCGCAACGTGGCAATCCATTCATACTTTGCACAACAAATAATTACAAAACAATAAATTTATATTGCAATTTTGTACAAAATATGTTATAATTTGTTACCACTTGTTACTTATCACGCCTTTTCCGCGAGAACGGAGGTTTGTTGTGAGTAAGAATGTAGCAAAAAAAATAACTGCCGTATTAACGCTGATTGCACTAATTACGGTCTATTTTGCGTATTTTGATACATCTGTAGCCGAAGCTAAAGTAACACAAGCCCATATTGAAAGACTCAGACAGGACAGACAGAATATTAAGTCGCGAATGAAAAACGTTGAGTCACAAATAAATGCTCTTGAGTTTGATAAAATGTCTGAATCTGTGAGAAAAAATGTTCTCGAGGATCGTATTATACTGACAGGCTTTGAAATTGAAAATATTGTTGCTACCATCGAAGAACTTCATATACTCTTAGATGATAAGGAATTACAAATAAGTCAGCTTAAGCGGAATGAAGAGACTTACATGCGGCAGTACAAAGAGCGTGTACGCAGTATGGAAGAGGGTGGCATGATCACATATCTTGAAATCATTTTTGATTCTGTGAGTTTCGCGGATTTGCTTGCCAGAATTGAATTTGTTTCGGATATAATGAATGCCGATAAGAGAATTTATAATAATCTTGTCAACGCACGTCTTGATACAATGGCGGCAAGAGAAGAGCTATTGCAGACAATGGAAGCAATGGAGTCGGAATATGCTCTTCTGGAGAATAGGGAGTCCGAGCTTCTTGAGCAGGTTGATGAGCTTAATGCGATTATTGCAAGGCTGGAAGCCGATCTTGACGCAGCTAATGCACTGCACAGGCAATTATCCGCAGACGATGCTCGAATGCAGCAAACTATAAACAGCAGAGTTGCGCAGCTGAGACGGCAACAGGAAAAAGCGGCAAGGCAAGCCGCTGCGTTGAGCGCATGGGGCTTGGGATCAAATGCATCGGTTGCATCAGTTGCTTCAGTGGCAGGTGATTCTGTGTCTGACCCGGGCGATTCCTCCGGCTCCCCGGGTTCTTCTGATCCGGGCGACTCCTCCGGCGCACCGGACTCATCAGATTCAGACTCCGAAAACTCCGCACCCCCGGTAGATGAAAATCTGAAATGGCTTGCGTTTATTATTCAAATCGAAGCGGGTAATGAAGGTATGCAGGGCAGGATGGCAGTCGGGAATGTTATCGTAAACAGGGTTCGCTCCCCCCTGTTCCCGGGCACCGTAAAAGATGTCATTCTTTCGCCCGGTCAATTCCCTCCGGCACGCAGCCGTAATATTGACACTTTCGCAGTCTCGGCTTCAAGTATCGAAGCTGCACGCAGAGTACTAAACGGCGAAAAAGCCGACGGAGTAGGAAATGCCCTCTACTTCAATCGTAAAGGGCTGGACAGCTGGGCATCTCAAAACCGGCCATTTATTAAAACAATAGGAAACCACGACTTCTACGGCTAAAAAACGCGCATTGCACGCATCCTCTGTAGGGGACGCGCCCCTGCGCATACCGAAACGAAGCAATCCATTATTCACGGATTGCTTCGCTGATTTATTTCGCGCTATTTACGTCAACGGAATAAGTCGTACCATTGAAGTTGGTTGCCTGCCTGTTGCAGGTCTCCATACCCTAACTTGTAACCCAATACCGGAAACACTTGCAAAATCCCACGTACATGAGCTAGTTTCTATTCTTATAGCACTAAGTCGAGTACCAGCAGAATTAAATATCGCCCAAGCGTCGCCCTTACTAAACCGGATCGTTCTGTTGGCTCTTAAGCTACGATTGGGCGGCTTTCCGTAATTTGCAGGTGTTATTCTAAATGGTTTGCCTGCAGGTGTAAAAGAGTTTCCGGATCGGAATGCCGCTGTACGGAAAATATAACGTGTTCTGGTATTTCCGGATCTCATGTTAAACCAATCTGTTATCCAGTTAACTCGAAACCATTGATTTGATCCTTCTAATGCACCATCATATGGTCGTGCCGACAATCTGTTATCACTAGTACGGAGGTCCCAAAAATTAGAACCATAAAATATTCTGAGCTTTTCAGGATTTGCTCCGGGACGGGCGTTGATTGCGGGGAATTGTATTTCTCCATTGACACCTTGTATGCGTACCCACAACTCCAATCGCCTATTAAGCAGCCGGCTAAAGTTTGGGCCGGATCGTGGTATATCACCATTTTTCCAACTTCTCCCGCAATTTACACTATAGGCTGCAACTTGTAATTGGGGGTGTATATAGATTGTTTCTCTAGTTAAATTTATAGATGCGATTGCGGTAAGAGTGTTTAATGGCGGAACTATAACGTCAGCCACCGTCGATTGTGAATCATAATAACTCTTCGGCAAACTACCCTGTAAAGATTCCGGAGTTACAGTCGCCAAATCATCAGATTGCGGGCTTATATCAAAGACCTCCGCGGGGTCATTTTCATCCGGTTCGCCAGTCTCCGGCTCCACCGGCTCAGAAGGTTCACCGGGCTCATCTTCTCCCGGTAGGAATATACTGACCGGCTCATCTTCCGGTTTACATAAATCACACTCGCATGACTCAATACATTCTGCGTCTTCCAATTCAATAAGATCATTGTCCTCAACCGCGCTGACAATCACCGGAAATATACTTACCAGCATTAAAATTATCAGCAGCATAGATAGAGTTTTTTGGAATATCTGCTTGCTTGTTTGTTTTTCTTTCATATGTGTACCCTCTCTTTAATTAAAATTATATTGTTAACATGATAATTGTCCGTAATTGCGTAAAATTAATACAAAATATGGGAAACTACCACTTGTTCGCAGTATTCTACCACAAAAAAAGCGTTTTGTGTTCCTAAAAATTTTAGGAGTCAGCATGTTTTATTGTAGAATTTTTTGTAGCTTTCTACAAATAATTAATTTTTCTACGGCGTTTGACAATTGCCACGATTATAGTTATCGCTATCGTGATAATTATCAGTACCGCCGCGGCGAGGCTTATTTTGACAGCTACCTCTTGAAATCGCAGCTGTTCTTCTATGAATGAATCATCGTTGTTTGGGAATAATGCTCTGAGCTGCTGCTGAATAACTCCGCCGATCGACCCGTCTGAAACTCCGTCCGGCATATTACGTATTGCTGATAATTCAAATGAGGTTTGTCCCGTAAAGCTAAGTGGTACTTCCATTCCCGCATATCCCGTTAGTATTTCGGCATCATGTGATGCACTTACTATTTCATCAGCCGGTATATTTATTGTTATGGTTCCGGTGCTTGTTTTTATCGCCTCATCTAAACTGCGCCTTAAGCCGGGTGGCAATTCATCCAAGTCATTTGACTTGAGTATTCTTGGTATATCCGCTTGGGCACTTATTATATAAGCTGATTGCCTGGGATAATTTACCTCCGCCATGTCTACCTGCATAAAAATAGTCATTTTTTCGTCACTGAGCATCGTTTTGAGTGACTCAAAGGCATTTTCAAAGCTGTTATTGTTGATTCGTTTTTCGGCTGTCAGAGTAAGTGGATTTGAGTCTGTTTCAAGATTTACTGAAAAACCCAGGTTTTCATGATAATGTACTGCCATTTCAAATAGTGCATGTTTGAAATTGTGCTGTTGATGTGCATTGTATTCCGAGACATCCATTTCAAGATGATATGATAGATACGCTGTATTGTTTGAGTCGATGCCTATTTTGACATCGAAAAGTGCACAGCCGGATATGAGGAAAAGGCTGAGTGATAGCAGCAATATTAGAATGAATTTCTTATTTGTTGTCCGTTTCATTGTGCTTCCTTAAAACTGGATTGGCATTTTTTCTGACAGATAATAGGTTCCGTCGGGGAGTTGGGCTACTACGTAAAAAACTCTGTTTCCTTGGGCGATTGAATCTTCCAGTATATGTATTTGATTTCCCCGTTGGGTCGTTACCTTACCAATCGTGGCTGATGCCGTCTGCCCCTGGAAAACCGTTCTTACCGGTAGTCCCCAGCCCGAATAATCATCGGGGTCATAATAAGCCAGTGTATAGATCGCTTCTTCATACGGTGTATTCCATGTGATTACATAATGGAGAAATGATGTCAGCCCGCTGACAAGGTCATGCTCTACCGTAACCGGTCTGATATCAAGTGTAATATCCTGTCTGTCTTCAACCGGTGGAACCGGTTTTTCGCCAATGAAATGGTAGAAATAATCCCTTAACCCGTTTACCTCACTCGCCAGTGGTATTTTCATATTTTCCTGCGGAAAAGCGTTTCTGTATCTTATGGAAAACTTTGGATTTTCCGCTCCATCTTTCAGTGATTGTCTGACATCCACAAATGTACCCACCTGACGGGTGGTTGGTGAGCCCATGAGTTGCAGATAGTCTTCGGCTGCAACTTCAATGAGAAAACGATGCCGGTGTAAGCGGTAGTATTCCTCATCATGCTCCCCTGTTATCAGATTATGCCTTGACGCGCCTCTTATTATCGCATAATCACTGTGCTCAAGATTCTCAAAACTTAAATCAAACATATGATAAAACGTAAATAAATGCCCGTATTCATGGCTTAAGGTCGATGCCATGCTTTCAATGGTATCGTTTGTGTCACCGCCGTTAAGTACGATTCGCCCGACAGCTCTCGAAACACCAACAACGAAATCCTCCGGCAGTGCCGGGAATTGGAGCGTAAAATCCATCGAAGAGGTAAACGGTGAGAATGTGCCCAGAATCATTTCATCACCCTCATCCGGATAGACAACTATTTCATAAAGCAATTCTATCTCCGGACCAATCTTGTTTTTCATGAGTTCTTCATACAATAACTCAAGTTTTGCGGTATCCCACACTTCGGAATAACTGATAATACTGATTCCTTCGGGCGTGCGTAATGAGTATCTTTCATCGGGGTATTCGCTGATGTTTTCAGATTTTAAAAATGGTGCTTCGTTTATAAACGGATCGGGTTTGTGGTTGTCGAAAAATGCTTCCACGCCGCTTATTGAATAGTTGTATTCTTCTATAGCTTCTTCAAAATAGTTGGATGCAAAAATCCCACCACCGAGTAGTGCTGTGAAGGTTAATAATAATACAATAATCAAAAATGTTTTCATGGTGTTCCTCTGCAGCATTTCCTGGTGGATTGCCGGTCACGGTACGCGCAGGGGCGCGTCCCCTACGAATCGTCTTCTAAACGCTCAACTAATATCTTCAGTGTTGCGTAAGAATTAAAATTTTCGGGGATTAATTCTTCAGCGGGAATTGCTACACCAATCCGGTCATTTATTTCTGCTACTAAAGTTATAATATCAAATGAATCGATTACTTGATCATCGATTAATGTTTCATGCGTTTCAAAATCGATATCCGGGTGGAGCTTTTCAAGAATTTCAAGTAAAATATCCATAATTAACCTAACTCCCAGTCGTCCGGTGTTTCTCCAACAAGCCTGCTCTGTCGAATTTGCCGCCGGGTGTTAGAGGTATCGCCTCAAGATTATAAACAACATGCGGCATCATATAACGCGGTAAATTGGCTTTCAGGTACTTTACAATCTCCGGTTTTTCCATTTCAGGCGCAAGGCAGTAGAGCACGATCCGGTTATCGGTATCATCAAACACGGCACATGCCGTTTTTATGTCTTCACATTGCGTTGCATACCACTCGATTTCATTTAGTTCGATACGATGACCCATGTGCTTTATTTGGTGGTCTTTTCTTGAAATAAAATAGAGCTCGCCTTCATCGCCGAGATACCCCAAATCACCTGTTCTGTAGATGATATCGGGAAAAGCCGATAACGGATTTTGCGTAAATACCTCTTTTGTCCGCTCCGGGTCAGCAAAATATCCCAATGTCAGACATGTGCCTCTGATACATATTTCACCGGGTTTTCCTTGTGCGGGTGGTTTATTATTATCATCAAGTAAGATTATTTCCGTGTTTTTAAAGGGAATACCAATCGGGATAGACTCATCGGGCGCATAGGTTCGTTTGACCTCATAGTAAGTGGACATGCCCGTTGCCTCTGTCGGACCATAGAGATGTATAAATCGTGTATCCGGCAGCGATTCCCGCCAGAGATTAAAATGCTTTACCGGGAAAACCTCACTGCCGAACGCAATCGTTTGCAGCGTATGGGGTATGTTTTTCTCAAGCGCGCCAAGTCCCGCGACAAGTCCGAGAGCTGAGGCGACCCAGCATATTGTGTTTATGTTATTCCGGGTTATGTATTCGAGCAATTTAACCGGAAACATAAATAATGCCCTTGGTATCAGATACGATGTCGCCCCGAATTTCAGTGTAGGGTATATTTCCTTCAGGCATGCGTCTAAGTAAAGAGGCGATTGCATGCCAAAAACCGTATCGGAGTTTATTCCCAGAATTTCGGACAGGTTTTCTATATAGTCGATTACAGAGCGATGGCAAGCGACTACTCCCTTTGGTAACCCTGTGGATCCCGATGTAAACACGATGTACACAGGGTCAGTGTCAATGCTTTGTTTTCTGATATTATCCAGTGCTTTTTCATTTATGGGGCGGGTTTTTATTTCCGCATATTTAACGGTTTCATATAATGATCCCCACTCTTTTATAAGGCTCTGTGTTTTTTCATCACAGATGATGAGTGGCGGGTCACATGTTTCCAGTATTTGTTTTATACGAAGAAACGGTATTTCGGCATCCAGCGGGACATAGTAGTTTCCGCCGTATAACGTACCGAGAAATGTCGCTATCATGGAGGGGCTTTTTTCCATAAATACTACAACGGGTTTGCGATATATGTTTTTTTCAGCCAGATAACTGCCGATTGAGCGGGATGTATTTGATAGCTCAATAAAACAGAGCGATTCCTCGTCACTGACAAATGCCTGTTTGTGGTGGATGTTTGTGTTTTGTATGGTTTGTTCTATATACTCAAGTATATTCGTCACTAATGTGTCTCCTAACTCCTAACTCCCTCAACGCTGCCCTTGCAAGAACTTCCATAGTGTCAATATATTTATCACTTCCATCAGAAAGCAGACTCAGTTCTGTGCAGCCTAAAATCACAGCTTCGGCTCCTTTTGACCGGAGTTTCTTCGTATAATCATCAAGTTCTGTTGAACTTATTTCCTCACCCAACTTCACTCTGTAAATAATCTCCATCAATGCAGCTTGATCGTCTTCATTTGGAATTACAATGCTTACGCCTGTATCACTGAAAATTTTTGTAAACAATCCGGCATTTATCGTTCCCGGTGTTGCCAGTAAGCCTACCCTACCATAACCCTTGGAAGCCGTAAGGTCTGCTGTTTCTTTTATTATGTTAAAAAATGGGATACTTGTCGACTCCATAAGTTCCTTATAGAAATAATGTGCTGTTACACATGGCATGACCAGACATGTCGCTCCTGCATTTTCTAATGTTTGAACTGCTTGCTTCAAAGAATAGAGCGGGTTTTCATAGTTTTTGTCAGCAATGTAAGCTGTGCGGTCAGGTATCGACGGCTTGTAATACACAAGCATATCAAGATATTCCTGCTCGGTTTGCACGCTTTGCATGTTTGTTATCAGGCGACAAAAATAATCCGTAGCCTGCATACCCATGCCGCCGACTACACCTAGGAATCGTTTCGGATTCTTATGATTTGCTAATATATTAGTCATTAGGACTCCTTATGTAATTCGGAATTCGGAATTATGAATTCGGAATAATAACAAGCTATAAAACCTCATTTCTATATTGTGACTATTCCGCATTCCACATTCCGCTTTCCGCATTATATTTTACCAAACTATCTCCGGATACAAATGTGGTAAATATGTGTAATAATTCGCAGGGCTTCCGTGCTCGTGGATCTCTTCGTTCATTTCTTCTATTTGACTGGATGTAAACATAAAGCGGTTTACTCTGGCACGTGTCGGCATGGAATCAAAATGATACCAGCCCCGGTCATCGGGATTTATCAGGTTCCAACGATGCGTTGTGGGCTGATTGGGTATGCGCTCGATCATCATATTCGGAATACCGGCACGTGTCAGCATAACTTCTGCTAATGCGTAATATGTAAAACAATTACCGCGCCGTGTTTGAATACCGCTCAAAGCCGCTTCATACACACTCTCCCGCCTGATATCCGGAGTTGTTGACATATTCCAGGATATCCAATGGAAAATCGCCCGGGCTTCTTCAACCTGCGTCATATCATCATTTAAAATACCGGCTAAGATTTCGTCAACAAGTCCGCGTACATATTCAGGTTCAACTTCGATAACACGTACTTTGATATCAACACGGGCACTCAGACCCCATGCATCCACCGCATATATTATCACATTGTATAGTCCCGGCACACTCGCATTAAACGAATCTGTATTAACTCTCACCTCAAGCGGACGTCCGAACGCATCAAAAGCAGTTATGCCTTCACGGAACATGATCGATGCATTTTTAACAACTTCAAAGTCCTCCGCCCCTTCAATAACCGGAGGTATATCATTATCTGCAATAGTCAGGAACGAATCAAATGTGGCAATATTTCCATTATTATCTACAATAACTATTGTAACAATTTGCTCCCCGGATATCCTTACATTGGGTTCTTTTAAAAATTCAATCAAAGCGATAGATGAAGCATCATAAGCCTCAACAATAAAATCCCCGGCACTTAGCTCCTCACCCATAAGCATCTCGATATCTCTTGTTACCGCAATCGGCGGAATGGTATCTACAACTCTTATTATTGAAGTAAATAGCATATCATCCAGTATAAGCTCTACAGTTGTATCTCCCACAGGTAGTGTTTCCGATGGGGGAAGCTCATTTACGAAGCTTAAATGATAGTCCATTTCCTTTAGAATTTTTGGGTTTTTTATAAAATTATACGGCGAAAAATATATATCAGGCTCGGCAAACTCGATTGTTATATACTCCACAGGCTCAATCACAAATAGCGTTGCTGTGCTTGCCTTGGTGCGAAAATGCCGTTTTAATTCAAACTCGACCGTGTGTATTCCGGGGGTATAGAGGTAGCTTTGTTCACTGAGGAAGCTTACCGACACCCCATTTTTGAGCTCACCCGGTCTTACAAAATCGCTTGGCATGACCCGTTCATCCACAAGAACTATAACATCATGCAGCTCTGCTTCAAAATCAGTTTGCAGATAAAATCCAAACCCGGCAATTCCTGCAGCGATAATGAGTATAATCAAAATCAATTTTATTTCTATTCGTATCTTTTTTTTCGGTGTCTTTTTCATTGGTCCATTATTCCATTATTAATCCAAATGTTATTTCTCTGGCAATGCCGT
>Ga0209737_10002610_pt1 | contig 12593 bp, 5 predicted proteins | sample TergutCu122P3_FD_187284 | JGI IMG/M metagenome (GOLD analysis project Ga0209737, IMG submission 187284) | Cubitermes ugandensis P3 segment gut microbial communities from Kakamega Forest, Kenya - Cu122 P3 (SPAdes) (version 2) | ecosystem: Host-associated > Arthropoda: Insects > Digestive system >... | reverse complement strand
ACTTGAAAACCACAGCACGAAATACCACAGGCAGCAACCACTGTATAATACTCTTCAGCTCCTGATGATGGGCATAGTGGTGTCCGAAACATGTTGAGCAAGCAAAAGATCTGCAATAAAAACCTCTGTTGCATCTAGCTGGCATTTTATTTCCACATATTAACGACGATGCACAGTCAAAATCACATCAAATTTGACATTTTGATACTTTTTTTCAAATACATTTCTTCATTCTCACAACGAAAACTCAGAAAACAGAAAAGTGGAAAATTTAATTTCTTCACAATTTAGTCTTTAATTCCCCCCCCCCCCCCCCCAAAAAAAAAAAAAAAAAAGACAACTGACTGTACTTCTAAATTGCATGACAACACAAATTTCCTCAATTCAGTCTTAATGTCATTATGAATCACATTTTCATGTACCACTGTTCCCCTTAATGTCAGCATGTTTTGAGCAACTTACTTGCAGTTTATTTTCTTACATACTGGAACACAACAAAGATGTCATGAAGCAATAAAGCATTAATAAAATAAATCTCTTGCTGTAGGCTGTATGGAGATATTACAAGCTTATATTACCAGAAGGATTACCAAGTGCTGGACACAGACTTCTTTCACAGATTTGATTCCACCCTATAACAATGTTTCAACATGCATGATAACAGCAGTAATGATCACAACAATTACTGCTGATATTATTTTCTGTGTCAGAACAGCAACTTGCTACAGGCTGCACAGTCTGGGGTTCACACCCCAATGGTGGCGACATTTTCTGCACCTGTCCAGACTGGACCTGGGGCCCACCCAGCCTCCTGCACAATGGGTACTGGTCTCCATCCCAGGGGTAAAGCAGCCTGTGTATGGTGTTAACCACCCATTCCCATTTAGCACTGAAGTTAAAGAAAGAGTAGAGCTATACCTACACTCTCCCTGTGGGTCTTCATGGCCTGTTATGGGTTGAACTTTACTAAATACTAATATAATATAATAAAACATGTATTACATCATTATAAAAATCTCCTTGACAATGTATTCAATGCAGTTGCTAGATCCAACCCGACTATTATTCAAATCTATACTACACCCCAAATTTCTACCAAAACAGAACAACACATGACATAATATGTTCTGTAATACTGTGGTGGAGGATTTTACTACTGTGTGATTTACAGCAAGCCCTGACAAAGGGAAAACAGAATTCTCAGGAATGCCAACGGGCAAGCCAGAATCAATACTAATTATTGTTTACATGCCAACTTTCATTTAGAAGAAAGACTGTAAGTACCAGTGAATCCTAAAATATACTACCTGTTACCAACTAACATCACTGAAGAATATGGGTATTCTCATGCAAAACATGTTTATGCACATTAAAATTTCATTCGTTTAAGTATTTTTGAATGGAGTTTAAAGTAATATGCCTATACTTTTCACCCTAGTGGAAAACTAGTCAAGTCATAGGAAGTTAACACTGACATGATATTCTTTAAAAACTCTCTGTCAACAATACCAACATGGTAGCAAAATTCAAGCACCAGGTGGTGTCTACCTGTGATAAGAAAAGTGTTTTGAGCTTCGAGTCCTGGGTATATTTTGACACACACGTGAGCTCTGATGGTATGTGCCAGCATACTTGTAAATGACAATATGGTGGTCACACAAATGGCATATTTGGTTATCAATGTCACTGAGAATTATGTCAGTAATGTAATATATGAAATTTGGCATATCAAGAGATTACATCAGTACATGCTAATTGCATACATGACATTATTCTGAGAACAGCTGAGCTGCTAACAAACAAATATAGTCATCCTTGGGTTAATAATTATTATTCACTGAATCAACCAATTTCTGGTTGTTAAAAACCATATAAAAATTTTGTGAACATGGTAACAAAACTACAGGTTCCATTAAGGCAGGAAACACAGTAGTTGAGCAACTACTAGGTTTTCAAGGACCCTTCCTTGTAATTAGTTCTAGAGCTACACAGCCTAGAACCTTAATCACTCTTTTTATTTTTTTGCACAAATATACTTGTTACTTAGAGTCAATGAGCAGAGGAATATCCTACATGAAATAAGAAAACGGAAGGCTAACTGGATTGGTCACATCTTACGTAGAAACTGCCTTCTAAAACAAGTTATCGAAGGAAAGATAAAGGGGGAGATGGATGGGGCAAGAAGACGTAAGAAACTACTGGATGACCTCAAGGACAGGAGAGGATACGCTCATTTGAAGGAGGAAGCTCTAGATCGCACTATGTGGAGGCATTGTTTTGGAGGAGGCTTTGGACCTGTTGTCAGAATACTGAATGAATGAATATACCAGCCGACTTTGTCCTAAGAAAATTTAACCTACACAGTCTTATTTCTCTACACTCCATTGAAGCGTTATTGTTCTGTCTGAGTCTATGACACCCAATGTGTCTAAGTGCATGAGATTTTCAAACCAAATTATTATGCATTTCTCATTACCTGATGTGTTCTACACATCTAACATGACCACACTAAACTACCCAAAGGGCACTTACTGTTGCATTTCCATGGCAACAATGTTTAAGCAAACATGCAACAATGTTACATTCCACATACACTGCACATCTTGTTAGGTAAATAATTTCTGCATTCATACCAGCAAGGTTGGCTTACCATTCTATCATAAGCAGACGATTCAGACAGTCTTCACCACATCCCATTTCTCCACGAACAATTTCATCTTTGGTAAGGAAGCAATCACAAACCATGCGCTTCGCTTCTTTGCTTGTAGTTCTGAAGTCACAAACAAGTATATTATACTTCCAATTCTGAGACAGGAGAAATGTATAAATGACGTACTCAAAAACACTGAAGTGCTTAAGTATGCTTTGACATAAAAAATATACCATCTAAATATAACACAACAGTAATCAGTCACCAAACAGAAGCTCACCTCTCTGTTAAATATTCATTTTCAACGAGTCTGTCAAAATTCCTGAGTCTCTCTTCCATCTCCCTGTCCTCCCTTTCCTTCCTATCATTACGGTTTTCTTTCTTGGGCACATCTCCGGAAACTGGTTGCTCCAAAGGTATGATTCCCAAGCTTGGAATATTACCCGGAAATACAGGTCGAATCACAGGATTTGGTGTGGCAGGAGCTGCTGGTCGAGGTGATAAACTTGGCGGAACTGGGATCACAGGTCTTGGTGACAGATTTGGTGTTGGTGGAGTGGCTGTCAATTCACTGTCACTACTCCGACTGCCTACCATCTCCAGTTCACTAGACCTCCTCCATCGAGACTTCACTTTCACTGGTTTACAACTGTCACCATCATATCCTGGAATGGTTGGATTTACTAATGCCTGCACTGTAGCTGGTAAGCTCACTGGTAAGGGTATTTTTGAAACACTCATATTTTCTTTATCAGACTGGGTATCAGTGCCAGAACATGCATCTAAACTATCCCTCCCTTCAAACATTTTAGTTTCACTGCAGTCCTTTTCACTTAATGTCACTGGTGTTTCTACAGTATCACTCCTGTTCTGTGCCCTCTGTTTCATAATGCCAATTGAGCGAATGCGACTGCTACGTCGGACGCCAGAACTACAGTTGGAACTACTCTCTGAACCTGTTGTATCAGTGCTTCCACTTCGACTGCGGAATGCTGGTACCTGTTTTCTTTCTGATTCATCATCATTACTTCTAACAGTCAAGTGATGATCATCTGCAATTTCTTGTACATGCAGTAGACAATCCTCCTGTGCTTCAACTTTTGTATCTTCTTCTGTGGTCTGATCTACAGACTCTAATTTCATGTAAGTCCCAGATTTGTTTACATCCTTCCCTTCTGCTATTAATTTCCCATCTGTGAGCCCAGAATCTAATTCCAATGGTATCTGATTTATTTCCAATTTACTTAGTTCATCCAAACCCAAACCCAAGTCAGTCTCATATTCTGTTTTCATTCTTACGTTTACTAAACTACCCTCTCTACTTGCAATATAACATTTACTGTCTTTCAGTACTGTCACTGTACTTTGATTCATATCAATTTCAATATCTTTCAATGCCTGCTTACTTTCTAGACTATTTTCTTCTATAAATGCAACATTTTCTACATTTTCACAATTTACACTCATACTCTCTTCTTTAATGTCTGTTGTTTGGTCATTTGATACTTGTAAGATCACTGTCTGATGACCAACTTCAACACCAGCTATAATATTCACCACTTTCTCAGAATCTACTGGCTCCAGCACTCCTCCGTCATTCTCCACGGCCAACTCCACACCTCTTACAGACACCTGACTATCTTGGCTGCAGTCTTCAACTACCCTCATAGTTTGACTATCCTCACTGCCATATGTTAGTGTCGCATGTATTTGGTGACTCACATTCTTCTCAGAATCCTGTGTATTGCTCAACTCCACTAATCTGTGATGAGATAAAACATCTCCAACATGCATCAACTCTTGACTGTAGCCACCTTCTTCAATCACTATCACCTGACCATCTTGATTACTGAATTCACTATCCCTAACTTCAATCATGTTATCATAATCACTCTCTTGACTATCCACTTCCTCAACAATTAAGTTATCTTGACTTCGCATGTCTCCCAACTCCACTTCCATTCCTTCACACACAACAGTCTCCTCAACAACCTCTTCTTCCCACATTATGGGAGGTACCTCCTGTGTTTCAGCTAGTTCAATCTCCGGATGTTTGACGATCACTGCATCTACACTAGTTTCACCCTGCCTGTCAAGGACATGTGGAATCTCCGTCTCATGTGGATCCACCTTCTCCAATGCAAGAACATACTTTTGTGGTTCACTGACATCTCCAGGCTCAAGCATGTGTCTGAACTTCCTGAATTTCTTGTGCACCAGAGGAACATGTTGAGGTGATGAATTTATTTTGAAACTAGCCAGTGGGGGTGGCTCACCAAGACTTGGATCTGTGGCACAAATTTCAATGGGGGTGTGACATGACAAGGGAGTCAGATTATCATCTTGGCTTACACAAGACTCTTCTGACTCATTTGTGCCTGGAGGCAACAGGGATCCATTCAGCCTTTCCTCTGATAGGCCATTACTCTTCCGAGAAGCCTTGGCTTGCGACTTAGCCGCTGCCTTGCTGCCTCCAGCCCCCTTCCTTCTGCGGACCATCACGTGTACTACTGGGATCACCATACATCCAGCAACACCTTACTAATTATAAGGATCACTTCACATGATGTTGCATTCTCTGATGCCAACACCTGAAATTCATGAATTACATTTGCTATGAAATTCTGAAAACAGTCATCCATGTACAAACATTTATTCACAATTTTGACATCACAGCTCCATGCAAACAATGAATACAGCTCCTGAACATGTTGATGTCTCCTTACGTATACAGAATTAACTCCAATCAAGCACAACCCATTTTATTAGCCACATGGAAAACAACTGTTCAGACACAATATGAAAAAGATGTATCTACATTGCAACAGCTCACATGATGCAGTTTGCACCAAGATCAGGAACTATGATGCCACTGTTCTGTAACAAACAACTGCCAATGTATGCTATAACTCAGTTTGAAAAGTAACCAGACCGATGTTTTCATCACACAAACAGCAGCATTTGAGCTGACATGTGTTGGATCATGTGACTATGCGATGTACCAGTTTTCTGTCAGTCATTTGCAATTTGCTTACTTTGCACTGACATTGTTTTACTGCAAATGGTTAGAATAACACAAGTTTTTATATGGCTTAACTAGTATCAAAACAAATGGATGTTACAAATAATGAACAATTTCAGCAGAAGACGAGCAGTAAATACGGTACATTCTCACAACTTTTGGCATGACTGTTGGTAGACCCTGACATTTTGGATAAAGACAATGACTGGTAATGAAGAAAGCTGGATCTTTCAATATAGCCCAGAAACAAAACTACAAATTTATTTGTATACAGTTTATTTAACAATAACAAAATATTTAAGGTCTCCACTGTAGAAGTCCAAAATCTCCAGACACAAAAACATGCAAATATCAAAATCCAAGGTAAAATTCAGGCTGTACTGCTCGTTAATACTCCATTACGTTTTGCTGCAACACTGTACTATACTATGCGTATAGACAGCATAAGTACTGCCACTTTTTTATGTCTTACCCGGGGTGGGGTGGGTGAACAGGCTACTTATATACTTTGAACTTCTACCTGTACCTCCAATCCACACCTGGAACATTTTACTGGGCGTAAGGCAGCCAAACTAAGAATATGACCACTCACCTTCATCCAGTACCAAGGTCAAGAACGTGTGGGCCTTTACCTCCACTCTCCACTTACACCTTCACAGTGTGGTGGTCAGGCATAGTTTGAGTTTTATATAAATCAAGTGCTGGACTTAATGTGCAATCATTTATCAAACTCCCAGGTTACCGGGAATAGTGCGCAAAAAACGTGAATCGAAATTAGATTACAGGTTCAGGAAATGTTAAGTAAAGACAGACACATGGCATACATACACTTAGCTCACGCAAACAAGCCGTTAAAACCACTGAGCTAGATAAACATGCAGATCCAAAGATATTGTGAACTCCATTCACACACCAGGCTTCTGACATGCTGCTAACAGATTATTAGATGCATATACATATCAGCATTAACATGAAAATCAAACACTTGACTAACATTCAAATCTAATAACATAAAAAACTAAAAAAACTATGTGGGTTACCGCCACACTTTAATAAGAATATTTATATTAACCAGCACAAATAGATAAATTACACCCCTACCTCGGAGACCATACCACGCTGAATGAATGCTTATTATTTCTCAATTCTTTCAGGTATTTTTCACATACAACTAGGATACATGAAAATATGGGCACTGCTGCCTCATGAGGCTTCATATATGTGGCACTGATGCCTCAATGGTCTTCAAACATGACAATGCAGCCTCATCAGTCTTAATACATGACACTCCTGCCTCATCAGTCTTAAAACGTGGCACTGCTACATCATCTGTCGTAATAAGACAATATTTCTACTAGTGAAGCAAAACTGAATAATGGTGCCATTAAATATCCCTAACTGTAACACTGTCATTCCTACTTACACTCCCCCTAATAAATTCATGCTTTCTTGCAACAATCAATGAGAAAAAAAATCTCATGGAAATATACTGTGATTGTGTGAAGTGCAGCACTTATATAGTCTAAAATTTATTTTGAAGTAAGCTGTCTCTGCTGAAACAAACACCTATGCAAGACAATAACACATATTTATGCACATCAGAACTCTCGATTAAAATTAGTATATGAATGCTTACAATAAGGTAAAGTGGCGGTTGAAACATTTTAATTTCAAAGTAATTTTGACATTTTTGACGTCCTTATTCCCATTACATATACCGAGTTCAGAAATATTTAAACACCTGGAATAAAATATCTGTGTATTCTAAAGCAGTGTATTTTGTTTCTTTAGATTCAGAGACATTGCCCTACACTTCTAGTTACTTTATTGTTCTCCTACAAACGACAGGCACCAGAGAAGTGAATTAATTCACACTAAAAATTTCATGAAGGTTTCTTCATTGCTCCCTCAATTTTGCCTGACACACAGGCACACATGTAAACCATGCTGAGGTTATAAACATGAGTTACTCAGTTTATGCATGTATCAGACTGCTATATGCAACTACAAATAACCTCCACATCCTGTAAAACACAAACCACAAAATACTTCTTTCTCGGCACAAGGTATGATCAAGAATACATACAAATGTTAAATAAAATTCGTTCTCTGAGACTTGAGGTTCTTATGATGGTAACTATGCAGGACAATATTTTTGGGATGTAACACCACGCAATCTGGTGGAAATTTACTGGCATTCAGGAGCTATCTACTGCCTCCAACTACTACTCTGAAGATGGAAGTAGCACATTCCTCCCCACCAACAGTCAGCTTCCGACACAATTCAAACTCCATTTTGGATGAAATATATTGGCCATTTTCAGCTGAATATTTAAAAAATTCAATAATTTCAGAATATGTAGCCATTGTTTCACAAGGCAGCAATCCCATAAACATATGTAAAATGCCCATTTGTTGATGGAACAGTCTGAAAGAACACATCGAAAATATGCAGTAAACTTTCCGCTAAAATAGAGTCAAAATAAAACATAATTATCTAACAGAGAGACCAATGAAGTAATTATAAAATTCCCATATATGGAAAGCAACTTATTTGAATACCAAATACATACTAACATCACTGAAAACAGATCACTCACCACTTCTGTGTATACCTACTTAAAACAGCTTTAATTATTGACAGTGACAAAATAATCCACTAATGGATTAAATGTCTTACCTGCTTACTATCCTGATTTATCATGCAAGCACATCACAGTCTAACATCAGCACGGACTACAAAGGGTTAAAAAATGTTTTAACAAACATACCACAACATCCATTAAAATGAACTTACTGGTATAAATTAGATGAAAAGGATGGGTTACACCGTCATGTAAACATCATGTCAAAAATACAAATAGTGTGTAAGAACATAAACACCACATATTTCTATTTATAATTTTATATATGTGATGTTGATTTAGTAATGCTTAATGCAGTCCAAACTATACAGCACAGAATGATAAAAACTAATTACCACATAAAGAAACTGGTGGATGTGCTGGAACACTGTGACTGATTTGAAGTACTTTCCTCAAATTTGCAAAGGACTAAAGAAAATTACAAAACTTTTATCAGAATATCCCATCTACAGGCTGAGATGGGCCCAAGACCACCAAAACACAAAGGAGGAGTGCTATACACTGGATTGCAATATTCAATCCCCCATGTTCTTGGCCATAGCACTAGACACAGATTGTCATGCATACATTCCAGCCACTTTACCCACAATTATAGTAGTCAATTTATCTTTCACACAGGTCATCTGGTTACAGGTTAGTGACACAGAGAGGACCTTGTACTTACTGTTGGGAATATAAATTCAAATGACTTTCTGAATGTACAATGCAATCATTTACACATTTTTTACTTTCAGATCTTCAGCAATTCTTGAAAATGAAGACCTTCACAGTCACCATCAGTCACAGGCAAGACTATCTCCTCTAACCGAGCAATTTCTCCACATATTTAACATGCTGAAGCACTTATGTCCCTAATAAGTTTTCTCTTACATGTTGTTTCAAGAGTCACATTCTCTAAATCTCCACTGAATTACCCCAGCCACTCTAATACAAAATACATAAAAACTTGACAATCACAGGGGCACGATCAACAAAACAAAATCAGGGTGTACATAAACAGTCAGAATAGCACAATGTAATTATCAACAGGGCTTTCTATGCAACCGAGAGCTTTTGTTAGCTAACATGTGATTTAAAGAGGCAAAAATCGTAGTCTATCATGGAACGCTGAAGTGTATAACAATTTAAGACTCCCTATTTATGCACCGTAAGCAACCAGTTACTCTGTAAAATAAAATCCGTACCATGAAAACGTACTGTAACATCTAACTGGTCTTCTAAACTACAAAATTCAGTCCATACCTACCTACCGCCGCAATTATCTACCATGCGGTAACTGAAATGAGTAATTACCAAAACATCTCACCTTGTTAAAATGTGACCTAATAGCTTCTTCCAAATTAATATACAATTCACTGATTATACCCATTCATTAAATCATACAACTAACTAATATCTTTCACAAGATATTGCCACTTAGACGCTGGACTTCACGCCATCTTTCAGCATAGTTGTTTCACAAACTACAGTCCATGGATTAGAACCATAGTTGCTTTCAAAATGATATAGGAATCCGTCGTTTAGATAGCGCTACAATCACAACGAAGGTAACATTTACTTACTACCCGTGCCTTGTCATGCTAATTGACATGACCCTACTCGTTCGGAACGTTTTAATCGGGTAGAGCCATTAGTACCATACATCATCTAGTATTAGTACGCTCTCCTACTCACAATAATATTTATTGCACTACCCCAAAGCCTGCACGTGCCAAACCGCGCCACTGCACCCCAGAGTCAGGGCCATAATTTAAACAAACGCGCTCCATCTGTCGCCGACTTCGTACATGTACGATCCACACATCATGAGCATGGCATTAGTGGCGTTTGTGACACAATAATACCATCAGCACTAGGGAAGCAAGAGACCAGGTTCATAGTTGAATTTGTTGTTACGGCTTTCGGTTGTGCTTTTGCCAGGTGCGAGCTTTGCTTAGTGCTCATATGTGGCGTATTTTGTAGCATATTCTGCGTAGCTTATCCTCGGATACTGCGTTCTAAATATATGAGCGTGCAGAAGTGCTAGTCTCATGTTTGCTCGTGGCGCTATAAATGAAAACCCCATATTTGTGTATAACGATATGAAAGCTTTTAGTTATACTAGGGCGTTGGGTACTTAACGCCCAGACATTGTAGGCCATGGCATGTATAACTGAAGAAATTGAGTGTTTCTCATATTGTTACTATTGTTGCTGCTACTAAGTAGTACGCACGACAGAATTAGGCCATCTATTACATGCTGTTAACTTTTACAATTCCCCACTTTCATACAACTTGTGCTTTCTTCTAAGGAAACTGGAGAAACTCCATGTGGAATGGAGCTAATGCTCAGCACAGAAGTAGGCAGTTCTCACTTAAATCACAATCTCTCCAGATCATTAAACATCATTGCTTTCCCACACTGGTCAGTAGAAAAGCCCTTTCAAGTAACAGATATTTCCACCTAATAATCCTGTGAAATTATATTTCAATAGAGAATAAAAAAATTTGAAGGCCACACTCTGACCTGATTGACCTATGACTTATTCAGACCTATTCTTGGGTTTCTACATATCTCATGTGAATAGTTCGAATTTTGTCTTGTTAACAGTCAAAATACCTAAGATCTGTGACATTTTTTACTGCTCTTGCAAACATTGTAATGATTTGGGTTCCACAAAAGGCAGAATTTTGACTAGATGAGCACTACTTCTTACCTGCTGAAGAAATATGGCTATAGTTCGTTAATTCATCTCTTGGCCTACACAATGGCAATTTTTTTTTCAGCTTCTCCACCAATGTTATGCAAAACAGACCAGACCCTAATAATGACTGGAGAAAGAGAACGGTAAGGATACAAATATGTAACATAACATACCAAGTATAAAAGGAACAAAGATCCTTTGGTAGTATAAGCTGTCATGTGAATGTTTTAATTTCTAAGCAGTTTCACCTCCTTGAATCCTTTAGCTTCATCAGGATTGTCAATCCATCCATCCATCTCTGCTCCCACTGGACCTCCATGAAATTAGATATTGGAGATTATTAAAAATTTGTTGAGAAAATTCAGATTTGGTTAAAATTGGACAGAATTGTCAGACACATAACATGGAAGACCTAAATACAATATTGTTGACAATACAAAATACTCTGTGGCTTAAAAACAGTGCTAAGTGAACCCACACCCTGCATTCTGCAGTAATGCTTTCAGTATTTATTATAGTGAATGACATGTAGGTCAACAAAACAAAGTAAACTCACTGTTGCATTTTCATAACAGATATGTGAACACACCATATAATGTTGTGTGTACAATGTCTGTCTTCTTCTCTGATATTTCTTATGTATATGGACCTGAAGATGACCCTCAGGCAAGGTTGAAACATGTTAGGTTAACTATTTATGACACAAGTTGTGGCAGGGCCTTGTGGACACTAATGAAGTATTAATCTCAGTAAAATGTGTGTACATAACCAGTAGTGGTGTTTTAACGTGTCAAGGACTGCTGCATGGATTTAAAGCCAGTTTAATTCAGCTCCAACCTTGGTAAGTATCGACAGTTTTAAGCAATCTTAAGAAATGTGATTCTCGCAGTGACTATGAAGACTACTGTCTTCTCAAAAACATTGGTACAGTTTACCAGACTATGTGGTATCACATCCCAGAATTGCACTATTTTTTAAATTCATGTTTACTATTCTGTATATCATAAATGTACATCATCTTTTATTTGTACACATTGCTTTTTATATTAAAAGTGTTTGGATGTCCAATGAAATGATTGGACTACATTTGATTGCACCAGCAGACAAACTTTATGAGCACAATGCTATCACACTGACAGCTGTAGTATGTAAAGTTGCCTAAAGGATGACATACAAAAATCTCACATTTCCCATTCTTTTACACTGTGTACTGTAAATGATATCCTTAATCAAGAAACGCTAGATAATAAGTCATTACCAGTCTTCACAATACATATGTAGGTAATTCAATAAGTAAGTTACAAATCCAAGTTACGACCTACGTTTTTGAAGTAAGTGCAGGAAACTGTCACCACTAGATGGCAGCACTGTCTAGTTTCATTGTGACGCGTAACAATCAGTATGCGCATGACTATAAAGACCGAGCAGCCGTTACAAGATGGCGGTGCCCCTGAATACGCGTACCACGATAGAACAGCGTGGTGCTGTGCGGTTTTTGTGGGCAAAAGTTATGGCAGCAAAGGATATCCACAAAGAAATGCTGCCCATGTACGGTGAACATTGCTTGTCACGTCAAGCAGCCCTCTAAAAGA
>Ga0209737_10002609_pt1 | contig 12599 bp, 18 predicted proteins | sample TergutCu122P3_FD_187284 | JGI IMG/M metagenome (GOLD analysis project Ga0209737, IMG submission 187284) | Cubitermes ugandensis P3 segment gut microbial communities from Kakamega Forest, Kenya - Cu122 P3 (SPAdes) (version 2) | ecosystem: Host-associated > Arthropoda: Insects > Digestive system... | reverse complement strand
TTTCATGATTTTTTTGACGAAATTTAATAAATAATGCAACTTATTTTATATATTATTCGTACTAAATATCATTTTTTGCTAATAAATAAATTGCTTATTTTGACTAGTTATTTTTTTCCATATGCCCAATACGATACTCTTTTATTATTTTGCCACGGCATTTATGTTTTACATTTACGTCGGCTCCTTGCTTGTTATAAAGGGTAGAGTACCAGCGTTGGCCAAATAAACCGCAAAGTAAGAACAAGACTAAAAATCATATAGGGAATGTTGTGCGTCGGCAATCGAAAGGCCACGATGCCGCACAACAAAAAAAATAGCCGCCCCCGTGGTTGGTATGTGGCTATTTTTTTGACCAGTAATAATACCGGTCAGCGGATCGGCGCGGGCCTCTTTCATCGGCTGCCCGGGGGCTGTCGTGTGTCCAATATGACAACACACTGTGTTAATATGTTAAGTTAGTACACAAGTACCCTGTAGTCTTGCCATACTTGGAACTTTCGAATGTTGGATCAATACCCCAAGCCGCAGCGATTTGAATTACATTTTCCTCATTGGGAACGTTTTCGCCCTCTGAAAAATCAACAGGCCCTAAACGAGGGAAATTACCAAATCCAAGTTGAACCTCTTCTGGGGTCATTTTTCCTTTATCCCACACAACCTCTCCCTGGTCTCCAGCATAGGCATAGAACCTAATTAATTCACTATTCATAAATTTTACCCAAGCATGATATTCTGTTACACGATGACTAGCAAAAAATTGAATTTCCTCAAATATGCGGCTCTTAATAACGATTTCGTCGTATCCATCATCTTTTCCATAGCCGATAATTAGAGTGTAATCGTCGAGACAAGGCGAAACAAAGCAGTAATCAGGCCACAATTTGTAAACTGTGGCGATTCCGAAATCACTTGCATTCCAAGTTTTTCGATTACTTCTGCAGGCGATTTGCATCGAACCGCATACCATGTGGTTTTATAACCAAATGGACTGGGGTAATCGGGTTCATTTGAAACCGATAACGGTTCTGCATTAGCAGTATCAGTTTGAAAAGGATAACGATTTTTGTTTTTTTGCCTGAAAGGCTGAGCAAAGAATTTAAACATAATTTAACTCTCCATTCAGTAACAGCTGATGTGGGCGCGTATTATATGCCTAATACACACACATGTGGTCAGGAACGGCTAGGAAGGATCTCCGGACGCGATAGCTACAACCCAGACGGCATCGGCCTCGCAGACGCGCGCGTAGGCGGCCCAAATTGACGGTGAAGGCCCGCGAATAACGCACGTTAAGGCTTTTGGCTTCCAAAGTTGGCTTAAAATATTATGTTGCATTCAAATTTACAGCAATTATCATAAATTGTGTTGCATTGGATCGTCTGCGTATTGAGGCTTTTGTTTACTTTCTGTCAGGCTTGCTATCTCATTATCACGCTGCATAGTTTCAATTAGCGCCCGCATCAAGAACTCACCTAAGGGTTCACCTTTTTTTTCTGCGTGAGCTTGAATATATGCCCTTTTGCCCTTAGGCATACTTACAATAACATCGTCATGAGTTTGTAGATCCATATTTTATTACTCCTTTAAGTTATTGTCCGTTTCCATAGTGGCGTCTATCGCCCGTGCGATGAATGCGTTTAGGCTGTCGTCCCCCATCTTTGCCGCATGTGCTTGCACTTCAGCCTTTTTCCCTATAGGCACTCTCACACGTAAATCTTCGTATCTGGTTTTATTGTAAGCGTCCGCTGTTACTAGCTCCCCATTAACCCTATGTCGTTTTTTTACCAACGCTTGTCTCCTTTCATGTTCCCCGGTTAAGTAGTACAGTCTGCATCCCGTTAACGCATATTTGCCGCTGCGGTCATCCCCGGGCAGCTGGTCACATGCAGGTTAGCGGGAAGTCGTTTCCTCAACCTGATGTATATATTATATCAGTGATGGTACCATCACGTCAATAAAAAGTCTTCGACAATTTATTTAATGCCGCTTATATTCTTCCACCTTATGATATAACTATTGGAATTAAAAATATACCTACTCAAATTTGTGTAGGTATGTATATAAAAAGCGCATTCTTATGCGGTTTTGCCATAAACGTTTTTTATTCTGGTAGGTATAAAATAGGTATATTATGTATACCTAAAACACTTACAAACCGCATGAATTCAATATGTGCTGGTACCATCACCTTAAACTAGCTTAGTTTAAGGTCTTATAAGATGGGTTAAGATAGGGCGCCCACACGAAACGGATTATAAAGCACGCTAACGATAAATCCTGATAAATCCGTCATTATTCGAGGGTTCCTTATACTTCCATGAGGTAAGGATACCATTCTGAATCTTTGATTTCTTCGAGTGTTGCCAATCTTGCTTCTGCTTTTTTATATGATTTCCTATATCCATTCTTGCCTTCTAAGTAATCAGATAAAGTATAAAACTCTAACAAACATTCTTCACAAGCAATTGAGCATTGGCTGTCTTTAAAGTTGTAATGGACTTCCATCAATCCATAACTTTTACAAACTGGACATTCACCAACGTGGTAAGCATACCCCATATTTATCACCTGTTGAAAATATTTTTGGTGCGCTGATAAATTATTACATGCGGATGTAGACACGGCATATACTTTCAACTTTTCCGTGGTGTAGACAACCATCGGCACGGCAGGAATACGTTGAGTATACCAGGAACGTGTATGTTTTCCTATGGTTGTCACACGAAACGGAATTTTTAGCACGTTAAGGAAATAGCCCAGCATACTATCGATTCTTGAAAAGTTATCATAATTATGCTAAAATCGTATCGGAGGTGATTTTCATGACTAACATGGTTAGACCAGTATCTGATTTGAGAAACAATTTTGCCGAAATTTCAAAGATTGTACACGAAACAAAAGAACCGGTTATCCTCACCAAGAACGGTTACGGCGATATGGTTGTTATGAGCATGGAATCATACGAAAAATTACAGTTTGACAGCGAGGTCTATTTTAAACTTTTGGAAGCGGAACGCCAGGCGGCGGAAACAGAAAAACGATACTCGTCCAAAGAGGTCTTAAAAGCACTAAAAGAGGTCATAGCCAGCAATGTATAACCTTACATTCCTGCCTGTCGCCTTGGATGATATGACGGAGATCGTCGGATATATAGCAAACGATCTTTCCAATCCAGCGGCGGCGGATAGGTTAGCGGATGAATTTATAGATAAGGCTGAAGGGCTTAAAGAATTTCCTTTCAGGAATCCGGCTTATCGTCCTATTAAACCATTGAAGTACGAATATCGAACACAGGCAGTCAAAAATTATGTAATGTTCTATTTTGTGATAGAGAATCAAATAACCATAGCTCGGGTTGTGTATGCCCGTCGGAACTTTGATAATTTGTTGGAGTGAACGGCCTCGGCGGTAAGCACCAAAGCTTCCAATGGGTCACAGGGGGTTATGCGGTGCTTTTCACGGCATGATAAAAGCCGATATAGTCGGCTTTTTGTCTTTTTTGCAGTAAAGATGTCGCCACACTAAAAAAAGTACGGTATTGTTTTTGGGGTAAAAGGCCCGCACTGCGGGCGTTTGTGGGTTTGGACGGCGTGGTTTGCCGCCGTCCTTTAACCTGCGGTTTTTTAGAGTATTATTTTGAGCCTTAAAAATTTGCATCCCCCACGTACCCCCCGGCGCATTCGAAACGAAATAAATTCGGGACGGAACCAGCCATCCGTCCCTCATGCACCTGGGCCACGCCGACGACCGTACCGAATTGCATCATATCACCTCTGCTTTGAGGAAATTAAGCCATCTGAATACCTCCAATGGCGTAATTTCATGAGTAAAGCGGCTGGAATCCGAATAGAACCATTAATTCCGCCGCTTAAATTTGTATGTATTTTATGGCCCTTCAAAATGCCTGTTTTACGTATATGTTTTTTGTAAATTACTGGAGGATTTAATCCTTTTAATCTATATGTGTTTATAAAGAGGCCGTATCGTCTTGGCGCTCTTTATACTTTCTCATAGTTTCCTGTACCCTCCATAGTGACACATTAAAATATTCCGCTGTAGGCCTGTACTTTGCTCCTCCGTTTATCATTTCGATGATATCATTGTCCGAAACATCTACACTCGCCGCCGTATGTTCCGTATGACTAGCTGTATGCACTGTTGTATTGTATTGCATGTTATCCATATTTTCTTCGCGTTTTGTGTTGTATGTATTTGTATGTATGGCTGTATGGCCGTCCATACGGTTCCATACGCCGTTTTTAGCATCCTCAAAGGATAGGATATTGTCATACATACATACAGCGTCCCGTTCCTTTACCCGGTTCCTATCCGGGACAAATAAATCAATCCCGTCATCGACCTCTCGGTAATCGCCCTCAATTATGCTATCGTCCTGGATGCGTTTGGGCGCCCTTTCAAACTGCCTTACGAAACCGGGTATCTGCTCTTTCGGTAAATAAAATCCCTGCGCCCTGACGGGTTCGCCATCGACAAGGTACAGCAAATCACCCTGACCCCTTAGCTTTGCGCCGTCTGGAATCTCTATGATATTTTCACTGTACTTGGGAAGCTGAACCTTTAAGCACACACGCCCCATTTGGGAAAGGATATGCGCGGAAACCAGATCCCCCGAAGGCCTTTGACTGCCTATGATGAGATGTATTCCAAAATCACGCCCCTTTTTGACAATATAGGTTACAGGCTTTTCTATTAAGGGTTTAAGCTTCTTATCCCCAAAATAGTCGTCGATATCGTCAATAATCCCAACCAGTTTCGGCGTGCGCCGGTCTTTGTCCTCATTTATCCTGGCTTTAAGCTCTTTTGCCATTACCATTAGCATGTTTACTACGTCCATTTCCTCAGACAATACGCCGTCATGAATAACATGGGGCAGGTTTGCGAGTTCGCGGAAGCCTTTACGCTTCCCGTCTATCAATACAAGTTGTAATTCGTCCGGGGTATGTTTTACTGCCAACCCCGCGGCTATTGACTGTAAAAACGCTGTCTTGCCGCTGCCCGTTTTCCCTGCTGCAAGCAGATGCGGCGTGTTATCGCCCAGCGTTTCGTAATGCGGCCTGTCTTCCGGCGTTACTCCAATGGGTACCAAGTCTTTGTCCATCATAAATCGCCGATCCTGCAATAATAAATTGAAATGCGCTTTAACCCTCCGGTTCCCTCCGCCGCTAAATAGTGCAGGTACCTGCGCTCCGGACAGCGCTCCAGATACCTTATCACCAAACCCCCCAGCCGCGCCGCGGATCGCCGGCAATCCTTTCGCATTTATGAATTCCGGCAGATATCCAGCTTGCCAAAGCGGCACCAACACCAAACAAAGTGTGATAATGCACATGAACCAGATCCCCAAGAAATGATTTAAATACACGCTGATAATAAGCGGCCACTTCCCGAAATACTCAGGGGCGAACCAGGCCATTATCGCAAACACAAAGACATATGTAACCGAGAAATGAACCCATCGGCTTTTTTCGCGTAACGATTGCCAAACGCCTAATATAATAAGCGCCACTAATCCAAATCTGCTCAAACCGAAATTTACGACAAAAAACTTATGTATATTCTCGCCGACACCGCCCGGGTTGAATAAACAGCATAGGCTTACACACGCTAAAACCACAAACAGAATGATTGTTGCGGTCTCGTTATTTTCCTTCATCTGCCCTTCCCTTTCTTGCGCGGCGTCCGCCGATGCGGAACCGCGGTATGAACGTTAAATTACTTTTCAATTTGCAACTACAGCCCTTCCAGGCTTATCTCATATATGGCCGTCTCGTTGGCTTGTGTTTTTGCGTGAAACTTAAGACACAGCGCAATCACCAATACCAACATGATCAAAACAGCTTTCCAAACCTGAGGCTCGCTCATTCAAAACCCTCCAAACTTCCCGCCGCCCGGCTCTGAGTATACCGCTATCAGCTCATCCACATCATACCCGGGCAATTCAAAATGGGGCTTATCGACAAAGTTCCGCCAACCCCCGCCCTAAGTCAATCCAAGTTGCCTTCCCAGGTTTCCTACTTTCCCAAAAAATCCGTCGTTATCCCTATACTCCTGGCCCGGAACGTTTCGGCAGAAGTCTACCGCAAGGCCCCAGTTGTGTTTGCTATAGGGATAAGGCAGCTGCGTCACTATATCGCCCGGGATTGTGCGGCCTAAAGCGTATAAATAATTCTGTTCATCTTCGCTCCGCCACGTCGATGTTATTTTCACCGGCAGGTTTTCGGCCGCGCACATATCTTTCAATTGTTTGATTTTAGCCTGTAGCTCCGGATGTACGCCGCTCCCATCCCATATTAACGACATTGGAACCTGGTAGTAGCGGAGGACATGCTCAGGATAAAGCGGATCGCCATAAACATCGACGCCTAATCTCCGCTTTTGCATTTCAGAATATTCAGCCGGCGCCTCAGGCGTATATCCCTCATATCTTTCTAAACACCATGGAATAAAACCAGATCCCATGTTATAACCCGCAAGGGCCAACCTGATCCCATTTATGTCGTCGGGCGATGTTACGCCGGCCATCCGCAAAACTTCCGCAAGATATGATATGCCGTATTCCGTCGACAGCGCCGCGTCTTGTATTGTGTTGGGCGCTAATCCCCGGCTTTCGGAGGATTGGAAGATATCGTTGGTATAAACTCCCCCAGACGATTCCTGCATACATACCGCGTCCGCAAGCGGTTTGAAAGCGGGTATGCCGTAACGGCTAACGCAATCGGTTATTATGTCCGCGAACCTTTTAACGTTGGAACTGATTGCGGATGTCCCTACATAATCAAGCATTGGTATAGGCCGCGGCTGGGGTTCCGTCTCCGGAGGAGGCAGGCTTAACTCCCAGTAAATCCGACCTCCCACTTCCCACTCTAGCCGGTTATCAGCACCCCAGTTAATTTCAGTCTCAGTGTTCCAGTCAATTTGACTGCCCTCAGTCCAGTTAATGACTGTCGCGGCATATGTATTAATGGCTCCCGTGACGGCTAAAAACGTCAGGATTGCCGTAAACCTTGTTCCCATTCCGATATCTTAACTTCCTGTCCAATCTAGTGTCTGTGATGCGTTGTTTTCGTTTGTATGCCGCTGTCCGCGTCCACCTGTGGTCTCCCACGCATAGCTCACGACATTTATAATGCTCGAACCTACGATATCGACAGCGTCATACACAACAATACCCGCCGCGCGCCCTGTCCCGGCGCCGATGTTGGCCGCCGTGTCCCTATTTCCAAGAAGAAAAAGCAAAAACGCGACAATAATAATGCCTAATAGAAGCCTGCCTTTGACGCGCCGGCCAATGCGTTTGCGTCCGAACCTACTGCCACCGTACCTCCGACGTCCATATCCGTAACTACGCCTCATGTCAGCCTCCTGTGCGCGTGCTTCGTGGGTTTGATATATTTGGCCTTAGTATCCGCACCCGTACTTCCGGCGGCGGTGTCGGGACGGGCGACGGCGTATTTACCGGGAAGTAATGTACATCCTGGCTCGAAGTAGGCCACTGGAGTAAAAATCCGTCCGTTTTACCCGGGTTGCCGCTACTATTCTTTCCTCCATTTTCTTCAGTAAGGCGCGTAACGGCGTCTGTAAGGCTTTCTCTCGCGTTATTGACCGTATCATCGACCGCATTTTGTACGCCTTGTTTTGCGCCGTTTATAACGTTGTTCACAGCGTCCTCAACTGCCTCTTCAACCTGTGTGCCCACATAAGAGAGGCCCGCGCTTATCGGGTTGCCCGCGTTTTCCGGATCCTTTTCCGGGCCGCTGCGCCCCATAAGCATGACGCCTATAAACAAAGCGCCCACGGCGATCCCCGGTAAAAAATTGCTATTGTATCTTGGCATGTAATCAGCCTCCTGTTTTTGTACTTCGTGGATTCGTAATATTTGGTCTCAACACCCTGACATTGTATGTCGGTGTCGGTATGTTAGCCGGCGTTTTGGTCGGCGTGGGCGTCGGGGTGTTGGTCGGTGTTTTTGTCGGCGTGGGTGTCCTGGTTGGCGCTGACGTATTAGTAACAACATCCCCTGAAGGTTCCCAATCAATTGTTGGGGTATTGGCCGTCGTCGGGCTTGGCGCCTTCGTTGGCGCGCGGGTATATGTTGGCGCGGGCGTCTTTGTTGGCGCCGGGGCATCTGTCGGCTTGGGCGCCGGCGCTTTCGTTTGCGTCGGCGATTGTTCCGGAATGGTTGTCGGAGCGGGTACCCATGTTTCGGTACTCACGAAAATGGGCGCGCGCTTTTCAACATCCGGCCTGATTCTCAATATAACGTCAGCGGTTCGTAAACCTTGGGTGTCCGTGGGCACATCCCCCGCCCGCATCCGGATAACGGCAGTCGCGTTTGACACATCCGGCGTCTGTATGTACTCACAGCCTGTAGGATTGGCGTACACCAACGAATACCCGTCGGTCAGCATCGTAAAAGCTTCACCGTTTATGACGTATATGTCCCCAGGTTGGATTTTGTCAGGCCAAACGAACACGGCCAGGTCAGGCCTTTCCGTTAGGCTCATTAAAGCGGCAACCGGGTTCCCGCCGAACGGCAGTGTGAAACCGTCCCTCATGAGCGTGGCCGCGGAGTTGCCGTTGATCATTATGTCCCCGGGGACAGCGTCAACCGCGGATACTTTTGGGATGCCCTTAACCAGTTCTTCGGGCGTTTTGGCAGGCGCCGGCGGCTGTTCTATTCCCATCCAGTCCGGTTCAGCCCGCGTTTCCGGCTGTTCCCGCTCCTGAAACTCCGCTTTCATTTCCGCGACAACATCTGCTATCTCGGCTATAAGCTGCTCCAAATACTGCGTTTCCGCTTGTGTTTGTGAGTTGTATGCCTGTGGGTTGTATGTCTGTGTTTCGTATACTGCTGCCTGTTCTGTGTATGCCGGCGTATTACCCTGCGGTAAACCCGGTTGCCTTGGCTGCTGTAAGAACCCCCCGGAAAGGACCCACCAAGCGGCAGCCGCGCCGATAGCGCCCCAAAGTAATGAATCTGTCCTCAAATCTCTCAACCTCTTTTTTACTTCAATCGGGCCTGAAAAACTGCCCCCGCGCGTAGAAGCGTTTTAAGGCCCTTTTTTAGAGCTTTTTTATGTTTGCCGTACTAAACCATTACCCAGGTAAAAATCGTCGCTCTACGCGCGTAAAAACGGCCATAGCGGGGCTGCTGGTTTGACAACCTGTCCCGCTATGTTAAGCCGGGGTGTTGCCGGCCTACGCGTTGGCGACAGCCGGCATCGGCGTGGGCCGTCATCTCGGTACCGCTGCCCGCCGCCTATTGACCCCGGTCTGCTGCCCCCGGTGGGCTTGATTATGATCGTCCTCCAAAGCATCTGTAATATATCTTTTCTGTCAGTATCGCAGCCCCAGCGTTATTCCTTTATCTCCCCAGTAATCCCAACGTATAACACCTGAGACCATTTAGCCGTTCCGACTATTTCGCCCTCTTTGTAGATGTGCAGGACGCCCTCATTGGCGTCGACATTCCAGTTGTCGGCCTGAGGAAAACACGCTACCGACGATCGCTTTTTGAATACCACGTTTACAGATTTCATTTATATCCCCCTTTTTTATTAGTTTGTCGGCCTGCCCCGCTTATGTTAAGCCGGGTTGTTGCCGGCCTACGCGTTGGCGACAGCCGGCATCGGCGCGGGCCTCCCGGTCATCATCGTCAATTCTGTACACTTGTCCTGATATAATCGAATAAGCTTAAATCCCTGGCTACAGTTCAGCCTTAATGTCGGGGGCAGTAACGAGGCTACGTACAATTCGGTATTCAGCATGGTATCTGAAAGCTTCTTAAACCCGAGGATCTTACACAGCTTACGTCCATCCCGCAGGGAGGCCTCCGCTATTATGTCGGAAATATATATCCCCTTTTCAGCGGCGAGATCATACAGCATCCTCAGTAACGCTGTATAAAGCTTGCTGAACGCGGCCGTATTCCGATAATCCGGATGGACGCAAGTACATGACGCGTATAGTTTATAAAGGCCTGGGCTGTTATATATCCGTATGTTTTCCGTGCTCAAATCGTTGTCTTTGAAATCACCGGCTTTAATTCTTTCGAACAATTCGTCTGTGACGGGCAATATCGCGATATATCCGGCGATCTTCCCTGTGGCTCCGCTGCGGACAGCTATGTGAGTCAAGGCGTTGTGTTGATACCACCGGTAGGTTACATCCGGGGGCGCAATCAGGTCGTCACGGAGCGCCAGTTTATCGATTTCGTACATGTCGATAAAGTCCGCATAAGTGAGATTGCCGGCTATCGTTAGGTTCTGATCCAGCGTTGCAAATAAACCCATTGTTTTACCTCTTTTCAGTAATTTATCGAAAATAGTTACACCGTTAACGCGGCCTGTGCCGTTCTAAAAACCACTCAAAAATATCAGCCCAGCCGCCGCGCGTCTTAGTGGTCGTGTTACCAATCCAGCAAGAACCACCTAAAAATTTCAAGGCAAACAGTATTTAAGTCCTGATTCTTTTCGGCCGCATAGTCCGTCAGGAGCTTATAGACGCGCGAGTGTACGCCAATCTCTAGAATCACGTCCAGATCTACCCCGTTCGCTGCGCCACTGCTAAAAAACTCGCCAATTATATCGCCGCATTTAAATCCATGATCTTCCTCGGCCCGGGTCAGCATTCTGTCCATTCCCTCAGTAATGTGTACCTCGAACCGTTTATAATCCAGCGGTTCGTGTAACTCCGTTGGCCTTTCGTCCCGGTCGTCATCAACGTTCAGTCGTTCCTGTTTTAGCTGCGCGGCCTTTTCACAGCCGAAATGCAATAGCCGCCGCGCCAAATCAATAAGCTGCATCAAAGTATCCAGATACTCTGTTGTCTGGTCGTCCTTGTTTGAGTTGTTGCGGAACTGCAGCTTTTCGATCTCCTTTTCAATAATGCATTTGTAGCACATCTTTAAATCCTCCCTGTTTTGTATTGGCAGGAGGCCTGGCCTGCGCTATAATGAAAACGCCGCAGGCCGGGGTTTCCCGCCTGTTGGTTTGTGGAGCGGGGTAACCAATCAGATTGACGGTCGGAGTGGTTATCCCTGCTACTACTATAGGTCTGTAAAATAATTCATGGCGCCCCATGTCCATCATCACGCTTTTTTTGGCGTAAGGCCATCATAGTTCTTTTCGCGTTGTCTACGTGGGATTTAAAATCACGCTCCACCTCATCGGGCGTCATATGCCGGTAACGTTCCGCGATTCTTAGGCGCAGGCTATGGATATCGTCTACTGTGAAGGTGTTGTCTACAGGCTTATCCATTCTCATTCCCCCCAATCCAACAGCATTGTCGGCGACAATATCCGGATATTTTTATATCTTTTCCTGATATTTACATCCTCTACAGCGGTCATCGCCCTCAAATTAACAATGTGCTTGAAATTCCATGACAGAACAATATCGCAGTCATTTACTGACGCTATGGCAATATGCATTGCGTCTTCTTTGCTTTTCGAAGGTAAGCCGCCAACCTCGAAGTATAGCTGGCTTAATTGCCGCGCCCTTTCGTCCTGTTCAAGCTCAATATAATCAATATCCAGCAGGCTTGAAAGCATCTCTGAACGTTTAGGTTCAACGCATTGATCGAGTTCGGCTATAGTCAAATCAGAGATACAGACATCATATAAATCCGCTTTTATATCTTCCCACAATTTTAGCGTATCCATCATCTGTTGGGGCGCATCGAGCGCGTTCAAGTGGGATATGACTGAGGTGTCTCATGCTCGCTGACAACAACAACCTTGGTCTTTGATGAGTATTTTGGGTTGGCGGGTTGTTCTTTGGGCTGCGGGGTCTGTTGTTTGTATATCTGGCTTACATTTGTGTTTATATCTGGTATTGTTTTGGCGTGTGCGCCAATTGCATTCGGCGTGAACGCCAAATCAGAATTGGCGTGTGTGCCAAATGCATTTGGCGTGGACGCCAAATGCGGATTCTCAACGTTTGTTAGGTTTTTTCTGAAAAAAGAGACATTCCATATTCAGTAATCGCATACCACTTTGTTCTATCAAACGGCATTTTATTTTTGGTAGAAGTTATTATTGCCCCGTCTTTTTCCATACGTTCAAGAGCACGCCGTATTTTGTCCTTTGTCATATATGGGGTCTCGCCAGCAAAACGCGAAAAACGCACGCTAAGGAAAAAATAACAGAATAAAGAAAAAACGTTCGCACGCTAAGGAAAAATAGCGTTTTTTTATTAGTTTTTTATAATACAACACAAGGTCAATTGTGTTGTATTATAGCCTGGTAAATGATAGAATCAAAGCATTAAATGCAACACAATTTACAATAAACCCCTTTGAATTAAACGCAACACAATTTATTTAAAGGAGAGGGCAGGGTATTAATCATGGGTAACGCCGATGCGTTTTCCTCTTATCTCAGGACCAACGGCAAAAGCCAAAACACGCTTAAAGGATATATTTTGGACATGAATCAATACTTTAAGTGGTTTGAAGAATCATTCGGGCAAGAATGTATGGCGCTATATCGGCAAAACGTCCTCGATTATATGAACTACCTGAAAAACGTCAAGCTTAATAACGCCAGGACCATTAACCATAAGCTCAGCAGCTT
>Ga0209737_10002608_pt1 | contig 12599 bp, 6 predicted proteins | sample TergutCu122P3_FD_187284 | JGI IMG/M metagenome (GOLD analysis project Ga0209737, IMG submission 187284) | Cubitermes ugandensis P3 segment gut microbial communities from Kakamega Forest, Kenya - Cu122 P3 (SPAdes) (version 2) | ecosystem: Host-associated > Arthropoda: Insects > Digestive system >... | reverse complement strand
ATGTCGGAGTACCTTTAAATATTGTTATGTATTTTAACATTGAAATTAACATTTTAGACTAATACAGTTTTGAATGTGAAAAAGTGCATATGTTGGTGTTTATCAATTATTGAATTGAAAAATGCATGGTGAAACATTGAAATTCAACATTATATCTCTTCCAATAAAGTGATACTCTGAATTATTGCACTAACAAATTGATGAGATTTCATTATACTGAATCTTATAAACCAACTAATGCACTTCTATATACAATAAAATTTTAGGCTAAAATGTTCACATTAAAACACTTAAAAATGCTCCAACATGTTTCGATCATCATTCAGATCATCTTCAGGGAGCTCGTATGTTCTTTGTTAAAGTCACTGATTTTAAAATTTGTTAAAAATGTAAAAAGTCAATGTGGTGATGGGGCAGCATAACATTTGGTGTGTGTGTGCATGCATCCTGTGTGGAGAGGTATGCTGGACTCTATTCATTATGTTTACTGTTGCTAATTTTCTTATGTTTAAATCATCATTACAGACATTGCGATGTGCTAATTGAATCTTTCAGTATCAGAGTATGATAGTCCCCTGTTTAACATTGGTTTGGTGAATGGGGTTTTTATTACACACAGCTTATAGCTGGGCACCGTAGTTATACAAATGCGGGCTCTTCTGAGTATCCACAGGCTAGCATGAATACGTGCACAGACTCGTGCACAGCTGAGGTCATTGTTACCCATACCTGCCATCTAGCGTCACACTGATGTGGCCCGTTCTTTGAGAACCTTTACGAACTTAGAATAACTTAAATTTTATAAGGTACTGTATTGTTTTATCATAGAATGTGGCCTCAGAACATAAATGTAGCAATGCCACTGCAAAAAGAGCTAGAAAAGTAATGACTGCTTGACCGGCTAAAGTATTTCTCACAGTACGTGTATACGTACAGTACCCATTATTTCGAACTTTTGTGTGTTGTATACATACATTTTCGGAAGACCATTCTCCGAGATGCATAGCCAAACCATGAACAAAGTGGGTGCAGTGGCTTCCAGTGTGGGTGGATATATGTGCATAGGTTTAAGTATATAATGCTCTGTTATACATATATTGTGTATAGATATTATGTATGCATTAGCATAAGAAGTGCCTTTGTTGGGACCACAGATACAACACTTTAATTATGTAATGCACTCTATAACATTGTGCAAAACATCTTGCACATACAGACATTTTTTAAAAGGAGCTGTAGTCCAACCACAGAAGTTCAAAGGAGGCAAAACATGGATGTCATAGGATGTCCATTATTTTTAACAGGCTGATCAGCTTGTTTGTCTTTGATATTTTGCAAATTCCTAGTAGGTGTAGCCAGATTTGAAGGCATTGCTTTGTACTTACTTGCACCCCCCTGGCTGGTTAATGAGATTTCACTATTGTTGCAGTTGCTAGAACTGAACTTTGAATCATATATTACTTGAATTATCAAATGTGAAAGTAATGAGGCTTTATTGTATTTGTAAAATGCTTAACTCTTTGCAACCCAGCGTTATAGCTTGTTCAGTGCTGTTCAGTACAGAATTCTGAAGTTTTGCTGTACATTAAATTGCAAATTTCTGTATTTAGAAGTCATTTGTATAGATTTTTGAATTACGTGCTATTGTAAATCCATCTTTTTCTATACATATAATTGAGAGACTGAGTCCTACTATTTTGTTTTTATAGATTTCAGAAAAAACACAGTCCATGTTTGTGGAAGTGACAAGCGCGACATCACAAGGTGTGTGCCGACATGTTTTGGACACCCTGCTGCATGACATGCTTCTGCTTGGCATAAACTGCAGTGAGTCTCCAAGTGAGGGTACCACTTTGCAGTCAGCATACCACACTCTTACTGTACAGCAGGTCAGAGTTGTTGATAAAGAAGGTAAACTTAAAGTTGTGTACCCATCCCGGACTGACTTAAGCTTTGAAGATAAATCCATATCAGTTATCCGGGAATAAGGAGTGGCATGGATGTGATGCAATTTCTGGTGTCATTGCTGTGAAATAAGATGTGATATCATTTTTCATGTACATGTTATGCTTATCTTTTTTATGAGCTACTACCCAAAGTTACGAGCGTATATTTATGAATTCAAGGGATTGCACTGTACATCATGTTCCCTTCTGGTTACTCACCTCAGGAGTTCATATACCAAGCTCAATGATTCTGCCATTTTCAGAAGCATCATGTTTGAATTTTGTCCTTTGTGATACCATTAAGTACAACTTGCAAATATTTCTGTATGATTTCTTTGCACTTCAATTTCATCTTTGGAAACAAGAATAAATCACATGAATCAAGATCCAGACAGGAACAGAGGCGGAGGGAGTGGTGCTGTTTTCTTTTTCTTGCCATGAACTGCTGGACATACGAGGTTGTATGAGCATGTGAGCTGTCATAATAAACCAGTCTCTATTTGCCATTTTGCAGTACTTCACTCATATAAACCATGACACACTTGTGTAATAACTGCTGAGTGATACTTCACTCTGAGAGAATGAATATGGTGTGCACACCTACCACAGTCAGAACATTCATGCTGGGATAACAGCTGTTTTGTTTCTGGATCATGCCTGTAATCCCAGGTTCCAGTGCATGTAATGACCTTAGTCAAGAAGTGTGGGTTGTCTTATACTTCTTGCTGAAGATCATGACACACACACACACACACACACAGCAATTCTGTTCAGCGTTTACAGACACCGATATATACAAGGTGACACAAAAAAATGGGAACTTTTGAAAAACCCAACATAAATTGAAGAAATCCAACAAAAAAAAAATTTTATTGACAGAAATTGAATCATTACAACTTGCCTTTTAAGAGACAGTAATCCAAATTATCCATGTCTGAAAATTACGTCCTGTAGGTGGCGTCCTCCTCTACGTATGCATTCTTTCAATCTGCCGTTGAGGTTCCCCATTGCTCGCTGCACCATCTCAGCTGGGATACGGTCGTCCTGTCGGTTTCTTTTTCAGAGCCGATCCAGTCTCTTCAAAGTTTTTAATCCAAGTTTTTATCGCGTGTTTTGAGGGAACCTGACCATGACGCCCTAAATTGAAAAAACATCGGAACTCCTTCTGCGCACCTTCCAAACTATCATTGTTTTTGTAAAACATTTTTATGGCGAAAGCACGCTGTTGACCGTTCCACTGATCCATGATTACTAAATGGTGAGGTTGTCTGTAGCTCAAGGTCCCTGTTCCGCAGTGCTGCCAACTGTATATGCCTGCCACTACGCATTTCAAAAGTTCCCGTTTTTTTTGTGTCACCTTGTATTTGCTTCAGTTCTGAAATCACATGTTGATAGCTTATGTGAACAGTAGCATTTTTTCTCACACAAATTATGAATAGTGAGATGCCCGTCATGATGAATTAACTCCAAATCCTTTCAACAGTTTTAGTCATTCTGCTTGTGGATGTATGTCTACAACATTTTTCAACTTTGACAGAAATTTGTCCACTTTGAATTTGGAAAACCAACTATACAGTTGTGTTGGTGATAAAGCATCTTCTTCTAATATTCCAGAAGTCATTTTGCCAATCTTGAAACCAAAATTACTCTTTAAAATATAAATTGCAAAAGTTGGTGTCCTAAAAGATTATCTTGAAACAGCTTGACATTTGTGATGTAAGACAAACTACTCAGAAAAATATTGTATGCTGCTATCACTGTAAAGTCACACTATTATTAGAGTCATCAGTGTGGATTGTTCTTATAACTTTTTTGTGGTACCTTGTAAGCATGTTTGTACTGCATGGTTACGTTTTAATATTTATTCAGAGTTTAAAATGGAAATGTTTAATTATCATGAACGGAGCAGTGCCTAAGATAGGATGAGTGCATTATAAGTAGTCATGAAATGACATTTACACACTACCACATCCCTATTGCATTGTACCACCCATCCTCTTTTAGATTGTCTTAAAAGAGGGTTGGTAAGCTTTTCTGAGGGAATATGCCCAGTAGTCAATCATTTTTGGAGAAATTCTTTGTGTGCCCACAGGAAGTTTGAGCAGAAAAATAGGGTTGTAGATTATTATATATATAGATTATAATTAAGAATCTATAATTATCATATTATGCATTATTATAAGAGGGTAGCTGAGGCTTGTTGCTGCTACATAATTCTCGATGTGACAATTTTTTATTTTTCAGTTCTTAAACAAATCATTGAGAAACAACATTATTGTACATAAGTAGTCCTTTGTACACCAAACTTATTTTACTCAGAAAATCATTCTGAAATTGTCTTTTTTTAAAGCACACTTGGAAATAAAATTGGTTACTTTGGTTACCACACCCCTGATTTTAAAGAATTCTTAAATTAAAAAAAAAAGTGCACCTTAGAATTTAGGAAATGCAGTAGTCCAGTTAGTAATACTGTAATTGTTTAAGACCTCAAACTCTCCACCTGTCTATGTTGGCACTTGTTATTTCTTCAAAAATTAAGTATGTTATCACTCACAAAACAGCAGAATAAGAGCATGAGCAGAATGATCCAATGCTACCTGCTCACATCTCTCATTATCCACATGCTGAGTTTTAATGTCATATGTTTGCAAATTCCATTATATTGGGCAGGGGGTTGACTCAAAATTCTGCTTTTCTAGCCCTTGTTTGGACACTTGGGTTGGTGGTTTATTGCAGGGGTTTTGAAGTGTTTTGTCTGAAGTCACGTACTCACCCAGCTGGCAGTCCACTGAGAAATCTCCTGCCATCACTTTGCCCTCCTCCCAGTGTGTTTAGAAATTAGTAACTTACAGAATTGGTAGTAGTGGTAATCATATACAATCTGTACACCTTCAGGTGTATATATATGTGCATTCTTCATAACACGTAAAGGTTGGTAAGTGGGAGAGGGAGGGAGAAATGTTGGGACAACAAAGAATGTAAATGTTGAAGAAAAACTTTTGCATGACACACTGGTTATACATGCTGTAGGTTTGTCAACCCTTCTTAAAATGTACGTAACTGTGAATCTTACTCATTTATGAGGGAGCTTATCAGAATAATGTCCGTAATTGGCCGCAACAACTGGATTTTATTACCAGCAATGAAAATAATTCTGTTGATTATGTGCGAAGTATCTTTAATATTATCCGAGTAATTTATCAAGATTTTACACAGTGTGTGCTAATTTTCTCCAATATTTGTGTCCCTTTACCAGTAGTATGGATGATGGGTGCTGATGATACCTGTAAAACTCTTCAGTTGAATAAGTACAGTGTAGTAATATCCCTGTTTAAGGTGTTTTTTACACCTAATATTTGTATTTTATTGTCTCATTGGAGTTCTTTGCTAACAGTGTAACCATTGCTCATAAATACTGACTGTCATTTACACATTCATGTATAATTTATGATCTGCACTCTGCCATTCACATTTTATGTGTTATATAGGTGGCCTCTTCACCATCTTTTCCATGTCCTTATTATTGTTGGTTATAATGTTTGATCTTCTGAAGGCACCATCCATTGCATTATTATGTTGTCAATAAACTAATTGCAGTTTTCTGTTATGTGGCGGCACTGAATTTTTCATTCTGGTGCCTAATATCTGTGGTTCCTCAGTGTGGAGGTGCTTCATGTCACCATTCTGGCACCTAGAATTTTGAGGTGGCTCCTAGATTTTTGGAAGATTTATGTAACTTTGTGAAGATGACTGTCATTCATTGTATTCATTCTGTTTATTTTTACCCTCTTTGTGGCATGTTCCTTTTGTGATCTTTTCAGGTGTGGTACGTTATTTTATGGGACAGTCTAATTGGCATAATGACTAGTCTATGGGCTGGATGACCAAGGAATAATGGTTGATTCCTGGCACAGGGTAGGAGATTTTTTTTCTCTTCTCCAAAGCATGCAGACTGGCTCTGGCTCCACACAGCCTCCTGTTCAGTGGGTAACAGGTGCCCCTTCCTCTGGGGGGCAGACTGTAGCTGAGGCATGAAGCTGACCACTCACCTTTGCACAGTGTCAAAATTAGTTGTTCCTCCACTCCCCACCTGCCATCATGGCATGCACGGTAACAGCTTTAAATTGTACACCTTACTTTTGTTTCACTAGATATATCACAGTATTTGTGTTGTGATTTATATGAGCTGTATGGCCAGGGTGCTCATTATTACTGTCCCCCCATCGTCTGTGGGCGTATACAGCCTCCTATACAATAAGTACTGGGTCAGTTTCCACAAACATCTGGAGTGGTGAGATGATTACTTATCACCATTTCTATGATCTGGTATACATGAACTCTCTTCTCTTTGTCTCTTGCATATCTTATGACATGATGCTTAACGTTTAGCCATTTTTGTTTTCATATAATTTTGTGGTACTGCACTCGTGAGTGAAAAAGGTAAAGTTTTCCCCATCCATGCCATGAAGGCATATAATGGAGGAGACGTATAGCTTCCATCAATCTTAACCTTGACACTAGTTTGAGGTGAGTGATTAACTTCATACCCTGGCTGCTTTATCTCCAGGAAAGAACCCTGGTAGCCACTGACTAGGAGGCTCACTCTAGAGCAGGTCTGGATGTTTTTCAGAAGAGAAGAATCTCTTGTCCATACCATGGTTTGAAGCTCTGACCATTCAGCCCTTAGCCTAATCATTATACTGACTGTGCTACTCTGGCTGCAGTAATTGAATAAACATGATTCAATATTATGTTCTTGAATGTAGTTCTGAATTGGTTGCACGTTCAGTGCACAACTTAAATCAAGGGAAACTTCAGAAATGACAAAAATAAAGGTCTTTATGAAACAACGGATAAATTTAATTCCGAATGCAAAATCTCAGCTGTAGCCAGAGACTGTAAGAAGGTTTTGACTGTGCCTGTGAAGTGGACACTACTGCAGTTTGATAAATGTGCACATGTTGCTTCGTAGCTTTAGTAACAGCTACCTTCCAGGAACTATTCCCCGAGCATTTTAAACTTGTGACAAGAAGCAGCTGTAGTTGTGTGTATTTGTTCTTATAATAATAGCCAACAAGATGCACTATTTCTCAACTTTATTTTGGTAAAGAGCTTTACATGTTTCAGACAGATTTACTGTCCATCATCAGGAGTCTTAATACTGTATTCACAGCAACAGGTATTTGTCATACTAGTTGACTGTCTGCTAGTGAGGTTCCATCCTGAACTCGCTAGCACACAGTCAATGTAACTAGTATGACAAATACGTATTGCTGTTAATACAGTATTAACACTCCTGATGACGGACAGTAAATCTGTCCGAAACGTGTAGAGTTCTTTACCAAAATAAAGTTGAGAAATAGTGCATCTCGTTGGCTTTTATTATAAGAATATGTCACGATGCATGGTCCTCTGAATGTCAAAAATCTGTGTATTTGATTACTGTATTTAAAAGTAAATCCATCCTACACGTATATGTCCAATAGAATATTTATGTACTTCTTTTTTATATTCATATTACACCATACAGGCAAGTATATCAATTTCAAATTAGCATTTAAATTTGCACAGTTTACATCACTGTAATAAAACATGATGTTATTCTTTTTCATCTTAACTACTGAATTACAACTTTCTGTTTTATCCAAGACATGAACATTAATGTACACACTTCATTTGTGTTAAAACTAACAAGTACTTTTATACGTGAAAGCTACATGAATAAAATTTTAAACAGCAGAGCCAATTAACAACTGATTAATAATCATGCACAAATCTAGACTATGAGGTATGGTGAAATTTCCATTTAATGATCCTTGACTGAAGGTTCCTACCAAATCCTCTGTCCCTCAGTGTGGTCATCCCTGCACTTTCTAAAATACAACCAACCTACACAGATTTCTACACTCCTATGACATAGCAACTCAAAAGCATATTGTACATTTTCTCACCACAGAAAACATGACACTGTTTTAATTGTTATTAACCTCCCAAACATGAGCCAGAGATTCAGCAACAATAAGTCTGCTCACATTTTAATAATACATTCAAATTGATAGCTGGAACCTTCATCTGCTCTCTGTTATATGGTGTCATGTGTATGCACGCAAGGGACTGATCCAGGCCAGTCCAAGTGGCACTGGAACAAGTTTTTCTGTGGGCACTTAAGTTTCTCCTGTCAGTATCATTCCACCAGTGCTCCATACTCATACTTCATCTTATATAATCTTAGCAACTGACGGCATCATTAAATAAAGCATACCTCCTTCTGTCTGTCTGTCTGTCTGTCTGTCTGTCTGTAAAAGGGGCATGAAACAAGGACTCATTTAACATGTGCATTTATGTATCAGACATACTGAGTGTGAAATTCTGGGGTAAAAGACAAATTTACAGATGGACTACAAACATTTATATTCACAACAAAAATGTGTTTTACATAATTACACTTATTTATGACACAATAAATATCTTAAAGTTATCTAAATAATTCATTTATGATGTAATCTGACATCACAGCGTACATATTGACTGGAATGTATAATCTCCTTTAAAATGAGTGTCACAATTGAAATGCAGATAACAGGAAACATTATGAAACTTATCAGATCTAAGTTAGTGTCAGATCTTTTAACCACTATAAAGTAATTGATAAGATAATAAAGAACTTCATAAATGTACAAATACCTACATACAGTACAGCACATGGGGTATTTCAATATTTCTTTGGTTGAACAGAAATATGAATTTTTAGATAAATGACAGTTTTTTTTTTTTATGAGGCATTCTGTTCTATGTGATGTACCCAATGGAATGATGTTTCTCTTTACACAACCTTCTATTAACCTTTAAAAACACATGGGCAGTGAAATGTTTCAGCTTCTTGTTCTCACCCATCCCACTGTATTCAGTGTTTACATGTCATTTAAGATTTAGAATTAATGTGTGAAAGTTACAGGTTAAACATGAATATCTGCAGCTTTATTTGTATATAAGAATAAAATATTACATAAAATCTTTATTAATGAATTATGTTTTGTTGAATTTCAAGAATAAGAACTGGTAGACTCTATTTCCTGGTTTAACATTTGCAAGAACAATGTGTTCCCTAAAACAGAATAATTGAATTTTAACACAAATTCTCGTCCTGTAAATGCAACAAAAACATTTTAATCCATTCTGTTGATGTTTTGAGACACTAACCTTTAAGTTCCATTTGTATGAAAAGTGACATAGATCTCCAACTAAAATTTTATGTAATATTTCATTCTTATGCAACAACAGTGCTGCGGCTCTAAATATTTATTTACATAAAATAATTCTAAATATTGTAAAAGAACATGTATAAAAACTCAGATCTCAATGCTTCCAGTGAAATGGCATGTAAATAATTATTGAATACCTCAGTATGTGTATATGGAAGACCTGATGGTGGCCTAGAACAAAGGGCCAATATGTGTCATTGCCTTTATATTTTTAATATCGTTATTACAAGTTGTGTCAATGGGAACATTATTGCATGGGAACAACTTTAATCCAGACTGTACTCTGTACACATTGAGATCACAAAACTGTACATAATTAAAGTTATATTACAAATTTTATATATTCCAAATGTGGGTTTTATTTAACCATCATAAAAGTGCAAGATAACCTTTGCCATTAATCCCAATGCAAATGTTATGCAGTGTTCTGGCATGAATGTCCGTTGTTGTTGAACTTCTCCATATACTTGATTGCCCTGCAGATTTGTAGACAATTACACAAAATTATATACTGGGCCAATAAACATAGGCTGTGGTTCTGACACAGCATACTAATGAGGAAGCACATGAACAAGTATTTCAGCATAATGGAAACACATTCAAATGTACCATTTCAGATCTCACTATAAAGCATGTGTGGTATAAAGTTCGTGTAAGAAGTCAGATGGGCTTACAAGACTGGCGTAATGGCTATGAAATTGGCATAATGCCAGCAAATGGCAACTATAACTACTGTCAAACTGAACTTCACTTTAGTTCTAAATACTGCATATCCACAGCATATCTGTATTACAATAAATGACATTATTTTTAAGAAACCACAACATGGGAAGAAAACATCTGACACACACTCTTCAAGTGCAGTACTAAGATGAGGATGTTGAGCACATATTTTATATACACTAATAATAACTGCAAATTTCTGAGGCTTACTTCCAATGTATATTAAATCCAATCCTAAGCTTCTATTATCACATTAAAATTTGCTGGCATGGATATCAAGGCTACATGATTTCAGCATTTGGTACAGCTTCATTAAATAACCACATAACCTAAGCATAAGTGACTCGTAATTGCTACCATGAATATCCATATTTACAAAACAGCTCAAAGATTAAATGATAGATATGCTGTTTACATTGTACTCCATTAATAAGATACACTGATTTGAGGCTTTGAATCAAAGGACTGTGATTATAATGAATGTGGGTAGCACAGATATACAGATGAAGTTTGCCCAGTTTTTCTCAAACATATGAATCTGTCTCCTTAACAGCATTCTAGTGCTGAGTTAAGAAAGAGATTTTTACTGACTTTTGGATTGCAGTGCCTCTCGTTCCTTCACATCCACAATACCCAGATTCTTGCAGGCAACATACCCATGCAGAAGAGAGATGAGTGATTTGACAATGGCCACTGGGGCAGAGACATAGCAGACTACTCGGAAAAGACCCAGTCCAGCAACTGTTAACAAAACGTGACAAAAGAAGTGAAAAAAACTGCAATAATATATACAGTGATACTTGCAATATTTTATGTAGATAACCAGATGATGCTGTACACTTCTCATTGGCACAGTGTGTGTATACATAAAGTCATGTTAGTGATGATTGTACAGCAATCCTTCATTAGCTAGTGCTTTTCATTTGTACTGAATTTTATCAACTACAGCATTTGGTTTTATATATCTATGGTTTTTAATTTGTGTAGGTACAGGGATCCACACTTTCTAAGGACTAAAGAGTAATGGCATCCAAAGTAAATTTTCTAGCTTCCAAATTATCACTAATGTGTGTGACTGTGGAACTTTTTATATTTTAAGTCTCGTTTATTTTTCAGTGTATTGTGCGTTTCTCATGCAGAGTGAATTAAGAAGCAGGTATTGATAGCATGTGGGGTACCACTAACCACCAGTCCCATGAGACCTTGGTCTTATTAAAAACAGTATTTCATAGGAACATAATCCCCATGGGGAGAGATTTCTGTATATGCAAGGAACAAAAGGTTCTCCAGTCTGCTGACAGTTGCAGTATGTTGGGTGTGCTTAGCATAAACCCTTCAATTTGAAGAACTTAACCTTATCTGATTTTGTGCGTGTGTTTTATTCCCAGTAAAATTTCCCTTACTTTATTTTGTTTTGTGTGTGTCATAATGGCACTGAATTAGTTCTTAGATGAATCAAACAGTATTCATGTCTCTCTACATTCAGTTCATGATGTACAGCATGGTGTTAGATTAACAGTGTCTGTATTTTGATTTTGCTGCTTGTACTGAACACTTATGTTCATTAAATTCTTTATTGATTTAGGTTTTCGTATGCTGGGTTATGACACCACATAATGTTGTAGGCAATGACCACAGTCTTATCTCTTCAGTGTCATCAAAACCTCAAATTTTCATTATCAATTTTATTTTATTATCTGTAATGTGTTGTCTTTATCCATGCAGTTATAGTTGTTCTAATGTACAAAGGTCTTTAATTATGCCAGATGTTGTACTTTGGAACTAACAGTTCAAGGAAACAGTTATGCCTCATAGACATACTTATCTATATGTTTGTGTACTGTTCATCCTTATACAATGTTTGTAACCCTATTATATAATAATTATCATTTGTATTTTATCTTCTTTGCATAATATTTTCTCCTCATTATGAGACACGTGTTCTTTGAAGATCTACCAGTGGACAAAATATAAAACCCCTATATTAAATGGTGGTTTTTCCCAGCCTTATAACTTCAAACAACAGCAGTGCTAGCATTCTGAATGGAAAGAAACTGAAAAGTATGAAAGTAATGTGGCATATAGTAGCATGGCCACAAAAAACTGCATACAAGTTTGGCCAAAGTTTCAGAATTGTTCAGGAAAAAAACGGACACACACAGGAACAGGTATTGAACTAAAACTTTAAGCCTGTAACCTAAAAAGTAATGGATTATATTTAAATTAAAATAACATAAGTTTTCATACTTTCATGTCAATTTGACTTGTTTACAACATTACTGCTATTTCAGTCACAGACATACCTGTTGGACCCTCAGTGAAGTGTAGCAGATACAGTGTTGCGTAAAATGCTTCATTGCCAGCACACATGAAGAAAAGAACAGGTCTTGATGTGTAGTAGATTCGCATTATTGGATTCTCGGACAGGTCAACGAACTTGTGACTTGTCTTACCCTGCAACAAGCTCCTGGAAATACAGAACAAAACTTTATCATCAAATTGATGATACATCACTGATATACTTGTAAAACTACTTTCAATTATAGCCAGGATTTATCAGTTGGTTGACTGATAGACCAACAATGGACATGCATAATGAGATTATTACAGGGGTGCACATACGAGGGTCGTACCGAAAGTCATGAGCAACAATTTTTTTCATGCGAAC
>Ga0209737_10002603_pt1 | contig 12609 bp, 13 predicted proteins | sample TergutCu122P3_FD_187284 | JGI IMG/M metagenome (GOLD analysis project Ga0209737, IMG submission 187284) | Cubitermes ugandensis P3 segment gut microbial communities from Kakamega Forest, Kenya - Cu122 P3 (SPAdes) (version 2) | ecosystem: Host-associated > Arthropoda: Insects > Digestive system... | reverse complement strand
TTCCATCCTTTAGTGTCCAAAATTGCCGGGAATTCATCAATACTAGAAGGCGCTTTATAAATAACCTCCCCGGTTTTCTTGACATGCTCCAAAAAACCGCTGCGGTCGCATGTTTCGTCCATCATGTGCGGCTCTATACCTGCTGGGGCGTCATCATCTATACCACGCCTTAATCGCTGCAGTAAAACGGCTGTTTCATACCAGTCACCTTTGTAGTCATTAAACACAATAGCTATATCAATGTCGCTAAATTCATGAGGATTGCCATTAACATAAGAGCCGAAAAGGATTACGGTTTTTGGGTTTAACATTTTGCATACTCTTTCAGTGTAGTTTTGAGCTATTTCCCTAACCGTTGCTTTATCCAACATAGAAACTCCTCCGTATCTCTGTAAATCTCTTGGCATTTATCGTAATTTAGCGTTGCGGCTATCTTTGCTTTAAATTCCGGATAGCGTGCTTCTATTTGAAGCGGGGCAAGTTGCTCCAGAAAACTAAGTTGCCCTTCTGATAAATCAACCATAATAGCACTTCGTTTTGCCAGTGTTTTCAAGTCATGTATTTTGGGCGGCGCCTCATCAGTTTTAGCCGCAATCACGGCTTTAAGGGCTTTTTCGGCTGTTTGGTGACAAAGATAGCCCATATGCAGCAAGCGTTTGTTGTCTAACAATACTTTTGCGGTTATCAGGTCATCGTCACAAAGCTCCAGCCAATAGTCTGTTTTGTTACTCAATGCGCTGAACCTCCCTTCTTTGTTTGTTCACAAAATGGCAGATCCGTAAGCTCCTTGACAATCATTTCAGGCATACTACTATTCCTCATCATCCGCCACCATTTTCAGCTTTGCAATCTCTTTTTCAAAATCAGAGTTTATTCGTTGGGTTTTGTTATAAGCGTCATATTCTAGATGCGCCTTGCGCTCGGCATCTGTTTTGGAGATGTTTCCTTTGCCGCTTAAGATCTTGTACCGCCTGAATTTCAGGAACTCGTCTATACTGACGGCAAAATCTTCCATTTTTAGCAGGACTTCATCTTCAATCAAATCCTCAACATAGTCGAAAAAGCCGGATACACTTCTTTCGAGCCTTCGTATTTCCTGCTCGCTCAGATAATTCTTCGCAATGGACACATCGCTTTTCAGGATCCTGCCATCAGGGGAATTGGCCCAGGCAGTGAGTCCCATATTGTCTTTATTTCTGTCGGCACGGTCGCTGATGATTTCCGCTGCGGTCTGCCCTGTTATGGCATAGTGGAATTTGTTTTGCACCATAGCGTAGAAATCCCTTGTCTGTTGACTGTCTTTGTCGTAATCGATGCTGATTTCTGCAAAGATATCGGTTATCTGCAGCCAGATCCGGCGCTCGCTGGCACGGATGGAGCGGACACGCTCTAAGAGCTCTCTGAAAAAATCCTTACCAAAAACAGTTTCGCCCTGCTTCAAGCGTTCATCGTCCAAAACAAAACCTTTTGTCATAAACTCGCGCAATATCTTTGTCGCCCATTGCCTGAAGCGCGTGGCTTTTAGAGAGTTGACCCGATAGCCGACGGAAATGATGGCGTCGAGGTTATAAATTTTTGATTTTGTGATTTGCTGTTTGCCGACTATTGCACCGTGTTGAGTGGTATGTGCAATTTCTTCACATACCAAATTTTCGTCTAGTTCACCGGTCTCAAAGATGTTTTTCAAATGCTTAGTAATAGATGTTCTGTCAACGGCAAACAACTCACCCATCGCTTTTTGTGTAAGCCAGATGGTTTCATCTTTAATGACGGCGTTTATTTCGCTGTCGTTATCCAACTTATAAAGCTGGTATTGTAAACTGTTCTTATCCTTAGTCATACGTTACTCCTCCGAGACATTTTCTCTCTTTGCACAGCACCGAAACGAATAATGCAATTTAGGCGCAAAGAAAATTCTCGCGCCTAAATTTTGTTTGCTACAATTGACTGCATAAAACATTTTCTTTATAGAGAGTATTATTTCTCTACAAAGTTTGCGCTAAAACCCCTGCGCAGCTGTTTGTTGATCGGCTTTGGCATCGGGGATAGGCTTTTTTGTATTAGTGTCGTTTGTTTCTATATCGCCATCGCACCCGTTGAAGTCATAATGAATCGTTACGGTATACTTGCCTTTGAACTTACCGGCAAGCGGATGCTTCACAGCATCAGAAAAATCATATTCATCTCTCATTACGCTCACCCCTTGTATTGTTTGGTTTCGTTCACAGTCGCTTTTCTTGCTGAAATAATTCGAATAATCGAGTCGCCTTCATAGTAACAGTGACATACAACCAAAATACGCATTTTTTCGCTAAATCCAAGTACAATGAACCGTTCTTCCAACAGTGAATGATCGGGATCCGATTTATACAGTACATTAGGGTCATCGAATACAGTCATAGCCTCGCTGAATGAAACCCCATGCTTTTGAATATTGGCGATGTTTTTGTTCTCGTCCCACTTAAATATTAAATCAAGCAAAATCCTTGCACCGCCCTGAACTTCATATATTTATTATACATCAAAAACTCGTTTTTTCAAAGAGAAAAAGCTATGAAAGAAAAAGCTGGGAAATAAAGCTGAGCAGACAGCGTTTTTGATTTTTTATATAAGCGACTCAAACAAACCCTAAGATCCTTCATTAACACTATCCCCGGAACTATCCTCTGCCTCCGGCTTCAGAACCCCTTTTTTGCTGAAAAGCAGCTTCTCTTCTTCTTTTTCCTTCTCCACGCCGATAATATCTCCGGCTGTGAATGTTCCTCGCAGCAGCTCTTCGGAGATCCCGTCCTCCAGTCTTTTCTGGATGACCCTTCTGAGGGGCCGCGCCCCATAGGTGGGGTCATATCCTTCGCGGGCCAGAAGCTCTTTGGCTTCTTTGGAGACGTCAAGCTGCAGGCCATAATCACTGACACGCTTGGCCAGGTCTTCCAGCATCAGGTTGACAATATGGGAGATATCTTCTTCCGTCAGAGATTTGAAGACGATGAGATCATCGACTCTGTTTAAAAATTCCGGACGGAAGGTTTTTTTCAGCTCATCCAACAGCCGGTTCTTCATATTCTCATAGTTTTTCTCTTCATCAGCGGGCTGGAAGCCCATCACAGGCTGTTTCTTTATATAATTCGCCCCTACGTTGGAGGTCATGATGACCACCGCATTGCGGAAGTTTACCGTCCGGCCCTTTCCGTCCGTGAGCCGCCCATCCTCCAGGATCTGCAGCAGGACGTTAAAGACATCGGGATGCGCTTTTTCGATTTCATCCAGGAGGATGACGCTGTAAGGCTTGCGCCGGACTTTTTCCGTCAATTGGCCTCCTTCTTCATAGCCCACATAGCCGGGAGGCGCGCCGATCAAACGGGCGGAGGTATGCTTCTCCATGTATTCCGACATATCCAGGCGGATCATGGCGTTTTCGTCGCCGAAGATCGCGTCGGCGAGGCTGCGGGCCAACTCTGTCTTACCCACGCCCGTCGGCCCCAGGAAAATAAATGATCCGATAGGCCGCTTGGGATCCTTCAGCCCGGCCCTGCCGCGGCGGATAGCCCTGGAAACAGATTGCACCGCTTCATGCTGGCCGATGAGCCGTTCATGAAGAATATCCTCCATGCGCAACAGGCGCTCAGATTCTTCTTCAGCGAGTTTCTTGACCGGGATCCCGGTCCAACTGGCTACGATATGAGCGATGTCTTCTTCCGTAACCACCGCTTGGTCGGAGATGACTTTTTTCTGTTCCCATTCCTTTTTCAGCTCTGTCAGGCGGGCTCTGAGCTGTTGCTCCTTATCCCGCAGCTGAGCGGCATGTTCAAAATCCTGGCTGCGCACGGCCGCCTCTTTCTCCTGACGGACATTCACCATCTTCTCTTCCATTTCTTTCAGATCAGGAGGAGCGGTGTAGTTGCGCAGCCTGACCCTGGAAGCCGCCTCATCCACCAAGTCGATAGCCTTATCGGGGAGATAGCGGTCCTGGATATACCTGTCCCCCAGCTTAACGGCAGCTTCCAGCGCCTCATCGGTAATCTTAACCCTATGGTGCGCTTCGTAGCGATCCCTTAGCCCTTTGAGGATCTCCAGGCTCTCATCCGTCGAAGGCTCCCCAACCAGAATAGGCTGGAATCTCCGCTCCAGAGCAGGATCCCGCTCGATGTATTTCCTGTATTCATCAAGGGTTGTGGCGCCGATAGCCTGCAGCTCCCCTTTAGCCAGTGCCGGTTTAAGAATATTGGAAGCGTCGATAGCGCCCTCTGCAGCACCGGCGCCGATAATAGTGTGCAGCTCATCAATAAAGATGATCACATTCCCCGCTTGCTGGAGCTCCTGCATGAGCTTGCGCAGCCGCTCCTCAAACTCGCCCCGGTATTTGGTCCCGGCTACCACCGCAGCCAACTCCAGGGTGACGACCCTCTTCTCCAGAAGAATATCCGGAACATTACCCTCAGTGATGCGCGTGGCCAGCCCTTCCACAATAGCCGTCTTCCCCACTCCCGGCTCACCGATCAAAACCGGGTTGTTTTTAGTGCGGCGGCTCAGGATCTGGATCACCCTCTCAATCTCCTGATCACGGCCCACAACAGGGTCCAATTTGCCTTCTTTACCAAGCTTAGTCAGATCCCGCCCAAAATTATCAACTGTGGGGGTTTGAGGCGCGCTCTTACCCGTCTGGCTGCTGCTCATCTGCATCTCGCCGCCCAGAAGCTGGATGACCTCACGCCGGGCTTTTTTCAGATCCACCCCCATATTGGTCAGCACCTGAGCCGCGATCCCTTCCCCTTCCCGCAGCAATCCCAGCAAAAGATGCTCTGTCCCCACATAATTATGGCCAAAATTCTGCCCCTCTTCTATAGCCAACTCGATAACCTTCTTAGCCCTGGGGGTATAACTGATCCCCTGCACAGAGCTCTTCTCCCCTTTACCGATAATCTTCTCCACTTCCATACGAATCTTGGGCAGCTCGACGCCCAGATTTTGCAACGCCCTGGGCGCTATCCCCGAACCTTCCCGGACAAGCCCCAAAAGAATATGTTCAGTTCCGATAAAATTATTATTCAATCTCTTCGCTTCTTCCTGGGCTAGGACCAATACCTGCTGCGCCCTCTCCGTAAACCTTCCAAACATAAACATATTCGTCACACTCCTTCCTTATTTAGAATATCTACTTGAATAACTATTATTGAATATCGATTTAATTTTATCTATTTTAATTAATTAATTAATAAATATCTATTGATAATCATGCAGAATTTTTTTAACCTGATGGGCTCTCTCCAGATCCCTTTCATAGGCGCTGAGGGATCTTCCCTTAAGATATTGCAAACATCCGGGACGGGTAATAATGAACAAATCATTCAATGCCTTAACCGGTATTTTCTTAAGCAACCCCAGATCTGTCCCCAGGCGAAGATCGGAAAGAAACTGCATCGCGTCCTGGGAAGTAAGCAAGCGGGCGTGAAGGAGAATCCCCAAAGCTCTGCCAGCCCTGTCTTCCAGCTTCTCCCTGCCCTCATTAAGCAACTGCTCCCGGGCTTTCTTCTCCTGATTAATCAATTGTTGAGTAACGCTATATAAATTCTGCCAGATCTCTTCTTCAGACTGGCCCAATGTGATCTGATTGGAGAGTTGAAAAATATTACCGACCATATCCGTCCCTTCGCCATAAAGGCCCCTCACAGTAAGGTTGACCTGATTGATGGTATTGAGTATCTGGCTAATTCTTCTGGTAATAACCAAAGCAGGAAGATGCAGCATAACAGAGACCCTAAGTCCGGTTCCCACATTAGTCGGGCAGGCTGTTAAAAAACCCAGCTCCTCATGAAAAGCATAATCAACCTGAGCCTCCAAAAGATCATCATACCGTGAAGCTTCCAGCCAGGCCTGTTCCAGCTGTAAACCCGACATAATACACTGAATACGAAAATGATCCTCCTCATTAACCATAATACTGATGATCTCATCGTCAGCCAAAGCCAGAGCCCGTGAGCGGGTCTGCTGGGACAGCATGGGGCTGATTAAATGCTTCTCCACCAAGGCCTGCCGATAAACTTGCGATAGGGTATGGATATTGAGAAAACGAAACCCCGGCGGCTTATCCTGATTCTCCCGGAAGATTGCCTCCGCCAAATTATAAATACTCTCCAACTGCTCATCCGCAGCGAGAGAAGGAAACGTATAATTGCTGATATTCCTGGCTAACCTGACACGAGTGCTGATCACAAATTCCGCCTCAGGCCCGGTCCCCTGCATCCAACTGCTGTAAAGTTCTTTTCTCCGGTCATTCTCCTTCTCCTGTTGATTTCCTTGTTGACTTCCCTGCTGATTCTCTATTTCCTGCTGATCGCCTTGAAAAAAACCTTCTCCACCGCTCAAATTACTCATGGCCTTCACCTCCCCTGGAGCGCTCTTCCTCCAGAGTGCGGATCTTATCTCGAATCCGCGCCGCCTCCTCGAAAGCCTCATCTGCTACCTTCCTTTGCATCTCTTGACGCAAAAGCTCTATCTCCTTCTTAAACTTAACATCCGCCCCTACTCTGGCCGGAATTTTACCCATATGCATCTGATTTCCATGCAAACGGCGGAAAATAGGCACTAAAGCGCCCCCGAAAGCTTCATAACAATTGCTGCAGCCAAAGCGTCCTATCTGATCAAACTGGGCATGAGTCAGACCGCAAGAATCACATTGCAGCCCTCCCGGCAAGATTTTTTTTGCCGCCCCCGGCCCCACAGAGGGAGGGTTCCCGAAAATTCCGCTGAAGAGCTGATGCAAAGGGAATTTCCCTTCAAAAGGCAGATCAATCTCACCTTTTTCTCTGGCGCATGTCTCACAAAGGTATATCTCTGATTTATCACCGTTCACGATCTTTGTTACATGAATGGAAGCAACATTCTTACCACAAGCTTGACAAAGCATCTCTATCACCTTCTGTCATAATTTACCTAATCCGCCAATATTGCCAGCATATTCTTCCAGAGCAGACTTCGCAACTCTCTCTGCCGGGACTCTTCCTCAAGGGAAACGAGGGCGTTCAGAAAACACTCAATTAACCTTCGTTCCCGTAAAGAAATATATTTTTCCTCGTAAAACTTCCCAAGGAGCATCCTCGCCTTATCATCTTCAATTCTACCTGCGAGGATATCCGGCAGCAATACAGAAAGCAGCTCCTGAGCCGGAAGGTTCAGCTTCTTTATGCTGACAAACCCTTTGCCGCCCCTCCTGCTCTCCACAAAAAAGCCTCGCTCCAAAGTAAAACGCGTCTCCAGCACATAATTAACCTGAGAAGGAACGCAGTTGAATTTCGCCGCCAGTTCCTTCCGCTTTATCTCAATATACCCGGAGGCGCTGAGATTGAGAAGTTTCTTTAAATAATCCTCCATACCATCAGCCAAATTATTCATAAACAAAACACGGCTCCGTTTCTCTTATCAGTTCTTTCATTTACTCATTTATTCATTTATTATTTATTATTTATTTGACCATCTCTGACTATTATTATAACCTGCCTTGGGATTATATACAATTACAGAAATGGCGTGTATTAAATGATAATTAACGCAAATAGCGGCGTCATAAACATTTGCCTCTTAATTAAGCATAAAACCTTTCACTAACATCTCGTTTCGATATACTTCTCCGAATAAAATAGCATCCCGGGAAAACAACCGGATACTTAACAAAAAACCTCCAATGTCAAAGATGGTCATAGAACGGGGGCATAATATAAAAAGTACGCTAAAAAAGGATTTGAAAGGGTAAACGAGGAAGTCATTACATCTCTAGTAAGAAAGCAAGAAGGAGAAAAAAGGTAAACTGGAAGCTGGTCGAGAAATATATCTTAGCGCTGTTGCGCGTGTATTTAAAAATATGCGGAGAAATGTAGCGGCGCAGCCTACGATTAGAAAATTAATGAGGGGGGTTATTATGGCTAAGTCTACAGCAACAAAAGCAAAACCCGCGTTCGATTTACATATTGAACTCATTCTTGTGGAAAATAATGCAATGCGTAAAATTCGTGTCGGTGCAAATATTACCTTCGAACGCCTGCATAAGATAATCCAAGCAGCATACAACTGGCAAGAAGGTCACATGTATCAATTTTTACTGTTCAAGAAAGGAGACGAGGGCGAACAACCATCTGTCGAGATTGTTACCGATAAAGAGGTAGCGTCGAACCCGAAAATTGCTAGACTCGTTCACCGGGCGAAGCTGATTGATTATTTGGGTGAGCACAAGTATATCCTCTATATTTATGATTTTGGCGACGGGTGGATGCACTACATTGATGTCGTCGGCAGCATCGACAATTGTGATGATACTTTGCCAATGCTCCTCGAAGGTGAGAATGACGCGCCGCCGGAGGATTGCGGAGGCCCGGAGGGTTTTGCAGATTTTCTCGCTATCATAAGCGACCCCAAGCATGAGGAACATAAAGAAATGAAGGAGTGGGCAACGGAGCAGGGCTGGGAGCGTTTTGACATTAAGCGGACAGCGTTACGTATGTACTTGGCGGGCAACCCCGGCCGCGGTGTTTGGATGAAAGTCGACTAAAACAAGATAATGAAGAAACGAACCCTGCCCTTGCGGCAGCAGCAAGAAATACAAAAAGTGTTGTCTGAATAAATAAAGAGAGGCCGGAGACTATAATGAAATTTACCAAGGAAGAACTGAGCAAAATGGATTTCAACGATCCTTTTGAACTAGAAGAATCAGACGAGGAGGAGGACGAGGACGAGGACGAGGAGGGCAGCGAGGATTGTTGCATAGTTTGCGGAAATATTTTCACCAACCTAAAGATTGGGTATAACGCAAAGGAAGAGATGTTTCGTTACGAATGTGCAAATTGTGATTCGGTCTATGTCGCAAAAGGCACACAAACAGGGGTAGAAATGATCTTGCTCAAAGGCGAACATCGGAACTGGCCGGATTACCTGATGGAAAAATTGAAATTTCCCTTTGACGTCGTTATTACAGAAGAGAGCGACAAAGCTTTTTTTATCGATGATTATGACGGCCCCCGCCGCTGGAATAAAGCAAAAGTTCTCGACGTTTTCTATTCCTTTAAATATGGCGTGGAGGCGCTGATAAGGATTGGCCGCAAAAAACACCTGCACATACTGGCATGGGTAGAAGTGGCTGATGGGAATTCCTCCAACTACATAGAAGTTGAGAATTACAAAAGATGGCGAGAACGGCATTGGCTTAGCGACTACGTTGCAGCGGTAATCGACGCATTTGGCAAGGGCGATGACAGTAATGATGAGGACGATGAGGACGAATAGTCAAATCGGTTAGCGGCGATTTAAAAAGCAATTTTACTAGGCAAAAACGCGTAAAACATATGTATTCCCAAAATGAAAACCCCGAGGCGGCTATCCTCGGGGTTTTCTCTGGGCTAGTTGTCATCAGAATCTTTATAAATTTTTGGGGTAGACAGCGATCAGCGTCCCTTCCCTGACCGCAATACTGCCTGGCTCGCCGGTAAATTCGTTGCTGACGCCCAGAGGATAGGTGTTTTGCAGGGTCGCGTTGTTCAAGGAGTATTTGAATCCCTTGATAGTGACCCCCAACGCAATGTCGCTATGGGCAAAGAGTGAAACAGTCCCCTGAGCCCCAGCCGGGAATAACAAAGTATCGTTATGAATGACGGTAATTACGGTCTCCTTGTCAAAAAGAAACCCGCGGCCGCCGCGCTTTGCAAGATCAGCAAGGCACTGAATATTTGCCAGGGTATGATCGAGACGGCCCCCTGTCCCTCCGTAGATATGAAAGACGCGGCAGCCCCGCTCCCAACCTTCCCGCAGCGCGGCAGCCATATCCGTATCGTCTTTCATAGTCGATAGCCTTATTATTTCGATTTCGATGTTCTCAAAAATGTCAGCCGACGCCAGAGAATCAAAATCGCCGATCACCAGATGAACGGGGGTATTATGCGCGGCAAGATAAGCGTACCCCCCGTCTGCGGCGATGACCAAATCACCGGCGCCGGGCTCAGGCGGCGATGCTCCGTAGTATTCCCCGGCGCCGAAGACAAAACAAATTTTTTTATCCATTTTATCCATGGTGGCGAGCGCCTCCTCGAACTTTTTCCATATGCGCTTATAATATCCGAAAATATTTAAATACATATGGAAATAAATAAAATTACATATAAAACCCTAATTATATCATAGCATTAATAAAAGTAAAATGCAAGAAAAATACAAAAATATATATTAAAAACAGTCAGCCATGGTAATTAATATTACCACAACTGACTGTTGCTCTTAATGGAAACCCTACCCTGTATCCGATCACGGTCGGGCATGGAAGCCCGACCCTACATTCGATCCCGGTCGGGCATGGAAGCCCGACCCTACGTTTGATCCCGGTCGGGCATGGAAGCCCGACCCTACATCCTACATCCTACCCTATTACCCCAAAATCGTCGCCAGATCCTGATCCGGGGTGCTGATGGGATGGAGTTTGAATTTATCGACCAGCACATTTATTACATCATTGGAGAAGAAAGCCGGGATGCTCGGTCCGATATAGATATTGTTTATGCCCAGGGACAGAAGCGTCAGCAGGATGCAGACGGCTTTCTGCTCATACCAGGAGATCACCAGGGTGAGGGGCAGTTGGTTGACGTCGCAGTTCAGCGCCCCTGCCAAAGCAACCGCTACCTGGATGGCGCCGTAAGAGTCGTTGCATTGCCCCATGTCCAGAATACGTGGGAAGGGGCCGATGCTGCCCGCCTGAAGATCGTTGAAGCGGTATTTCCCGCAGGCCAATGTGAGCACTACGGAATCAGCGGGGGTTTTCTCCACAAACTCCGTATAGTAATTGCGCTCCGTTTTCATCCCGTCGCAACCGCCCACAAGGAAGAAATGCTTGATAGCGCCGGCTTTCACTGCGTCCAGGATAGCAGGGGCGTTATCCAGCACCGTCTGCCGCCCGAAACCTGTCGTGACCGATGTGCCTCCGTTAAGCCCGGTAAACTGCTTATCTTCCTTATATCCTCCCAGCTTGAGGGCATGTTCGATCAGAGCCGAGAAATCTTTATGACCGCTGCTATCCGCCTCAATATGCTTGGTCCCGGGGAAGGCCACCACTGACGTTGTATAAACCCTGTCGCTGTAACTCTCTCTCACCGGCATGAGGCAATTTGTTGTAAAGAGAACCGGCCCGGGAACATCGGCCAATTCCTTCTGTTGGTTCTGCCAGGCTACGCCGAAATTACCTTTGAGCTGGGGATGCTTCTTTAGTTCCGGATAACCATGGGCAGGAAGCATCTCGCTATGGGTATAAATACTGACGCCCTTACCGTCAGTCTGCTCCAGCAGCATCTTAAGATCCTTCAGATCATGGCCGCTGACTATAATAAACGGCCCTTTTTCAACTTTCAGCGGCACCTCAACCGGCACGGGGTTACCGTATAGACCGGTATTTGCCTCATCCAGGAGCGCCAAACATTTCAGGTTCACACCGCCGAGCTCCATGAGCAAGCCAAGCCACTGCTCAACAGTATGCTCCTCAGCCAGCGCCGCCAAACCTTTAACAAACCACGCATCCACCTCAGAGTTGCGCTTCCCGAGAATCCGGGCGTGGTAAGCATAAGCCGCCATGCCCCGCAAGCCGAAAAGCAGAGTGGAACGCAGAGAACGTGCGTTCTCCTCACCACTGAACAGTTCCCCGGCTGCCATGACGTCACCGCCGCCCAGGGCTTCCCTCTTGGCTTTTACCTCCCCAACCAATGCAGCGATCTTTACCTCATCAAAATTAACATTGGTAAGGGTAACAAACAACCCGTCCTGGAGCAAATCCACATTTGACGCATCCGCCAGGTTTTTGTCCCTCATGACTTTTGCCAGAGCGATTAGCTCACAGGTGAGCAAATCCTGCCCCTGAGCAACCCCCGGGTTTTTCCCGCAGACGCCTGATACTGTACAACCGGTCCCTTTCGCAGTCTGTTCACATTGATAACAAAACATGTTTATTCCTCCTTTATTGATATTTACATTTCAACAATATTACCGTCCGCTGAGATAACCGTCACCCACCAAGGGATCATCTTGCCTGCGTTTTGTAACGCTGTAATAACAGCGTTTTCAATGCCGCTGCAGCAAGGAACCTCCATGCGTGCCACTGTAACGGACTTAATATCATTATGCGTCAATATTTCTGTCAACCTTGCGGCATAGTCTTCCTCATCCAGCTTCGGGCACCCTATGAGCGTGATCCTGTTGCGCATAAATTCAGCATGGAAATTGCCGTAGGCATAAGCAGTGCAATCCGCCGCAATAAGCAGATTAGCGTTTTTCAAATAGGGAGCGTTAGCCGGAACCAGCCGAATCTGCACCGGCCATTGATTTAACCGGCTGACGATGCCCTTGGGCGCTGTGATTTCGTTTGCCGCGGGGGCGCCTGCGCCCCGATCGAAAGCCTGAATATTGGTACTGGGACAACCGCAAGGCATTGGCGCCATGGTGAGCCCCAGCGCCCCCTGTCCCTCCATCTGACGCTCCATCACCGCAGCCTCATCATATGCGGCAGCCTCCCGCTTTTCAAAAGAAATGGCGTCAGCGGGGCAAACCGGCAAACAATCGCCCAACCCGTCACAATAATCGTCCCTGAGCAGC
>Ga0209737_10002602_pt1 | contig 12614 bp, 12 predicted proteins | sample TergutCu122P3_FD_187284 | JGI IMG/M metagenome (GOLD analysis project Ga0209737, IMG submission 187284) | Cubitermes ugandensis P3 segment gut microbial communities from Kakamega Forest, Kenya - Cu122 P3 (SPAdes) (version 2) | ecosystem: Host-associated > Arthropoda: Insects > Digestive system... | reverse complement strand
CAGCCGCAGACGAAAGAGCATCTCATGGCCCTTTCCATCATCGGCATCGATAAGATAATCATCGTTCAGAACAAGATCGATATCGTATCAAGGGAACAAGCAGTCGAGAACTACAAACAGATCAAAGAATTCATAAAAGGAACGGTGGCGGAGAATGCACCGATCATACCGGTCTCTGCGAACAGGGGCGTCAATATCGATATGCTCATCGAGAGCGTAGAAGACCACATAATCTCAAAGATAGAAAGGAATACGACCGCTCCTCCGTTAATGCATGTTGCAAGGTCCTTTGATATCAACATACCGGGAACTGTTCCGAAAGATCTCAAAGGCGGGGTCATCGGCGGAACCCTCATCCAGGGGAAACTGAAGATCGACGATAAGATCGAGATAATCCCCGGAAGAAGAGTGGAGATCGCGGGCAAGCCAACTTATGAAAAGATATCCGCGACCATCACATCCCTCCAGGCGGGAGGGAAGAGTGTCAAGGAAGTTGTCCCAGGAGGGCTTATTGCGATCGGAACGGCATTAGACCCATCGATAACAAAATCGGACGGGCTGACCGGAAGGGTCGTTGGTATACCTGGAGAATTGCCCCCGGTCGTTCATGATTTCAAGATGAAGACCACCCTATTAGAGAGGGTCGTGGGATCATCGTCCGATCTTATCGTAGATGAGATAAAGAGCAACGAGCCTTTGATGCTGAGCGTAGGCACGGCAACGACCGTAGGCATCGTGAAAAGCGCAAGGGTCGGTTCCGCTGAGGTCGTTCTGAAGATACCGGTGTGTATCCTTCCAGGACAGAGAGTTGCAATTTCAAGAAGGATCTCCAACAAATGGAGATTGATCGGTTACGGGATAATAGAGCAGTGAGCTCATGCAGACAGTGGTCCTGGACACCAACGCGCTTTTGATGCCGTTCGAGATACGTATCAATTTGGACCTTGCTCTGAAAGACCTTCTCGGAGATGTTCGCTGCGTGGTCCCGGGGCCGCTTATCGGCGAGCTCAAACACCTCGAGCACAAATATGCAAAAGCGGCGCTGGAACTTGCAAGAAGATATGAGATAATGCAGACCACCCTCTTCGGAGACGATGCGGTGGTGGAGATCGCGCTGTTGACGGGAGGTTACATCCTCACCAATGACAAGGACCTCAGGGCAAGAGCTAGAAAACAGGGGATACCTCTGATATACCTGAGATCGGGAAATCATCTCATCGTCGAATCTTTTAAATGAGGGGGACCGGAGGATCTTCGGGGTCTTTTCCGTCCCAGGGTTCTTTCCCTACTTCTTTCAACCTCATCATCACAAGCTCTTTCCCTTTCTTGGATACTCCATAAATTGGGACCTTGTTGCCTGCGACAATGATGTCTCTTCTCTTCGATTCTTCCCTCAGGGGCTTGGAGGCGCATGCTGTTATCACGTCACAAACATCGAACGCAATTATCGAATCTTCAGGAGAGATGCATGTCGAATGCACCGCCATAATGATAACGGAACTTCCGAATTCTTCTCTTATCGAAGATGCTTCTTTCATTGAAACGACGGTGACAGCGACCGTTTCAAAACCCATCGATTTTGCTTTTCTTACACCCTCGATCATATCTATCTTTGCGGTAGCTGGGTCTAGGACATTTTGTCTTCCTATTCCGTTTATGACACTCTCTATGGGAGATGTCTCGCACAGCCCCGATATTCGTCCTCCGAGGCCCTGCACTATCTCCGGATCCGTCACCACGACGGTGCCGCAGCCGTCTGATGCGATCACTGCCGCATCTATCTTCCCGTGTTTCAAAGCTGAGCTTAGAACTTCGGAGATCCCGAAAGAAAGGAAATCCTTCATTCTTATTTCCCGGCTCTCGCAGCACATTCCGAAAGATTCAATTCGGAACTCAATGTTCTTCTTTACTATCTCTTCGGTTATCTCGTCGATATTTCTGTATTTTTTGAAAAGAGGGCAGAACTTCACCTTCGGCCCGCTGATAACTTCTACCTTACCATTCTCTATGACCACCTTGGACATGCCGAGGCATTCCATCACGTGGCGGTCGTTAGTCACTCCACCACTTCCGCTTTTGTTATCTTGATGTCGGTGACGGGACGGTCGCCGCGTGATGTCGGTGTATTTCCAATTTTATCTACAACATCCATTCCATTGACCACCTTTCCGAAGACAGGGTGTGCATACGGGGTGCTCTTGTTCTCCATATCAAGATAGCAGTTGTTCACCAGGTTGATGAAGAATTGGCTTCCTCCTGTGTTCGGTCTTCCTGTGTTCGCCATTGCAACGGTGCCTCTGACGTTGGAGTGGCCGGTTCCGAACTCATCTTTGATATTGTAGCCGGGGCCGCCCGTTCCAGTTCCGGTCGGGTCCCCTCCTTGGATCATGAATCCTTTGATCACTCTGTGGAAGATCGTCCCGTTGTAGAATCCTTCCTTTGCCAATTTTACGAAATTGCCTGTGGTTATCGGCATGTCGTCATGCATCTCTATCTCAATGTCTCCCGCTGTCGTATGGAGTATTACTTTGACCATGGGCTACTAAAACGATTCTTCGGATAAAAGCATGATAGATGTGAAAATGAAGAATTGATGCCGCAATGATACGGACGCAAAATATTCTATTCAAGATGCGTTTACCACGATCATGATTACGATGATAGGGACCGGGCACGTCTATAATATCTCAGAGCAGGTCTCATTCATCATCAAACATACTTGGCCTGATGCTGTTCTCATAGAACTGGATGAGAAAAGATACGACGCAGTGATGAACAGTACCGGAGAAAAAACAAAGCCGAAGAGTTCTTCGAAGATGTATACGGCCACAGCAAAGTACCAGAACAAGATGTCCGAAAAGAACAATGTCGGCCCCGGAGGCGAGATGCTTGCGGCGATACTCGAAGGAAGGTCCGCGGGTGCGGAGATCGTATGCATCGATATCGATGCGGAAAAGGCCATGAAGGATATCGAGGATACCATGCCCCTAAGAGAGATGGTGAGGTTCACAGCATCCTCGGTAAAGGACCGCCTGTTCGGACAGAGGGCGTCGAGAAATTCCCAAAAGAATTTCGCATCGAACGAAGAGGAATATGTCAGGAGGATGCGCAAGAAGTACCCCACCATGGTGAAGAAACTTATAGATGAAAGGGACGCTCACATGGCATGGAAGATCAGAGAGGCATCGGAAAAGTACAATAACATGGTGGTTGTGGTAGGGGATGCCCACGTCAGGGGGATATGCGAACGTCTTGACGGGCTCAAAATAGAAAAGATCAGGTTGGCAGAAATGTTGGACAAGGAAAGCATGGATAAGATCAGGTCCCGCATATGGGAAGGAAGAGCGGAGGCGAAGGAATGAATGTCAGGTTGCTCGCATACACACAGAACGCCGACGCCATCTGCGCGGCGGCGGGAAGATCATGCTATTCGGAAAAGCCATCGGCTGACCTTCTGGGTATGAAGGATCCAGAGAAAACTTTATCCAACATCGTTGGAATGGGCCACCACTCGGTCGTGGAGCATGCGGTGTTCACATTCTCTGTTGAAGGAGTTTCAAGAGCTTTGACACATCAATTGGTGAGGCACAGGATCGCTTCTTTCTCTCAGCAGAGTCAAAGGTACGTTTCGCTGAAAGAACCTACATACGTCATACCGGAAACGGTGAAAGCGGATCCAAGGTCTCTTGAATTATACGAAGAAACCATGAAGAAGATATGGGAAGCGTATGGGAAACTTGCTGAGACGATACCGGCTGAGGATGCAAGATACCTTCTCCCCAACGGCTGCACCACGAACATAACAATAACAATGAACGCAAGGGAGCTGCATCACTTCTTTTCTCTGAGGTGCTGCGAGCGCGCTCAGTGGGAGATAAGGGAGCTTGCCGAAAAGATGATGGCCCTTTGTATAGAGGTATCCCCGGCAATATTCAGCAATGCGGGACCTCCCTGTGTAAGAGGAAAATGTCCCGAAGGGAAGTTATCATGCGGCCACCCTCGAAAGTCCAACAAGCTTAAATAAGGAATCCACTTAATCGGGCACACTACGGTGAAAATAATGGGAAGAATAAGGCCCACATACATCAAGAGAGTCGCCATCGAGCTTCTCAACAAATACCCTCAGGCATTCAACAGGGATTTTGAGAACAACAAAGAGATGGTGAACAACCTCACAGACGTTTACTCGGTGACGATGAGGAACAGGATAGCAGGATACATTACCCGTTACCTGTCCCGTCCGGAAGTCTGAAACGATTTAAAACCAATTGTTCTCCGCACTGCAACCTGCCCGCGTGGGGTAGCCAGGATATCCTGAAAGATTGCGGATCTTTTGACCCGGATTCGAATTCCGGCGCGGGCACCACTCATTGTTTGTCCAAGCCATCTTTCCAAACACGTGAAATGATCTCGACATCCCCTGGAGGCAGTATCCTGGAGATCTCTTCTTCCGGCACTCTGAACTCTTTAGCGATCTCTCCGGACTTCCTTCCGCTTTTCCCCCGTCCGGGATTTATGATGAAGTACTTATCGGAATTTTTGAATAGATCCACCGGACCGCACATCACTTTACGCGAACCCTGATAGAATATCTCCCCCACACCCAGCTCCATCTTCAGGTGGTGCTCATAGTTGCGTTTCCCTCTCACTATGAACGCTCCTCTGGGAACGAACTCTCCTGGGTTTGGGGTCTTGCTCACCTGGTCTGGGTATGCCCAGAATGCCGCACCTTCCATAAGCGCAGCGGTCCACGCTTTCGATTGCGTCAAAGCGAAGATACACGCTTCCCTCAATTCATCGGGAGTTGCCGTGAGACCGTCCTTCAAGATAACGGAAGGAGCACCGTGTACTTCTGCATGAACGAACACATCCTTTTCTTTCAAGTGTTTCTTGACAACGTTGTCGTTAGTGTGTGCATCCCTTCCCGCGACCACTAATTTTCCTGAGGAAGTGATGAACCATTTGTATCTTTCGAACCAGAATTGCTTGGTGGGCTGGGCTTTGCTCAAAGCGAGTGCTTTCGCTTTGTCTATCCCTTTCTGCTTCTTCTCCAATTCTGCTATACTGATCTTCAATGCATCGTTCGCTCTCTTTGCTTTGTCTGCGATGTCTTTGCTTTTCTGATAGATCATCGACGCGTTGGCATCTATCCCCTTGGTATAATCCAATGTAACCTTGAGTTCGGAAATGTTAACCGTAATGAGATTCTTTGACGGTTCGACGTCTGTGACGAAGGGTATCTTCTTTGCACCCTCGGCAAGTTTCTCCCATGTGAGCTCTTTTGATTTTTGTTCCAAAACAGTGAGAAGATCGTTCACTTTTTTGTACTCAAGATATACTGCGTCGGCCCTCTTCTTCAGGTCCTCCGACTCCATCTTATACTCATCGACGGTCTCCCCTTGCTTCTGTATACGTATCTTCAATTTCTCGACATCTGGGTCAATGAAAACTTCCTCTTCGGCCTCACCTATTTCTTTGATCAGGGAATCGATCGCCACGGACATGCTTTTTACTATTTCAGGCTCGGTGTCATCATAAATGTGAAGGCGGACGGGAGCAACATCTACGATATTCCCGTCCTTCCGGAAGACAGTGGGTTCGCTGCTCTGCACAACGCGTTCAACGATCTCCCGTAACGAAGAATACATCTTTTTCAGGTCGTCGTCGGTGACGTTCGCTGTCGGGAGATCTTTCTTTATTTCGGATCTTTTGCAAAGCTCTTCAGAATATTGGCCTCCGAGGTTGACGACCGTTGCTAATGTCCTTACGGTATCGGAGCCGGATGAACGGAATATTTCTTTGAATTGTTCGAATGACGACGTTATAGGATCGAACCTGCTCTTCGGCATGATGTAATCCTCGCCGGGGCGGGTGGATCTATCCTTCCATGTTTTGTGGGTAAGACAGTTGACTATCTTCCCGTCTAAAACAAGAAGAACATTCCCTCCTCCGAACATCTCAAAGATCAGTTTATATTCGCCGTCGGTTTTGAATAACTCTGTTATCACGATCCTGTCAAAGCCCGCCTGAGTGGTCTTTCCGATCCTGGCGTTCGTGATATATTTCCTTAAAAATGTTGCAAATGATGTTGGAGTTTCAGGGGTCTCCGGGCGCGTGGGTGCGAGATATAACCACTTCTTATCTTTGAAGAATAGCTCTCTCTTTCCGTCGCCCTGAACGTTCAATCGGAAAAGAACATTCCCTGCTCCCCAATGGAATATCTTGTCGATGTGCGCTCCTTCAAGTGATGCCATCTCTGAAACGATGGAACGGACATCAAAAGAGCTCATCTCCTTCTTCATGGGGGATGTTATGTTGGTATTGGAGATAAAGTTTCTTTATTACGGGGACAACATAAAATTCAGAGACAGCCCAGAAAGCTTTATAACAATCTCGTCATTGACTATTCCACACGCCGCTGTGGCTAAGGGGTATAGCGACGCCTTGGTAAGGCGTAGGGCGCGGGTTCGATTCCCGTCAGCGGCTCCATTCTCGTTTCTGGTTCAGGACATTTTGTAGAAAACAAATCCAGACCATACCTTCGGGAAGAAGAACGTGGTCTTCTTTGGTGTTCGAGTTCCTTTCATCGAAAGGTTCCAGATCACCTTTAGGTTAGGGTCGTTCAATACTACCGCCATATCATACTTCCCTTCGTCCATTGCTTTTTTTACTTTGGAGAATTCCGCTTCGTATTCAACGACGGACTTCCCTTCTTCGTATCCGTAGATCTTCTTCTGAATGATCTCTTGAACTACGTACGTATCAAGCTTCCACAGGTCGCCGTCGCTCTTTTTGCAGTTGGCAAGGAATCTTCGTCCGTCCTTGAACATGATGCCCATCATCCAATCTTTCAGTTCCGATTCCATCTGCTCTTCGGTGACCTCTTTCATCTTCATGTCGCTGAAAAGTACCTTCTCGGCCTCTTCCGCGGTGACAACAGAAGAGCTGATCAGGCGGTGGGTGGGCCATACGATCAATCCTCCATCGTTAGCTGCTACGAGCGTTGCTAGGACGAAACTCTTCTTCTCATCGCCCGGGTTCTCCCGCGAGTAGTTCAGTGCGGTCTCGTATCTGTGGTGGCCGTCCGCGATCAGCATCTTCTTTTCTTTCAGTTCGGCGGTTATTTGTTTTATTAGATCTGGATCATCGATGATATGGAACCTGTGGTCGACGCCGTACTCGTCCATATGTCTGTAAAGGAGTTTTGCTGTGTTGTAGGTCTTTTTGTAAAGCTCGGGGCTAAGGCCGTCGAATATCCCGAAAATGGATTCCAAATGGGCTTCCATATCCCTCAGGAGATTAAGACGATCTTCTTTCACCTTTGAGAACGTCTCTTCGTGGGGGATGATGTTTCCCTCCTCATATCCCTCTGTTTTAAGGATGCCCACAAATCCTATCCTTCTTTTCATCACGCCGTGGTCGTCGAAGGTCTGTTCGTAAAGGTAGAATGAATCCTTATCTTGTTTCAGGCTCCCGTCTGCTATCATGCGGTCGAGTTCTTTCCGGGATCCTTTGTATCTCCTGTCGAAATCAGGCTTCAACGTCAGATTGGTGACATTGTTCTCATTATCCTGAAGTGCTTTCAGATATTCTTTCCCGATAACATCGTACGGAGGAGAGATACGGTCCTCGATGCCCTCATCTGTCTTCAAGACTGGCCTGTAACCCGGGAAAGGAAGGAAGACTACCATATTAATGCCCTGAGCGTGTTACACTTAATGCCTTATATCTCTTTCTACCGATATCCGATGAGTATTCGAGAACATCAGCATATTCTGGGCACAGGGTCTCCGGATGGGGGCTCCAATATCCTTTTTCCGCCCACTTCCGTTCTTAGAACGACGCGCTCTTTTCCTTCTTTCACGGTGCCGATGATCGCGGCGTTTTTTCCATCGGGCGTTCGCTTTATCGCTTTGAGGATCTCTTCCGCCATGCTCGGAACGCAGCCGACGATCACCTTTCCTTCGTTGCCGATGCTTAACGGGTCTATACCTAAAAGATCGCAGGCGTTCACCACTCCCTCTCTCAGAGGGATGGAGGATTGATCTATCTCCATTCCCACATGGGACTTCGAGCACCATTCGTTGAGGGTGTTCGCAAGGCCGCCTCTCGTGGGGTCCTTCATCGAAACGATGCCGCCGACCTTCAGCGCATCGGCGATCATTCTGTTCAGAGGTGCGACGTCGCTTCGGATATCGGATTCAAAACCGTAGCCTTCTCTGAACGAGAGGATAGCGACACCGTGGTCGCCCATTGTCCCGGATGCAATGATCACATCGCCCGGCGCAAGATTGGAGTCGGTGCACCATCTGTCCTTTATCTTTCTGTGTTCGGATGCGATCTTCAGATCCCTGTCCAAGAATTCCGATCTTTTTCCTATTGCGGAAGTTGTGATCACCATCTTATCCAATGCGCCGGACTCCATCACTTTGGTATCGCCGGTGATTATCGGCACGCCGCATTCTTCGGAGGTCCGGCCCATGCTCTCCATTATTATATCAACAATTTCGATGTCCAATCCCTCTTCCATAATGACCGAACACCCAAGTGCCAGAGGGGTTGCTCCCATAACGGAGATATCGTTCACCGTTCCGGAGACGGATATCCTTCCGATGTCGCCGCCGGGGAATATCAGAGGGTTCACTGTGTGCCCGTCTATAGTAAAAACGATGTCATCTATCACAGCGGAATCATCCATCGAATCCAGCGGGACCTCTGTCTTTACTTTTGGAAAATGGGATACGATATGCTTGGAGAGGAACTCCTGCATGATCTCCCCGCCTGCGCCGTGGTTCATGATGATCTTGGGCATCGGCTGAGAATGGAATCGCAGATATAGGCTTTTTCTTGAACAGTGCTCCGAGAAAAAGCATCTCGTCAAATTCTCTCATCAGCACTGAGAGTTTTTTTTACCAATTGAAAAGGCATAAAGTCGCAGAGCTAATCGCCCTCATGGATCCCCGTCATTATTCTTTTCTAATTCTGCAAGTTCTTTTAATTCTCTCAGTTTGTTTTCAAGCAGAGCCTTGTTTGGCAAACTCAGCTGATATTCCGCAACGAGGGCCGGGGACATACTGCGGCTAAGGGCATATTCCACAACAGTGTCGTCCTTTCCTGCACATAGGATAAGGCCGACGCTTGGGTTCTCATCAGGTCTTTTTACATCACGATCAAGAGCCTCAAGATAGAATTCAAGCTGTCCCAGATGCTCCGGCCTAAATTCAACTACTTTTAGTTCAATCGCGACAAGACATGAGAGTTTGCGATTGAAAAACAACAAGTCGATGTAGAAGTCCTTGTTTCCCACCTGTAATCGATACTCATCTCCGACAAATGTGAAATCTTTTCCAAACTCCAGTATGAAATCTTTAAGATTGTTGACAATCGCTTTTCGTAGATCCTTCTCCCCATAATTCGCAGGCACATCTATGAATTCAAGCACATAACTGTATCTAAAAGCGGTCATTCCGTCATATTTTTCTGCTTTGGCTGACATGATATTGAAGTTCCCTGAGAGCATAGTGCGTTCATACAGGCCGCTGTCGATTTGTCTTTCCAACTCTCTGAACGAATAACTATTTTCAACTGCTAACCGCATATAAAACTCGCGCTCTAAGTCGGTCCTGCGGCCCATTATCTTTAAGTTAAGGCTCCAGCTTAATTCTCGCGACAGTGTTGCGAGTTTTTCATTATCTCGATATGTATCAAAAAACTGTCTCATGCGCCAAAGATTGGAAGCCGAGAAGCCTTTTATGTCGGGCCGTTCTGTTTGTATGTAATTTGAGAACTCTTCTACGACAGATTTGCCCCATTTTCCGCATTCGAGTTTACCGCTGATGTATTTTCCAATCTCCCAATACATCATGATAAGCTCGCGGTTTACCACTCTGAAAGCGTTCTCTTTGGCATTCTCGATGATTGATATTATTTCTTTGAAATCTTGGTCTTCTTTTGTTATCATAAAACTTTAAAGTCTCTCTTATTGTTAATAAACGGTAGACTACAATTAGTATAACTATGCAATTCTGATGTGGTAAGCAATCATTCGGACACATAATTTCTCGCGTCAGTGATGCGAGTTTTTCATCATCATGATGTGCGTCTTCTATGCCGTCTCTGATGCAGCCTGTTCAAGGAAAGAAAAAATCTTCAATGTCATCTTTCCAATCAGGACTAAATAGTAATTTGATATTCTGTTGGAATGCTGGTTTGAGGGAAAGTATTTCCTTCGAACAAAGAAAAAGTGAGGAATACTGATGATAAATGCAAAGGCGTATGCAGACAACATTAAAAATAAGTCATTGGAAGAACTGATCACGGAGAGGAACCGATTGATCACTGAGTTGCAGGGATTCGAGGCAGGCAAGCCGCCCGGAGGGTACAGCGAACCGCCGGATGCAGTCTATCAATGCAACAATCTGTATCTGGTGGAAGCGACGATCCTGCTGAACAAGCAATTCATCCTTCTGAATTGGCCGGAAGAGTAAGGTCTTTCCATCAGGCCGGCCTTCGCCGGCCGTAATTCTATTCTTTCATAACACGCTTGTTCCTTCAATCAGGACTAAATAATCATTCAGTATTCTATCGAGCATGGGCCCGTGGGGTAGTGGATAATCCTTTTAGCCTTCGGAGCTGAATACCCGGGTTCGAATCCCGGCGGGCTCTCCATTCGGTTTTGTCTTCACTCTAGGCGGGAAATGTCAATCTCTCAGACAACCGATTGGTACGACAAGTACGCCGTCAGGGCGACGGTAAGCATAGTTGAGCCCGGTCAATACCATGAGGAACTTCGGCTCCTTCATCTTATCCGTGTCTACTTTGTTCTTCAGTTTGATAAGGTTCTCCGCCGCATCGTCGATCTCATTGCCTCCGAGTTTTATCTCAGCGGCCCCCCAGTCTCCGTTGTTCAGATGGACGATCGCATCGACCTCCAGCCCGGTCTTGTCATGATAATAGTAGACGGTGCCGCCCAGCTTCTCGGCGTATATCCTCAGGTCCCTTGTGCACAGACTTTCAAAAAGAAGCCCCATTGTGTTTATGTCGTCCAAGATGTCATTGGGGCCGGCACCCATTGCAGCGGCTGCCATGGACGGGTCGGTAAACTGTCGTTTGTCGGAACTGCGCATTGTGGTTCTCGAGCGAAGTTTCGGGCTCCATGCGAGCACATCCTCTATGACAAAAAGCTTTCTTAACGCATTTGTGTATGAACCGAATGTCTTTACATCAAGCGCAGAATCGTTGGATGCGACATCATCCATTATCGTCTTATCCGAAGCTAGCGATGAGATGTTCCGTGCATATGCGCGCATTATTCTCTTTGCGCGCTCCGGGTCTCTTTTTATCCCATCAACATTTTTTATGTCCGATTCAGTTAACGAGGCGTAGTAGTTCCGCGCTTTAAGCAAGGCTATCCTGTCGTCTTTGCCGATGCTCTCCGGCCATCCTCCTCGACAGATAAGCAAGGCGATCTTATCGAAGTTCAGTTCCGAATCGCCGCTGATCTCATGATACCGATCGAACAATCTGCTCAAAGAGATCTGGCCGGATGAATCTCCGGATTCCCAAAGGCTCATGGGACGCATCTTGATCTTTGCGAACCTGCCTGTGCCGGTATGTCTGTTCCCGTCCTCGATCGGCTTGGACGATCCCGTCAAAATGTATTGTCCGCTGCCGCCGTTTGTATCGATATCATCGCCGATAAAATCCCACAGCGCAAGGATCTTCTGCCACTCGTCGAACAGCATCGGTTTTTCACCCTCAAGCAGCTTTTCTCCGTCCGTGGCCGCATAGGCCTCATATTTTTTTAGTACAAGCGGGTTCTTTAGCCTCACCACGGTTTTTGCGAATCTTGCTGCTGTTGTGCTTTTTCCACAATATTTCGGTCCCTCTATCAATACACAACCGGCTGCACTCATTTGATCTGAAATGGTCGTTTCGATAAGCCGAGGGATATATTTTTTCATGCAGTTACCTGATGATCATCCCAGTATATGACAATTCCCATTTTTTTCCATGTTTCATTCCCATTTTTTTCCATGTTTCATTCCCACTTTTTTCCATTACAAGTTCCTTTATTGAAATATCCGGAAGGGGAGCTGTCCTGCGGACGCCCTTGAAAATCAAAATTAACATGAACAATGGATCGCCCGATCCGGTCCACAGAACGGAAAGATGTTTTGACCGCCCGCCGAAAGTACGGCGGGCGGCGTAAAGGACGGCGACTTCAATGCGCCTTTCTTACCCCCTTAATTACGAACAGACCGCCGAGGACTATCACGAACACGCAGACGAGCAGGAGCAACAGGAGCACATTATTGTTGTCGGGCTGCGCCGGTTCTTCGGGATCGCCGGGAGAGACCCTTTCGAACACCCATGACTTTTCATCATTGTTCCATTTCCACTCGCCGACGGCGTTCTTACCGGCATCGTATTCGATATGCTTGCCGCCTTTGGGTATGACGTCGTTGCCCGGTATGGAGGGTACGGGCGGCACGCCTTGGTCCGTTCCGCCGCTGTCCGCTGCTATATGCATCAGAGTGGTCTGAGCGGCACCGTCGGCGTATAAGAACTCGACCGTGTGCACGCCCAAAGACAGCGTTTCCAGATAAGACGCT
>Ga0209737_10002601_pt1 | contig 12616 bp, 11 predicted proteins | sample TergutCu122P3_FD_187284 | JGI IMG/M metagenome (GOLD analysis project Ga0209737, IMG submission 187284) | Cubitermes ugandensis P3 segment gut microbial communities from Kakamega Forest, Kenya - Cu122 P3 (SPAdes) (version 2) | ecosystem: Host-associated > Arthropoda: Insects > Digestive system... | reverse complement strand
GCGTCAGGCTTTCGCCCATTGCGCAAAATTCCCCACTGCTGCCTCCCGTAGGAGTTTGGGCCGTGTCTCAGTCCCAATGTGGCCGGTCGGTCTCTCAACCCGGCTATCCATCATCGCCTTGGTGAGCCGTTACCCCACCAACTAGCTAATGGACCGCGAGCCCATCTTCTGTCGATAAATCTTTCCCGAACCCGCCATGCAGAAGGTTCGGAGTATCCGGTATTAGCACGAGTTTCCTCGAGTTGTCCCAGAACAGAAGGTAGGTTGCTCACGTGTTACTCACCCGTTCGCCACTCTATATGCCCCCGAAGGAGCTTTAATCGTTCGACTTGCATGTGTTAAGCACGCCGCCAGCGTTCATCCTGAGCCAGGATCAAACTCTCCATTCTATTAACAGCCGTAAGGCTGTATCAAACAAGTAGTTTGGTCTTGGACTTGTGTTATTTCAACCGTATTCTTCGGTGAATCGTATTGGAATAACGGGTTCTCACTTGGCTTTTGCGATAATCAAATGTCTTGATACGGCGTCAGCTGCGCTGTGTTCCTCGGTCGCGTATTATATATACGCTCCCTGCGGTACTCGCTTGCTTCCTTGTCTGAGGCCATTTGCTTTATCGCAATACCTGAGGTGTTTCCACCTCAGTTTCAGACTTGCGAAGTCTGTCTGTTCATCACAGTATCCAGTTTTCAAAGTGCGAAACCCAATTGTAAAAACTTCTCCTTGCATAAAGAATTCGGACTAAAAACACTTGTCCGATTCCCCATTAGTCCCGCGCTTTTTCGCATAATTGGTGCGCAAGACGCAACGTGTTATAATAGCTGCGTCGGAGACCTCTGTCAATAAGAATTTCGGAGAAATTCGATTACCAGCCAACATACAATTCCGCATCAATGGCGGACTAGAAATTGTAACACAAATCACTGATCGAAACAATAGAACGCCAAACATCACTTAAAATGCCCGTGAAATCTCCCGCTAACATCACCAGTTATGCCCGTCAGCAGATTTGTCGGCGAGCAAGAAGGAAACAAGGGTAACCTCTGACTGGCGATCAAACCAAAAGCAGGAGGTTACCCTTGGGATTTAGGATAACACTAATGGCACGCAAAGAGTTGACACAATCTAAGGCGAAAGAGTACGACAAGGCACCGAAGAAGAGGAAAGGTCAGATACTGGACGGGCTATGCGAGGACACAGGATGGAGCAGGGACAACGCAAGGCGCCAGCTCAAGCTTGCCTTGCACAAAGACGGCAGAGAAAAGGCAAGGAAGAAGAGGCGCGGACTCAAGTACTCTGAGAGATCCAGACAGATACTAGTAAACACATGGTTTTTGTCAGGGTTTGGCTGTGGGCTTTACCTCAAGGCGCAGATTGAGGACGGGCTTTTGGAAAGGCTTGTCAATCATCGGGCTCTAAAGGACAGCGCAAGAAACACTGGGGCCGTGGTCTTGCTTGACGACAAGGCCTTAGAAGAGGTAAGGGCTATGTCGCCTGCCACAGTAGACCGCTATCTGGCTGTCATCAAAAAGAAGCTGGAGCCTCTGTCCAGGGCAAGCACAAGACAGTCGAAATCCCCCTTGAAAGACGAGATACCCTTCGGGAAGTCCTACGAGAAAAAAGACCGCCCGGGATACCTGTCCTCTGACACGGTGGCCCATTGCGGAAACACCTTGAAGGGAGACCATCTCTGGACATTGAACTCGACTGACACGCTGACAGGCTGGACAGAGACAACGACGATTAAAAATCGGGCGCGTGTATGGATAACAGGAGGCCACGACGCTATCCTGGCCAGATTCCCTTTCCCCATAATCGCCATCAACTATGACGGCGGAAGCGAGTTCATCAACTACGAGATGCTTGATTACTCCAAGCTGCACAATTACCAGATGACGCGCTCACGTCCCTACCAGTCAAACGACAACGCGCACGTCGAGCAGAAAAACGGCGAAGTCGTGCGCAAGAACGCCTTTCGTTTCCGCTACAACGGGCAAGAGGCCCAAGACGTCTTGAACGACCTGTGGCATTGGGTAAACTTGAGAAAGAATTACCTCGTCCCCACCCGCAAATGCATAGGGCACACCAAGACGGCATCTGGTCGCACCCGTGGCATCTATGACAAGCCAAAGACACCGTATCGCCGGGTAATGGAGCATGCAGCTGTGCCTCAAGGTTACAAAGACAAAATCCAAAAGGCCTACGAAGGCCTCAATGATGCGCTTATCACAAAAAGGATCATTGAACTCCAGCGGCAACTGATTAGCCTCATCGACGATAAGGATGTCATGGAATATGTGAACGAGAAGGTTAAAGAGACACAGGCTGCCTGATTATCAGGTTACGTGGTTGATACCTACGGCTATGTTGCCCTCGACATTCTTCGGCGCTGAAGCTGCCCATTCGGGCAGTACCAGCATCTATGAGGAAAAACAAAAGAAGGGACGCCGCTCCCACCTGCACAATGCAATAGCCGTCACTTGCGGCTGGGCCATCCGTCATCTTGCCCAAAACAATGGTTGTGAGACCCTTGGTTTACAAAGATATGGTAGAGTTCGGTACTGAAAAGATCCTGGCGGATTAGTCGCCTGATCATGGAGTCTTTTCACGGGCATTTTTTAATGATGTATCACGTAGAAATGTATGTCCGGGCGTATCCTGTCTTGATGCTGGTTTTAATTGATTTTCACCAGATATTTGACACTGGCCATAACGAAAACTACAGACTAAGAGCCATCGAATGCTGACTTCCAGTAATCGATGCTCTTAACCAGCAGGTTGGGGATATCCAGGCTATATGGGCAGCGTGACACACATTCATAACACCGTAAACACCTGCTTACTCTTTCTGTTGCATCTAACAATCTCTTCTTGGTTCCCTCGTCACCATAACGCTTGAGAAAACTTTTTATTGAAAGGACATTTGTAATGCTGATGCCCTGCGGACATGGCTGACAATAGTTGCAACGGTGGCACCAGGTCTCTTTCAGTTCTTCTCGTTGTCTTGCAATTTCGGCTTTATCTTCATCAGTAAACGGTTGTGCTGCCTCAACAATCGCAACAATCTCCTGTATTTCTTCAATTTTTTCGATGCCGGGGTCGGGAACGATACCTTCAAATTGCAGTAGATACCTGAAGGCAAGTCCGGCATCATACAGCATGCCACCGCCCATTGGTTTCATTGCAAGAAACCCCATATTAAGCTCGCGGGCTAGCGGGATAGCTTCAACCAGGGCCTCTGCGTCGATATAGTTGAATGGCAACTGCACTGCGTCAAAGATATCTTCTCTCATGATCTCAGCAGCAAGTCCACAACTGTGACATGAAAAGGCCGGAAACCTCACCTTACCTGCCTGAATTGCCTCTACAAGTCCCTCGTATGATCCTCCGGGAGCAAAGACTGCTTCCCGGTTTTTGGCATCAATGTTATGTAGTTGATATATATCAATAAAGTCTACGCCTAATGCCCTGAGGCTCTGATCCAGATGATTGTTAAATGTTTGCTTGTCACTCGCGCCGCTCTTTGAAGCAAGAACGATTTCGTCACGAGGAACACCTTTAATTGCCAGACCGATTTTTTCCTCGCTGTTTCGGTATCTGTTTGCCGTATCAATGAAGTTGATGTCCAGCCTTATTGCCTCTTTGATGATGGAAACTGCCTCATCAACAGAAAGAGGTATTATCGGAATACCGCCAATCCCTATCCTGCTGACCTGAAGTCCAGTCCTGCCAAAACAGACTCTTTTCATGAAAACCTCTTTTCAGCGAATTTGAAAGGTTCCCAGGGTTTCATTGCGAGCAAGCCATGCTAAAACCATTGGTGCAGCAATGAGGAACCAGGGGGCGTAATTCCCTGGGTTTCGTAACAAATCATCAGCAAGATAATCGGTTGCAACCCATGCGACTTCCGCTACTTCACGGGGGTTTGCCAGATAACTCCCGCTGTACCTGCCAACCAATATGTGATCGTATTCATATTCAAACATGGCGTTATTGAACTCGTGGTAATAGACAAAAGAATTGATTTTGATAAACGTGGAGCAATCAATGCTCAATTCTTCACCCAAACGCCTTGCAGCAGCAGCAAACAATTCCTCGCCGGGACGTGGATGCGAACAGCAGGCATTAGCCCACAAACCAGCTGAATGAATCTTTTCAGCTGATCTCCTTTGCAACAGTAAGTGATTTTTATTGTCGAAGCTATCGTACAGAAATACTGAGAAGGCGCGATGCAGATGCGGTTTTTCATGTGCCGCGAGCTTAGCAGCAGTTTTAATCTCATTGTCAAATATGTCAACCAGAATCAATTCATCAGACATACTCTAACCTCCTTTGAATCAATGTTTCAACTTACCTGTATACTCTGCACCTGTTCAAGGTCGAATCACCAGGCTAAACGAACGAAAAATATCTGTAAAAGCGAAAAAGGGCTATCTTCCCAGTGTATACGGCAAGTTTTTGTAGTCCTGTGTGGCATAGATCGTCAGGAGTTCTTCGCGGCGTTCTGGTGTCAGCGTATCCAGATACTTGTCACGCTCGCAATAGGGCAAGTCGCCTTTATTGTAGTGCCGGGGAATACATATCTCGCATTTTGCGTAGAATTCACAGGGAGGGTCTTTGGGGCACGGGCAAGCTTCAAACAAATCTCTATACATGTTGATTCCTCTCTTTCCTCCAATAAACAGCATTCCAAAAGAACAGCTATACTTTGCGTGTAGCATATCACTCGTTGAATTCTTAGGAAAGCACCTGCGGTATTATTAACATATCTTTTTCAGAAAAACTCATGTAGTGTCAGACAGGGGCTTCTTAATGATTTTGTAGAATTAGTAATTGTTGATTCGTATTACTCAGAAATGGAGATGATCGCTTTGGTACATTGTGTAGAAGCTGGAGAGGGCAAGCATCGAATCTCACTCGAGGTTCATTTTACTGATGGCCGTGGGTTATGCATTTTTCTTCATGGCGGTGAGCGCCCACACGTAGGCGGAGTTGCCCTTGCTGTTCCGAGAGAAAAGTCATCTCATGATGGCCTTACGACTGATACCAGTCTCCTATGTGCACCCGGGCATAAGGATGTGATCCTGGCCGCAGATATCGCAAAGATCATTGCGATTGCAAGCAATCAGATTGTGACGGTAACTGCTGGTGTACATGTTGACAACGCAGACGCCAACAGCCTCCAACTGCTTACCGCTAACGCTCAGATGGCTGCCAGAACTTTTATCACAGAGCAAAATTGGGATAAAAAGTAGGAAATTAGCACTAATCCGCGCTTTTGTCTATTATTTTAACCTATTTACGTCGAAATACTAGACTAAAGCGCGGATTAGTGTCATTTCTGTCTTTGTATAGGCAGCAACTTCAGAAGATGACAGGAGAACCGTCAGACTGTCATCTTTTCTTCTAAAACAGCAGCGTCTGAAGAAGAGGTATTGTAATAGCAGAAAGACATATGCTGATGAATATCGTGGTTGCCACAAAACCCTCGTCAAGTTTATAGCGTTGTGCAAACACCAGGGAGAGCATGATGACTGGCATGGAGGCCTGAAGAGTAACGATCTGGTGAAACACTCCAGGTTCAATAAGCAACAATCCGAGGGAAAAGGCAACCAGAGGCGCAACGATAAGTCTGAGCGAGCAGATTCCGAAAACCAGCCCAAGGTTACCGGAAAGTCTCCCAGGGTTAAGGGATAAACCGACTGAAATCATGATGAGAGGCGCTGCGATTGCTGATGCTGTATTGAGAAGACTGAAGATAATGGCTGGAAGCGTTATTGCTGTCATTTTAACAACCAGAGCAAAAACCAGACTCAAAACAGGTGGCATTCGTATGAGTTCAAGGAATGGGTTGTTCTTACGTCCTCCTGATGAACCAAAGTGCGCAGCAATCGGTACTCCGATCAGAAACAGTGGGATCACTGTGACGAATACATCATAAAAAGCACTGGTCGCAAGATACTGATCGCCAAAGAATGCCTGGGTGAGCGGAAGTCCGATATAACCGGTATTCGCCCAGACGACACAGATGAAGACGGCTCCCTTCAGGGGACGAGCTGGTTTGATGAGACTGCACATTAGCCAGCTGAGCAATAGCATTACCGGCAGTACCAGGAGCCCTACACCAACTACCTTTACCAGATCAAAACTGAGTTCGACTCCAATGACAGCTTTGAAAATGAGAGCTGGCAAGGCAACTTTGAGGATAAGGTTGTTCAGCGGTTTGCTGTCCTCTCTCTTGAGAACCTTGGTCACACGCAACAGAATGCCAACGGCCACCAAAATCGAAAAGATGACAAGCGGTTCAAGCCGGGTCCAAAAGACGGAAAAATCCAGATTCATACCATTCACTCCCAAACAAAGTAAACATTGCCGATAGATACTAATACATTTTCCTTCTCAGACAAAGTAGCTTCTGACTGTTATATAGTACGGATATGATAGCAATCCGCTGAAGTAAGGGAAACAAACGTGAGTAACCCTGCAAAAGAACCGCTGTGGACCAAGGACTTTGTTCTTATCACCATATGCAATCTTTTGATTTTTCTAGGATACCAGACCATGCCATCAACACTTCCAATCTATCTGAATAGCCCTGTTGTCGGTGCGCCAGATGCCATTATTGGATGGGTTTTGGGGATAGGCTCGGTTTCAGCTGTATTGTCACGACCCTTCACAGGCTTGGGAGTGGATCTGATTGGAAGGAGAGTTTTCCTTGTTGCTGGCATACTGGGAATGACTTTGACCTTCGTAGTTATCCCCAACCTGCCCTTCATCTTCATCATACGCTTTCTGAATGGAATCTTCTGGGCAATGGCGTGCACTGCTGCAACTACCATTATGGCAGATGTCGTAAAGCGGTCACATTTTGGGAAAGGCGTGGGCTTTTTCAGCCTATCCAACAGTCTTGGATTGGCAATTGCACCGGCTTTCGCCCTGTATTTACTGACCAATCGTGGTTATTCTTTCAACCTTATTATTGTTCTGTCGATCTGCACCATGCTGGTGGCGTTTGCGGTAACTTTCTTCTTACGCTATAAGAAGGTTCCCAGGCAGGTTGAGCGGTCAGCGCAGAAAGCTGTTTTGAAGCAGGCCAGGGCACTCCGAACAACACCCAGAAAACTTCCTCGTGAAAAAAGAACGTTGCGAGAATTTCTAAAGCGCATTTTTGAGAGAGGAGCTCTTGTTCCGGCAATTGTAATATTCTGTAACAACATGGTACAGGGAACAGTAGTAACTTTTTTATCCATCCACGCCTTATCGCGTGGGATAGAAAGTGTTCATCTCTACTTTTTGCTCTATGCCTGTGTGCTGATTATTGCCCGTCCAACTGTTGGCATTCTGGTGGACAGGTACAGCTATAAAGCACCTACAATAATTGGTCTTTCCTTCGTTGTAATCGCATTGTTTCTTATAGCATCCTCAACCACTATTGCTGCCCTGCTGGTGGCTTCCGTTTTTCATGGTATCGGGCATTCGGGAGTTCACACTTCCCTACTGGCGATGTCTGTGGCCGATGCTCCTTTTGAGCGTCGTGGCGCCGCAACATCCACGTACTATGTCGGGTTTGATGGGGGTTATGCTGCGGGGGCATTTGTATCTGGTGTTATTGCCGGAATAGTAGGCTATACCAAGTTGTTTTTCATAACTGTCTACGCACCCTTGAGCGGACTAATTCTTTTTCTGATTTTGACACGAAAACCTAAAAACCTGAAAACTACAGGTCAGAACATCTCTGATACTCAATCCTGAGAAGCATCCAATGGAGACACAGCCTCTTTATCAACGAAATCTTATCGTACTTTGGATCGGCAACTTTTTCACTGGCATAGGATTGTCTCTGGTTGTACCATTCCTGCCTCTGTTTATTGATACTCTTGGCGATTTCAGCAGGCAGGAACTGTCCTTTTATTGCGGAATCATCATTGCGGCACCGTTTTTAATGCAGGCTATTGTGTCTCCTTTATGGGGGCGCCTTGCTGATCGTAAGGGGCGCAAGGTCATGCTCTTGCGTGCGGCTTTGGGAATGTCTTTATTCATGGTGGCAACAGGCTTTGCTCCTAATGTCTGGTTCCTCCTGGTAGCCAGAGCTCTTTTCGGTGTGTTTTCCGGCTTTATGTCTAATTCGGTAGCACTTATAGCTGTACAGGTACCACGAAGCAAGTCTGGCAAGGTGATGGGGGTTTTGAATACCTCCAACATCAGCGGTCAACTGCTCGGTCCGATTTTTGGTGGAACAGTTGTCTCTTTCATAGGTTATTCAAATATGTTCATGATCACGGGTAGCATTCTCTTTGGTGTTTTTATAACAATCATGCTTCTGGTTAAAGAAGAATTCACACCTGTCGAAAAAGGGAACGAAACCTCAATGAAACAGGTATTTGCGAAGATCAACAATATGGGCATCATCTACAGCATGTTTCTGACAACCCTGATGCTCAGACTCTCTTTTTCATCAATAAACCCCATACTTTCACTGTATGTTCGCGATATCCTGCCTGAAGGAGGCAACGTTGAGTTCTGGAGTGGAATTGTTGCAGCCGCCCCTGGCCTGACAACAATTATCTCAGCACCATTTCTTGGTGCATTGGGAGATAAAATCGGTTCAAAAAAGGTTTTATTACTGAGCCTTATCGTTCTTTTCCTCGCACTGATACCTATGGCTTTTGTAACAGAAGTCTGGCAGCTTATCGCTCTGCGTCTGTTGATTGGTGTTCTCACTGCCGCCCTGATGCCCAGTGTTCAGTCAATCTTGGTAAAAAGCACACCAAGAGATACCATGAGTCGAGTTTTTGCCTATAACCAGAGTGCCCAATCTACCGGAATGGTGATAGGCCCTCTGGTGGGTGCTGCCATCAGTGGCGCTTTTGATATCCGTTATGTTTTCTTTGCTCCAGCAGCGTTGATCTTGTGCAACATACTGATTGTCGTGAAAGTTAATCGGAGCAAGTAATCTTTAAAGTTCAGCGATTTACTGCACTAACCGGGCATATACTTCAATGCCCCTATTCGTTATCGGTGTCTTTTTGTTTGCGTGTATTGATCAGTACATTGATCAGATTTATAGATGAAAAGGCCATTGTTGCAAAGAAAACATAGCGGAACGAAAAGAATCCGTTAATGGATGATCCAACCAGAGGACCAATCACCATACCGATTGACTGGGCACTCTGGTTGTAAGCAAAAACGCAGCTGGTTGATTCTATTGGTGCGTTTCTGGATAGAATCGCCTGAACGCTGGGTAATAGTGCCGCATTGGCAACACCAATAAAAAGGCGCAGGACTATAAGCTGCCAGATTGCGTTGACAAAAGCAAGGGGAAGGTAAACCGACAATTGGATTATCAGTCCAAATATTAAAATTTTATGAGTACCTACCCTGTCTCCAAGTGTTCCCAGTCGACGTGAGCAGATAATTGTTGTCAGACCTGGTGCTGCGGCTGACACGCCGCTCCAGAATTCAAGATTCCAGTCTGTTGGCAACAAGTCACGAACATACAGAGAGATTATTGGGTTTACTGCAAATTCTGTTGTCATGACAATGAGAGTTGCGAGGTACATCCCGAGTATCAAGTGCGGTTTACTCACTGTAGACAACACGTGCTTGATCGATCTGGTTTGGCCTTTTGCAACGGGAGTAAAGTTCTCTTTTACCAGAATAAGGGTAAGGAGAAAGACCAGAAACGATACGCTTCCTGATATGAGAAAGAGGCTCCTGTATCCGATGAAAGAAACAACAGTTCCACCAAAGATCGGACCAAACAGCATACCGGCTACATTAGCGGTATTTAAGGTGCCCAGGGCTTTACCGGATTTCTCCTTTGGCACCTGCACCGCCATCAGGGCAATGGAGTTTGAGATAAAACCGGAAAACAAACCAAAGACAGCCCTTACTATCAGCAGCATCCATACGTTGGTTACCAGGCTTGTTGCAATGGTAAAGATCGACATCCCAAGACTTGAGCGCAACAACATGAGTTTGCGCCCTTTTCGGTCAGCCAATCTACCCCAGACCGGAGAAATCAGAGCCATCATCAGGAATGGAGCAGCTACAACTATGCCGCTGTAAAAAGACAGCTCCTGTTTGCTGAACTCCCCCAGAGTATCTATGAACAGGGGCACAAATGGGGTAAAACAAGATATACCGACACCTATGAAGAAGTTGCCAAACCATAGCACTCGAAGATTGCGTTTATGAAGCGGAAGTTCCATTGTATTACCTTCATAAGCCACATCAGGATATGGTTGAGAAGAATCCTCCAAAAACATCGATGATGCCAAGAACCATGCCGATCGTAGCCATGCCGCGTTGATACTTCAGCTTTCTTCCGGCAAATCCCAGTGCAACGGCTATAGCCCCAAAGACCAAACCGTAATACATCAGACCGATCAAACCAGCTGCTAATGATAAGAACGCTGCTCTGTTCTTGATAAATCCCGGAGGAGGAGGAGGTGGAGGAGTTTTCTTTTCCTGAGCTGAATCTTCTTTCTTATCCTGTTGTGTAGTGACAAGTTCATCAGTTGTCTGCTCCACCTGTGTGTCAGGTTCTTCAGAAATCTGCTCCTCTTGTGTGGTAAGCTCGTCAGCAGCCAGCTCTTTCTGTGTGTCAGGATCTTCAGCAAGAGCCACTTCTTCTGTTTTATCCTCTCTCAAAGTTTCCTCCTTCAAAAGTAATCTTATCGTTATCCATGGTTATTTTCCGGGCTTCTCTTTACTCTGTGACTGCTGTTTTTCAGTCTTACCACTTTTACTATCCTTATTGATATCTTTTGCTTCAGCTGTTGCTTTTGCTCTGGACTCATGCTTTATCTGTTTTGGAGATTTATTGGTATTTGATTTACTTGCCAGGTGCGCTTTTTCAAGTTTCTTAATTTTAGCGTAATCCAGAATTATTGCTGAGATTGCGCATCCATAACCGATTGCAATCATACCGTACCAATATGCTTCAGAGGAGAACTCTTCCATTTTTATCATGAATGAACCAATGATACAGACCATGGCTATTGCAAGCAGGCCCCAGTACATGTTTTTTAATCTTGAATACTGACTGGTCTGCGGAAGATCTGGTTGATACTTAGGGCCGCCAAACAAACCCTTGCCTGTCGAGGTTGGTGCTTTTGCAGCTTCTGGCTTCGCCGCTACCTTCTCATCAGCAGTTTCAGGGGTGCTTTCTTGATCAGGTTCAGGTTTTTTTCTTACGGTAAATATCTCTTTTATATAGTTAACTACCGAAAAGACGAGTCCCTTTGAGTAGCTCGAGACAGAGGCAGCAACTTTTTCACTCGTCTTCTTCTCCGGCTCTGGTTCAATGCCACTGGCTTTTAGAGCTGCTTCTTCCCTCTCCTTGGCTTTTCGAGCCTTCTCTTCCGCTTTTCTTTGCTCTTCCTGCTCACGACGTTTCAGTTCTGCTTTTTTTTCCTTGGCAGTTACTGGTTTCCTTGGAATACGAACCGAAGAGGCCGCCTCAGTTTTTGGCTTGGCGCTTGTTGCAGACTTTTTTGTCTTGCCTTCTGGCCCTTCACCCTGATAGCGTTGGTTCATAGGATTGCGTCTTGCCATTATTTATAACTCCTTGTTAGTTTCATAAGATAAGCAACTATATCAGATTATCTTGAAACATGTAGTTATCTCTGAGCATCATTCTTATTGAAAAGATTTCGAGCAAAGAACACCTGTAGTTACTAGTCAGATTCTACTATACACATAATAAGCAAAAAGCAATTCCGATTTCATTCTGTTAACAAAAACACTACAGATATATCGTAAAGCAAATTTGTGCAAATTCCAGCATTTTTATCTTAATCAAAATAATCTGACTGAGCTTTAAACTGATACTCCTAGTAGTATTGTTTTCTCCTGTACGAGCGCCTTCGTAGTTTGTTTTTCAGTCAGAAGCATGTTGCCTGCAATTCCGTATTTCTATGAGGTGAATGTTAACTATATTTCCTATGTAAAATTAGTTATTTTAACATCACCACTAAGTAGTTACTTACCTGCCAGATAGCTAGAACCATTCATTGTGCACATGATCCATTCTCCGTATTATAGTTGCATGATGTGGTCGGCATATAAATGGTATATGTCGGCAAAGTGTAGTTCTACAAAGAATTGGAGGTAAGTTATGGGAAAAATCGCATACAATGATCTGAGAGAGTGGATTCAAATTGCGGACAGCCTCGGCGAAATCAAGTATGTCAACGGGGGAACACTGGAGGAGGACGCCGGAATGCTTGCAGAAATGCTTGCTCACACCGACGATGCTCCCTGCGTCATCATGGATGAGTTTCCGGGATATCCTAAGGGCTTCCGTATCATCATCAACACCAACGGAGCTCGCAGGCGTATTGCCATGACCCTCGGAGAGGATCCCAATATCTCGAAGATGGATCTGGTAGATGCAGTCACCAAGAAGCTCAAGAATCTTGTTCCGATCCCGCCGGTTGTTGTTGAGACTGGCCCTGTCATGGAGAACGTGCTCACCGGAGCTGACATCGATGTCAACAAGATCCCGACGCCCAAGTGGCACCTCGAGGATGGCGGACGCTACATCGGTACCGGTTGCTATGACATCACCCGCGACCGCGAGGACGGCTCTGTCAACCTGGGAACCTATCGTAT
>Ga0209737_10002600_pt1 | contig 12619 bp, 13 predicted proteins | sample TergutCu122P3_FD_187284 | JGI IMG/M metagenome (GOLD analysis project Ga0209737, IMG submission 187284) | Cubitermes ugandensis P3 segment gut microbial communities from Kakamega Forest, Kenya - Cu122 P3 (SPAdes) (version 2) | ecosystem: Host-associated > Arthropoda: Insects > Digestive system... | reverse complement strand
AAGTAAGGCATATGCAGCAGGAACTGGAACAGAAATTCTTGCTCCAAACTTTGTACATGAGGGAGATACTATAGTATATAGCATTACAGTACGAAATGATGGTAGCATACGCGAAAAAGGCATATTGATAACAGACCCATTAGTAAATACAGCATATATACAACGCATCAGCGAATCAGTTTCTCCAAATATAGGAACAGTTTCATGGAATAGTTCACAAAATAGATTTGAATGGTTGGGAACATTGAATCCTGGACAGTCAGTGACAATAACATTTACTGTACAGGTAAGGTCTGTGCCATCACAGCCAGATGGATTTATAATAGGAGCTAATGTTGCAACAAGAAGAGTAAATGGTCAAAATGATGGAACAATAACTGACCCAAGGACATATACAGTTGGAAAAATGAATTTAAGTGCAAGTAAAACAAGTGAGCATAAAGATGCTTCAGGAGTTGTAACAGCAAGCAATGATATTTATGAAAATGAAACAATAACGTTTACGATTACAATAAGGAATACAGGAAATGAAGCAGGACCAGTTCTTGTAACAGATACAATACCAACCTGGTTAACCTTTGTAAGTTCACCAGACATAACGAGCACAGAATTTGCGTTATTACGAACAACAGGATTAACAGTAACAGTACCAGCAGCAGTCGGAGCAACCCCTGGGCAAAAAACAATAACATTTACAGTAGCAGTAGGAGATGTAGCAACAGGAACCTCCTTTAGAAACAGTGTAACAGCAGGAGGAGCAACAGGACAAGATTCAAGAACATATACAAAAAGAGCTGCAACAGTATCAGTAACAAAGAGCAGTTCACACAGTGTAACGGAGCTGAATGTTGGAGATGAGATAATATATACAATAAGAGTGCAATTAACAGCAGGAAACGTAGCGAGAAATATTGTTGTTAAAGATGCAATCCCAGCAGGTACTACAGTAGTTAATTTAATGGATGCAACTAGAATTGAAGGAACAGATGTAATATTTGAAATAGGAAATATTACAGGAAATGGTACGTATGTGGATGTATCATTTAAAGTAGCGGTTACCCAGAATAATAAAAATAACTCTACCAGCAATACCGCAAATATTACAAATCAAGCAAGCACAACAGGAAATAATGTTACAGGAACAGTGAATTCTAATACAGTAAATGATCCTTTAGAGAGATATACAAATGTACCAGTTAATAAAAAGCTATGGGAAGGAGAAGAAACGAATGTAATTGATTATAGAGCATCATTAGATACGATAAACAATATTGCACCAGGAAGTCAAATAACAACAAATGCATTATCGACCACAGGTGAAGTAATAGGAACCATAATAGTAGAGCTTGGACCACAATCTGGAGGTGGAGCAAAACCACTCTATATTACCTGTACTCTAAACCCTGGTGTTACAATTGATGTGTTTGAGTGTGTATATTTCCCTAAATTAGCTAATTATGCATCTTATGCAGAAGCAAGAGCAGATGCAACAGGAACAATACTTACAATAATTCCAGATGGAACAAAACACGCATTCACTGTACCTAGTATAACAGGAAATAATCAGTTCTATATTGGAGGTACAGGAATACACATAGATAGATTTATAATTGGAGTTGTATATAATGAAATTCCGGTACCAGCGAGCACATTTAAGGCAAATATTAGTGGTACAACTGTAAATGGACAAAGCTATTCAAATACAATAACAATTCCAGCAGGCGGGCAAACATCTTTCACAAACGTACCATATGGAACATATACAGTAACAGAGCTAGATATGAGTAATAATGTAATAAGTGAATATGATGTTATAATAAGCAGTACAAACCTTGGCAAACCAACAGAGGGATATAGCACGAACACAAGCTTGTCAGGAATCACAGTAGGGCAAACTGTTCCAACGATATATATAGACAACATAATTCCATGGGAAGGAGAATTGTCGGGAACAGTTACAAAGGTTGAATTAAGTGGAAGTCGTGGCAAAATAATACAAACAGCCCAAAGTGGACTAGAAATAGAATTTAAATCAGAAGAGGGACGAACATCTATAATCGCAAAAGATGAAAAGTCTGAAATACAAGAGATAAAATATTGCTGGACCGTAGAAAACACAGAGCCTGATGAGGAAGAGTGGATTACATATGAAGAGGCGGTACAATACGAAGGAACAAGTAAAGGAACAATCTATTTATGGGCAAAAGCATTAAGTGCAGATGGAAATAGCATTGTTGATGTGAAAACATTTGAACCGATTTCAGCACCAAAAATTGAGAGTCAATTACAATTTATTAATGAAGAACCTTCATTTAAGATACTAGGAAACGGAAATGCAGAAGATGTAAGATATCTATATAGGATAAATGAAGAAGAATGGAACTTTGCATCAAAGAATGTGCTTATAAATATAGGAGATACAACACCGAGGGACATTAATGTTACTGTAGTCGCATTTGATAATGCCGGAAGGCTTAGCCAAGAAACAATAGAAACTTTAACAGTAATCGAAATAGATAGAAGCAAAAACACCGAAATGAATGATGGAACCATTATAGAAGGCCCAATACCTCAATTAGGTGTAGACAGTATTGTTATAGGAATAATTGTAATAACAGGAAGTATTCTACTGACAATATTTACTATAAAAAGGCGTAAAGAAATGTATTAATAAATAAGAAAAAAGAACACTACTAATCAGTAGTGTTTTTTTTATGCAATAGAAAAAATCAATTTTCGTGATGAAAAAATATAGGGACAGGCCACTGTGTCTGCCCGGGCGGACACAGTCGTCCGCCCCTACAAAGGCTAGACCATATATAAAACGTGGAATTTATTCCACTTTGTTTTTGGTTAAGACACAAACTGTATTTGTAACAAAAACAAGAAACATCTGTTTTACTTGTGAAGATTTTCCTTCTATAATGAAATTAGAAAAACAAAAACAAACTTTTAGGAGGAAAATAAAATGAAAAATTTAGTAGGAAGAAAATTAGTAAATTTAGTAACAAAAACATTAACAGCTACAGTAGTACTTACAGTATTGAACATGGTAGTATAAAAATAAATAAATTAAATAATATATAAACCTCTCAATAATAAATTGAAAATTATACGGGAAAAGAGTATAATAAGAATATTAATGGGGGGTTTTGTTCATGAATATTATAGTAACAGGTGGTTCGAGAGGAATAGGAAGATGCATAGTGGAAAACTTGGCATTAGAAGGGCATCAGGTTTTAGCAAACTACAACAAGTCCAAAAAAGAAACTGAAGAATTGAAGAGAAGTTTAAAAGAAAAAAATATTAATATTGAAATTTATAAAGCAGATGTATCTAAGCAAGTAGAAGTTAAAAAAATGATTAATTTTGCTATCGAAAAATTTGGAAAAATTGATGTGCTAATTAATAATGCTGGGATTGCAAAGTTACAGCTGTTTACAGATATAACAAAAGAAGATTGGGATGAAATGTTGGAAACAAATTTGAATTCTGTATTTTATGCGACACAAGAAGTTGTAAAGAATATGATAAAAAATAAGAATGGGTGCATTATAAACATGTCTTCAATATGGGGGATTACCGGCTCTGCCTGTGAGGTGAGCTACTCAGTATCAAAAGCAGGAATTGATGGACTTACAAAAGCATTGGCAAAGGAGCTTGGACCATCAAATATAAGAGTTAATTCAATAGCACCAGGAATAATTGATACAGAAATGAATAATGAATTAGACTATATAATAAAAGAAGAGATTAAAAAAGACACTCCATTAGGAAAAATTGGAAGACCAGAGGATATATATAGATGTGTTAAATGGTTAATAGAAGATGAGTTCACAACAGGGCAGGTTATATCTCCAAATGGAGGATATGTAATATAGGACAAATGAAAAGTGGCAATCTACGTTGTTAAACTTCATTCAAAATATCCTCAATGTGCAAAAAAGCACACCTGCGGTATTTTGAATTCGTTTGCCTAGTATCTTGCTATTTTTCATTTGTCCTTACAAAAAAAAGATGGACTATATAGTCCATCTTTTTTGATTTTTAACTATTCTTCGCTTTCAAGCTTTCGCTTGTAATTGCCTGATATAAGTTTTGGCAAGTATGTAAGAATCTTATAAACAGCTATTCTTACTTTTTTACTCCATAAATAAGTTTTTCTTAATTTGTTAGGTCTGTCAAGGCCAGTTTCATCATCGGATAATATTAAACTGACACTAGGAGATTCCAATTCAAAAATATAATTTGTACAATCATTATTATCCCATTCATTGTTTTCGTTTCTAAAACAGAAATTAAAAGTTTCACTTTCAACAAGTTCTATTTCTGCCTGAAATCCAAGTTCAGTTTTTTCCATTTTAACTTCAGATAAACTATCCCAAGACAATCCAAAACCATAGTGTATATATACTTCACGAGAATTGTTTTCGAACAATTTACCAATATAAGAAATCTTTACTTTAGTATTTTGTAGTAGTTTGTCTGTGTTAAAAAAAATGTTTTTTGTTAATTCCATTATTATCTTCCTCTTTCTCTTTTGTTGCTACTATTATATTATTAAAAAAAATAATATTCAAGTAGTTTTGACAAAAATTTTCAAAATATTAATTATTTTCCTAATACCTTACCAATAATATAGAAAACATCTTTTGAACTTACTGAAATGTCTTCATATTCCTTGTTATCAGCCTTTAGAACAATCTTACCTTTTTTATTAATAAATCTTCTTATAAGTATCTTATTATTTAAATTAAAAATGCCGATTTCCTTGTTGTCCAACAAAGTATTTGATTCAATAAAGACATAATCTTTAGGATTAAATGTAGGCTTCATAGAGCTATCTTTTACTTCTACTGCTAAAGTTGCACTAGGAATATTTGAAGGGCAGGAAATAAAATCATTAATGCTTACAGCTGGCACCTTGTTATATGTAATATGTTCAATAAACCCATAAGATAATTGATCTTCATTTAATTGTTTATCATATGTATACATTAATTGCTGGTATGGAATATCTAGAGCCCTGCAGATGTTTTTTAATGCTTTATGGCTTGGGTTTCGTTCACCTTTTTCGATATGAGTTAAATGTCCAATATTTATATCTGTTAATCTAGCAAGCTCAGTTTTTGTCATACCTCTTTCTTTTCTAACTTTTGCAATCATGTCACCTATCATAATTTGCACCTCTTTTTAAAAATTTGACATCATTATATACAAAAAAACAGAGATTGTCTACTAGTAAAGAAAAAATAATGTGAAATTTTAGGGAGTAATGAAAAATATTTCCAAAAATTGTATAATATATTGACTTGTCAATTTGATTTATGATAACATGGCATTGTTAATATGACAATAGGAGGTAAGAAATGTATTCTAATAAAATAAAAAAAATAAGAGCTGAAACAGGAATGACATTAGAAAAGCTTTCGCAGCTGGCAGGCGTGTCCTCAGGATATTTATGCCATTTAGAAAAGGGGAGCAGAAAAAATCCTTCAATTGAAATAATGGAAAAAATAGCACTTGCATTAAATAAATCAATAACTGAAATATTTTTTGAATAAAGAAAAACATGAGTAAATATGGTAATAAAACTGATAATTTTAGGTATTATTCTTGTAAAAAAAAAGTGTTTATGGTAATATTAGAATAGTGAAATATAATAAGGAGATGTAAAATGAAAATATCTGGTGACAAGATAGTAGAAGAGGTGCCTGAAGAAACTGAAATAGAAGAAGAAATGACAGAAGAAGAAGTAGTAGAAAAAGTTATCGAAGAAAAAGAAGAAAAAGTGCTCGTGGATGAAGAACCGATAAAAACTATCGAGACTATAACAGAAGAGAACAAAACAGAAATAAAATCATCAAAATCAAACAAAAGAACTGTGCTGTTGTCTGTAATAGCTGTTATAGCAATATTTATTGCGTTGATATTATCTACAGGTTTTGCTTTAGTAAATATTAATAATAGTTCAATAATAGCAGGGATAGTAATAAAAGATATAGATGTACAAGGACTAAATAAAGAACAGGCAATGAAGCTAATTAAAGGAAGCTTGGATTTTTTGTTGGAAAAAGAAGTTAATATAAAAATAGATGATTTTGAATATTCTATAAGTCCTGACCAGATAGAAGCAGAATACAATATAGTCAAAGCAGTAGAGGAAGCATATTTAGTTGGAAGGCAAGGAAATATTTTTACAAATAATTTTGAAATTGTGAAGACATGGGTTGCAGGAAAGAGTCTGGATGTAGAACTTACATATAATGAAAAATTGTTAGATGATGTAATTTCAGACATAATGGTAACCATGCCAGGAACAGTTGTAGAGCCTAGTTATTATATTGAAGAAGAAGGCGAAATGTTGATTATAGTCAAAGGCGAACCGGGAGTTACAATTGATAAAGTGCAGACAAAGGAATTAGTATTAGCAAAAATAAAAAATAATGATGGTAAAAGTATTGTATTAAAAACACTACCTTCAAATCCAAAGGAAATTGATATAGATAAAATATATGCAGAAATTTATTGCGAACCAAAAGATGCATACTATATTGAGGAGCCATTTCAGGTTTTCCCTCATGTTTCTGGGCTAGATTTTGATTTAGGAGCAGCAAAGGAAATGTTAAAGGAAGATAAGTCGGAGTATGAAATTCCTTTAAAAATCACATTGCCAACAATAACTACAAATAAAATAGGGACAAAAGCATTCCCTAATCTATTAGGAAGATACACAACAAGATATGATGCAAGAGTATTAGGAAGATCTAACAACTTAGAGCTTGCAGCAAGAAAGATAGATGGAGTAGTAGTGATGCCAGGAGAAATATTCTCTTATAATAGGACTGTAGGGAAAAGAACTGTAGAAGCGGGATTCCAGGAAGGATTAGGTTATACTGCAGGAAAAGCTATTCCAATGATAGGAGGAGGAATATGCCAAACATCTTCTACATTATATGATGCTGTAGTATATGCTAACTTAGAAATAGTTGAAAGATATAATCACATGTTTAATACTACATATGCTGGAGCAGGAAGAGATGCAACAGTATCTTGGGGAACAGCAGATTTTAGATTTAAGAATACAAGGAAATATCCTGTAATGATTAAAGCAGCAGCAAGGAACCGGAGTAATAACTGTTGACATATGGGGAATAAGAGAAGAAGTAGAATATGATATAGAGATTGCTGTAACAATACTTTATTATACTTCTTGGACTACAGTATATGAAACGGACAATAGTTTAGCACCAGGACAAGAAAGAGTATTCCAAAATGGAATGAATGGATGTAAAAGTATAGCATATAAGATATATAAGTTAAATGGAGTAGAGGTAAAAAGAGAAACATTATCAGTAGATGTGTATAATCCAATGAATAAGATAATTCAAAGAGGGCCTGGTAGCGTACAGCCACCGATAGAAAATCCAGAGAATCCACCAGGTGAACCACCAGTGGAGCCACCAGTAGAACCGCCGGTAGAGCCACCAGTAGAGCCACCAGTAGAGCCACCAATAGTAGAGTAATAAACCGAATAGTAAACAAAAAAGAGGATATCTAAAATATCCTCTTTGCATTCTTAATTGAAAATAATTGACAAAATAATATATTGGTTTTATAATATCTAAGTATTAACATATGGGAAATTAGCTTAGTCGGTAGAGCAGGGCACTCTTAATGCCAAGGTCCGGGGTTCGAATCCCCGATTTCCCACCAAAAAAGCACCTTTAAGGTGCTTTTAATTTTGCTATAAATTGTAAGGTTACGAGATGAATTGTATATTTTAATCGACTCTAAAACTTGAAAGTACTGTTTCTATAGTCTCGGTATCCATTAAATAAAAGCTTATCATTGCGACAGTGTGTGAGTTGTGTACGTAATAGTAAACAACAGGAGCGTATATGCTACCTGTACCACCTTTTGATAGGAAAGTGTAGTTACCGATTTTAACATTATTAATATCTTCGCTGTCAGGAGTAATTCCTATAGTTGTAATTTGGATAAATGCATTCAAACCTAAATCATTCGAATTTGGGTCATGAGCTTCTGGATCTCCTCCGTTATTTTTCCATTCCCAACCTTCTGGATATTCAATTGAAAACTTACCTGAAACGAGTCTTCCTTCGTTATCAACAGACAAATTATCATTGTTGTTATTTTCATTTGTATTATCATTATTAACACCATTACTAATTCTGTCATTATTATTGTCATCTGCGTTATTATTGCTACATCCTGTCAAGACAAACAACATTCCTCCTAAAATTGTTACTATTACAATTGTTGCAAATATTTTTTTATTATTCATTAAAAATCCCTCCTAAAATTTGATGGCCTAATTATATATAAAAAATAAAGAAAATGCAATTTTTTTGTACAAATTAGTTTATTAGTAAAATTTCTATTTATTAACAAAATTAAATACACCATATAGTTTATAGTGATTTTATTGTGTAATATTTGGAATAGTATATTCTTCTAAGTTAACTACATCAGACAGCGTGACATTATTTGTCTTAAACTCTATTACTTCCCAGGCAGAGTTGCTTTCTTCTGAGGTTTGAGAAAACTTCATAGTAATACCATACTCATAATCAATCCAAAACCTAACTTCAGAATTTTCAAGTTTGCACATATATTCAGTAACATCACGCCCAAGAAGTTCACTGTTTTTTATTTTTTCAGGATTTGAATTTTGATATATATCATAAATAAAAATAAAGCTTGAAATTGAAGCCCCAAAAGTTCTATAAGCATCTTCATTTTTTACCGAAACGGCCCAACCAGTTTTAGCACTAGGGTTTAGAGTATATACCTGTCCGCTACCATACTCAAGATAACTTATGCCTTCGCTCATAATAAATCCGTAGCCTTGGTCACATCGAACTTCAGTTATAGCTTTTTCATTCCCAGATTCATCTACATATTTTACAGTTATCATATAATTTGTTAAAATCGGTTCAATCTCTTCACGAAGCCTAGGTAATCCATCACTATATAAGTGCTCTTGAGAAGGTTCTTTTGACTTGTTAAAAAAGAAGATGAAAAAGGATAAGCAAGCGAGAAGAAGAATTAAAAGAAACGAGAATATAGCTATTTTTGTTTTAGTGTTCATTACAAGACCTCCATATTTAGATATCACATTATTGTTAAGAGTATATCGTATAAATTATTGTTGGTCAATGATTTGTTGGTGTTACAATTGAAAAAATCATTGCATATGTGTTATAATAGCTCTTGAACATTTGAACTAAAAATATTGATGGGAGGATAATATGATTGATTCAATAGGGGTAACAGTAAGATTCGGGAAAAGAATATTATTTGAAAATGTAAATATTAAATTTACCAAAGGTAATTGTTATGGACTGATAGGAGCAAACGGATCTGGAAAGACTACCTTTTTAAAGGTGCTGGCAGGAGAACTGGAGCCAAGTAAAGGAGAGATAGCAAAAGCAAAGGGAGCAAGAATATCCATGTTGAAACAAGACCACTTTGCTTATGAGCAATACTCGGTTATTGATACGGTTATAATGGGAAATCAGGAGCTGTATCGAATAATGAAAGAAAAAGAGGAAATATATAGCAAGCCAGATTTTAATGAGCAAGATGGGATAAAAGCTGCTAAACTTGAGGAAAGATTTGGCGAGCTAAATGGGTGGAGCAGTGAAACAGACGCAGCAATACTCTTAAACAGCTTGGGAATAGAAAGTGAATATCACTATAAACAAATGAGTGAGCTGGAAGCAAAAGATAAAGTAAAAGTATTGCTTAGTCAAAGTTTATTTGGGAATCCAGATATACTTTTGCTGGACGAGCCAACAAATGATTTGGATATAAAAAGTATAAACTGGTTACAGGATTTTCTAATGGATTTTGAAAACACTGTTATAATAGTCTCTCATGATAGATATTTTTTAAACAAAGTATGTACACATATGGCTGATGTTGACTTTGGAAAAATTCAAATATATCCAGGGAATTATGATTTCTGGTATGAATCAAGTCAACTAGCACTAAGACAAGCAAAGGAATCAAACAAGAAAAAAGAAGAAAAAATGAAGGAACTACAGGAATTTATTGCAAGATTTAGTGCAAATGCATCAAAGTCAAAGCAAGCTACATCAAGGAAAAAATCATTAGAAAAGATTGAACTTGAAGAAATAAAGGCTTCGAATAGAAAATATCCATACATAGATTTTAAACAGGATAGAGAGCCTGGAAAAGAAATATTAGCAGTAAAAAATATTACAAAAAGCATAAATGGAGAAAAGGTTTTAGATAATATCTCATTTACCTTTAAAGAAGGAGACAAAATTGCAGTTTTGGCAGATAACGAAATAGCAGCAACTACATTGTTTCAGATACTTGCAGGGGAGATAGAGCAAGATAGTGGAGAAGTTCTATGGGGGCAAACAATTACAAAAGACTATTTCCCTAAAGATAATGCTTATTTATTTAATGGAGATATGAGTTTAATAGGATGGTTAAGAAGATATTCGAAGGATCCAGATGAAACATACTTACGAGGCTTTTTAGGAAGAATGCTTTTTTCAGGAGATGAAGCCTTAAAAAAGGTAAAGGTATTGTCTGGTGGAGAGAAAGTAAGATGTGTGTTGGCCAAAATAATGCTTTCTGGAAGTAATTTTTTAATACTTGATGAACCAACGAGTCACTTAGACATGGAAAGTATCACAGCTTTGAATGAAGGCATGAAAAGATTTAAAGGAAATATGATATTTACTTCTCATGACCACCAGTTAGTGGAAACAGTTGCAAATAGGATTATTGATATTCAAGAGCATAAGGTAGTGGATAGAGGCTGTACATATAATGAGTATTTAGGACTAGAATAGAAAAAAGAAGCGAAAGCTTCTTTTTTTATGGAAATATTTGATTTTTATAAATATTTTTTTTGGATTTCTTCTATTAAGTGGAATTCATGGTTTAATATATTTAAAAATACATCAGTTAATTTAGGGTCAAATTGAGTTCCACGACAGTTTTTGAATTCCTGTTTAACAGTATCTAAATTTAATGGCTCTCTATAACTTCTTTTAGAAGTCATAGCATCAAAGGTATCAGCAAGAGCAGCGATTCTAGCAAGATATGGAATGTTTTCTCCGCGCAAGCCTCCCGGGGTAGCCATGACCGTCATATCTTTCATGATGATGCTTTACAATAGGCATCATATCCTTGAATATAGTAGCATTAGATAGAATATGTTCACCAATTGAAGGATGATTTTTAATTTCTGAATATTCATCATCAGTAAGCTTGGTATCTTTTAGCAAGATATGGTCTGGAACTCCTATTTTACCAATATCATGGAAAAGACCTCCGATTTTTAAAGTTCTTAAATCTTCATCAGAAAGACCAACATGCTGTCCTATTAGTACAGAAATTTCAGAAACCCTATCTGAATGTCCTCTTGTATAGATGTCTTTAACTTCAACAGTATATCTTAATACCTGAATAGTTTCCATATATGCAGTTTCCAGCTTTTCGTTCGCATCTTTCAACTCTTCATTTATTTGTTTAATTATATTCATTTGAGAAATAGCTTTTATACCAGATTCAATTAACAATAATAATTGATCAAATTTATCACTTTTTTCACAATACCCTTGAATATCTAATCTTTTAATTGTTTCAAGTGGAGGAGCTAAATCCTTATGTCCAGTAAGTAAGAGTATATATATATCATCATCAAACTCACGTATTTTTTCAACAACCTGATCTCCATGAAGAGGGGACATCAAAAAGTCAAGAAGCATTAAATCGAAATGTTCTACTTTTATTCTTTCTATTGCCTCTAGCGGATTTGCAATACCAACAAAGGAATAACCGGCTTTAGTAAGGTATACTTTCAAAGAATCTAAAATACCGCCTTCATCATCCACACCTATTATCTTATATTTTTCACCTTCATTTTTATTTGTTCCGATTCTCACAAAGACTATCCTCCTTTAAATATATATTCATATATCTATTAAATAGATTATATAATAAAATCTAAAAAAAGCAATAAAAAACGGAAAAAATGTGTCAAAAAATGTCTGAAAACATATTCACAAAGCAGCAATTCTGTGGTATAATACTAAATATTGTGAGTCCAATTTTGGAGGATGTTGAAATGATTTTTAAAGATTATTATAAAATACTGGGGCTTGATAAAACAAGGATATCTGAAGAAGAATTAAGAATAGCCTTTAGAGAACAGGCTAAGAAATATCACCCAGATGTTAATATAGGGAATCGTAATTCGGAAGAAAGATTCAAGGATATAAATGAAGCATATAGAGTATTATCGAATGCATCTAGCAAAAGAAAATATGATAGAATGTGGAATACTCATATCGGAAGAAAGAAACTGGCTACAAATTATGAGGAAAGTAAAAGAGAGAAAGATTCTCTTTTTAGTGATTTTTTCAATATGTTTTTTGGAACGGATGAAATAGAAAAAGAACAGAAGAAAGAAAAAGGCCCAAAAAAGATTCCTGTAAGAGGAGAGAATATAGAAACTGAAATAAATGTTTCGATACAGGATGCTTTTTACGGATTGGAAAAAAAGATAGCTCTAAGAACTGTAAACCGGGAAAATGAAAACATTTAATGA
>Ga0209737_10002597_pt1 | contig 12632 bp, 16 predicted proteins | sample TergutCu122P3_FD_187284 | JGI IMG/M metagenome (GOLD analysis project Ga0209737, IMG submission 187284) | Cubitermes ugandensis P3 segment gut microbial communities from Kakamega Forest, Kenya - Cu122 P3 (SPAdes) (version 2) | ecosystem: Host-associated > Arthropoda: Insects > Digestive system... | reverse complement strand
GATGAATCAGGTGTACAAAAACTTTTATGCGATTTATAATACCAATTTTAGAGATAAGTGGTTTGGAAATAGCTATATCAGCATGGAAATCTTGGTGGAAAGAGAGGTGATTAAGTTCATCCTCGGAGTACCGGAGGACCATTTGTTAACGATGCAAAAGATGATTGCTTCCTTTTATGCTGGGGCATTGGTGGAGATTATTAGTGAGCCAAAATTGCTGGAGGGAGGAAAGTATATGGCAGGAGGAGAATTTAGTTTAAAGAAAGATAGCGTTCATCCGATCAAAACCTATGAAAGTTTTGAAGCAGATCCGATGGACAGCATTTTATCAGCGTTTGCTCATATTTCTAAGGAAGAAAAAGCCTGTCTTCAAATCATGGTCGAACCACTCAGTGAAGAATGGTTGAAGAAAATGAGAAAGAAAGGAGAAAAAGTGAAGAAAGACGACAATTCCAATCGATTCGTGAAGCTCTTCAGATTTTTGACCAAGGATAATAAAGAAAAAGATGATAAAAAGTCTGAAGAAACCAAGCATAATTTCTCCCAACAACAGCTGGGAGATTTCGATAAAAAGATGGATGATGAGCTTTTTCACGTGAAGATGAAGGTGATCGCGACTTCTCCGGATAAGGAAAGACCGAAGAAAATTGTGGATGATGTGAGCAGACTTTTCAACCAATATAATTATTTAGGATTGAACACGTTGAAATTTACGAAAGCTGAAAATTTACAGCGTTTCGCGAAAAATTTTGTACAGAGAATTTTTCTTTCAGAAGGGAATCGATTACAAAAGATCTTCAGAAATGAGAGAGAGGATATTTTGAATATCAAAGAGCTCTCCTCTATCATTCATTTCCCTCATGGAAGATTCAACCAGAATCCGAGAATTGCGTGGCAGAAATATAAAATCATAGCAGCTCCTGATAATTTACCAACGGAAGGAATCGTGGTAGGATATAATGAATTTGGTGGAGTAAGAAGAGATATTAGAATTACGGACAAGGATAGATTTAGACATATCTACATCCTCTGACAGACGGGAACTGGTAAAACAACTATTATGCTCTATCAAGCTATTGATGACATGAATAACGGTCGTGGTTTCTGCTTCATTGATCCCCATGGAGATGCTTGTGAATTTCTTTTGAAACACTATCCGAAAGAGAGAATTGATGATCTGATTTATTTTGATCTGGGAAATACGCAATACCCTATTGGACTGAACCCGCTAGAAGTGGATCCTGATAATCCGGATGAACAGGATGTAGTAGTAAATGATCTGGTAGAAATGTTTGTACAAATGTATGGACCAGAAATCTTTGGACCGAGAATTCAGGATTATTTCCGTAATGCTTGTTTCTGTTTGATGGAACAACCAGAAGGAGGAACATTAGTAGATATTATGAGACTCTTTACTGATGATGCTTTTGCTGAAGCGAAAATTAGGAACATCAAAAATCCCGTAATTGCATCATGGTGGAACAAGACGTATAAAAAAATGGGAGATAGAGAAAAAGCAGAGATTATTCCCTTTATTCAAGCAAAATTTGGTCCTTTCACCACAGGAATTTATGTCAGAAATATTATCGGACAATCGAAATCAGCATTTAAAATGTATGATGCTATGCAACAAAAGAAAGTAATCTTGATGAATCTTTCCAAAGGTATCTCTGGGGAAGATACTTCTAAGCTTGTAGGAAAAATTATTTCAATGCAAGTAAAATTATCTGCGTTGAAGAGAGCAAAGATTCCGGAACATGACAGAGTACCGTATTATCTCTATGTGGATGAGTTTCAGAATTATGTTTCTGGTAGTTTTGAAAGTATTTTGTCAGAAGCCAGAAAATATAGACTTGGACTTGTCGTTGCTCATCAATATATTGAGCAATTGAAGCAAGAAGGACTAGGAGGAAATTTGGATCTTTCCAAGACGATCTTTGGTAACGTGGGAACAATGTTTGTCTATAAAGTTGGTGCCCCCGATGCTGAATTTTTGGCGAAAGAAATGGAGCCAGAATTCAGTCAGTCTGACCTTACTTCTACGGAGAACTTCATGGGAGAATGTAAGATTAGTATCAATAATGAACAATCTAGACCATTTAGTTTTAAGTGTGGTAATCCCTATGGAATTCCTATAGTAAATTCACCAGAGAAGGTGCAAATTATCAAACAGATTTCGAGTTTGAAGTGGGGAAGTAAGAGAGAGATTGTAGATAAAGAGATTTACTTCAGAGTTGGGGTGTAATTTTTTTCTTGCCTTCTCTATCAGAAACACTACTCTGATAATGATTTATTTTTCAGAACTGTTTTCTTATGTCTTCAAAAACAATACCAGACTTACCACATCAAAGTGAAATTCTAATCTACCAAACAACAGACGGGAAAACTAAAATCAACGTCCGTCTAGAAAATGGGACGGTATGGCTCACTCAAGCTCAATTGGTTCAGCTTTATGGTTCTAGTAAATCTAACATTAGTGAACATATTAAGAATATCTTCAAAGAGTGAGAATTAAGCCAAAATTCAACTGTTCGGAATTTCCGAACAGTTCAAACTGAAGGAGAGAGGGAGGTGAAAAGGGAATTAGAATATTATAACCTAGAAATGATCATTGCCTTGGGATATCGCATCAAAAGTCCGATTGCTACCAATTTTCGTATTTGGGCTACGGAGAGGATTACGGAATATATCACGAAGGGGTTTAGTATCAATGATGAATTCCTTAAACAACAGGGAGGTGGGCAATATTGGAAAGAACTTTTGAACAAAATTCGTGATATTCGTTCGTCGGAAAAGGTTTTGTATCGTCAAGTATTGGATTTATATGCAACAAGTGTTGATTATAATCCCAAAGCTCTGGAGTCTATTAACTTTTTCAAAATTGTGCAAAATAAGCTCCATTTTGCAACTCATCTACAAACGGCTTCAGAAGTAATTTACAACCGTTCGGATTCTGACAAAGATTTTATGGGACTTACTACCTTCAAGGGTGATTTACCGGTATTGGATGAAGTAAGAATCGCCAAAAACTATCTGAGCAAAGAAGAATTGGAACAACTCAATCGTCTCGTATCTGCCTTTTTTGACCTTGCAGAACTTCGTGCTATGCAACATCAACCGATGAAAATGCAAGACTGGGTCAAAGAACTAGATGATTTATTGGGGAAATATGGAAAAGGAGTATTAACTAGTGCTGGTAAAGTTAGTCATGAACAAGCAATGGAAAAAGCTGAGAAGGAATACAGAAAATTTCAGGTAAAAACATTGAGCGAAGTGGAAAGAAATTATTTGGATTCTTTGAAGCAATTGGAAGATAGGGCGAATAAATTAGCCCCCGCCGGAATCGAACCAGCATCTAACCCTTAGGACGGGCCTATTCTATCCATTGAACTAGGGGGCCAAAGCTTTTGCAGTATAGCAAAAGCATAGATGAATTTCAATCCTATGTGATCTTTTCTCACTGGATTGTTTCTTTTTTATAGGTATAGATTTTGAAAGGCTTAAGCGCTACAAAGAGAAAGAACCCTATAATACTGACTATTCGTAATAAGATTTTGAAGATTCCTATTAAGAGAAGATAGAGCAGGACAATGACCGCTATTTGGAATCCCTGACTAATTTGCACTTTTTTAAGCGTATCCATCACAAATTCGCAACTGTTTTTGCTAATTTCTCATTGGAGTTGCATAGCTTCTGATTGGAAATAATTTTTGGTACGTATAAAGAAACTCTCTATCTCTGAGGGTTCTGAAGGTTCTGAGAGGTCTGAAGGCTCTGCCGGCACCTCTGGTTTGAGGGAAGTGTCAGGAGAGATGAAGAGGGAATTTCGTCGTTGTTTAGTAGAATTTCGCAGAGAAGTGGTTGTATCCACTGGTGCCTGCAACATATTTTTGGGGAACGATTCGAGATCATCACAATTGAAAGGGAGTTGTGAATATTTTCCCAACACTAACACGCTGAAAAATAAGGTAAGTATCGCTGCAACGGTGTATCCTCATTCGGTAAAATAAGAAAATGCTGAAAAGCGAATACGATTTCTGAGATTATACCATAGGAGTCGGAAAAATATTACAATGGCCCCGTTGAAAAGGAGTATCTCTACATAGGTATGCCAGGTTTTTGTCTCTATGAGTAGTAATTCTCCAATACTCAATCCTATCATCAAGAATAGTAGATAAGTCAGTGGATATTTGTGGATATCTATTGCTAAAAAATAGATTCAGATGAAAAGGATCAAAAAGCTGATGACGGGGATCAAAAAAGCATTGGTAAAAAAGAGACCGTATACACAGGTAAAGTAGGAACACAAGACGATAGCCAGAGCTATTGAAAATCTTACCTTGCGATGCATGAGAGGAGAAATTACATGATAAAGAACGACTGTATCCAATTTCGACTATAATAGAGTATGATATATCCTATAATCATTCCTGGTAAAAAAGGAAGAATTTTTGTTTGCGGTGGAGATATTTTATGTTTGGAAGTGGAAGGTGGTATCAAGTATTGCATGATTCCATAATAGAGTATCCCTACCAGACATGCAAAGACGAGAAAACAGCAAATTAAGTACATCCATTGGATCACGGTATGGGGATGGAATAAGCTTACGGTCGTAGTTCCGAGTACTCCTGCGAATATCACATCTCCAAATCAAAAGCCTTCAGCTTTTTGTTTATATTGGTAATACATATATCCTTTGGCGAAGTAATAGATGAACAAGAATAAGAGAAAAAAAATCAGACTTCCTTGGAGGATATGGAACAGAGGAATGTTCATACAGATTTGGTAGATAACGATCAGGATTGTGATTGTTAATGTTGCAGTAGTATGGAGTTCGTATTTTTTAATATCATAAAGCAAGATCAGAAGGAGTAATCGAATAGAGGCGGAAATGGTGATAATGAGAGAAAGAGGAAATGTTGAATATAACAGATGTACACTTAAAAAGATGAGTACCGTAGCAATTTCCAGTATGGGATAGAATCGAGAGAGTTTTTTGTGGCAATATCTACATTTCCCTTTTTGAGAAAAAAAACTTCGTAAAGGGATAAGGTCAACAGCAGAAAGTTCATGGGAACAATGAGAACATTTTGAACGTCAGAAAAAGAAGTCTCTCCATTCTTTTCGAGTGGGAATATTTCCTAATCTGAAAAAAATCACCGATCCAAAAGATCCAAAAATCAGTCCCAATGTTACTATTCCTAGTACGTATATTATTTGCATTTTTTGGTAGTAGGGGGTAAAGGAGATTTTTGCTTTTTGGATGATGGTACTTTTTTTATTCTTTGGGTCATCAGCAGACTGACATTATAGCAAAGTTCTGTGAGAAGATACATCTGATGCAGAGATATGAGATCAAAAAGGGAAACATGAGGCTGAATAGCAGAGATTTCAAGTTGTATTTGACAGGCATAGTCTTTATTTCCTTTCCGTTGGGGGATATAGGAACTGTAGATGAAGTTTAAATGCAGATTTTTGATATGTTTGGAAAGCAGAAATTCTTTTTGTTTTTGGAAATCCTCTTCTTGGATAGCAATACGGGAAGTACTAGTATGGGTGAGTACATTTCTGAGGAATCTGATAATTTGTTCGAAAGGGATATATTGATCTTTGAGGAGATCCTGAAGAATGTTGCGAGAAGAAGCATGGTGTTCGATCATTTCTCTCATAGCAGAAAATACTCCTTTAAATACGCTGATTTCTAACAAATATCCATATACATTTTTTTGATCAGATTTTTTATGGATTTCTTGGAGTAGTGGTGCAATGATTTGGGTATTTATGCCAAAAGAGGTAGCTGTCCCTGTGGGGATACGGAGCTCTTTCTGGACATGTAGTGTTCAACTTTTTGTCAGAGATTCAAAATACTTTCCCAGACAGAGGAATTTATAGTATCCTTGTATTAATTCTAAATAGTTTTTTGTAGTAGTCACGAATCGAATATATTAATGAGGATAAATCTTGAAATCTATAATCACTTGGAGTGTAGTATGGTTTTGATTGGTAGCGATACGATAGTGGAGTCCTTTAGAGAAATCTGTGGTGAATTGGCTGGAAGCAGTGATATTTCCTCCTATGGAAGTAATTTCTACATATTGAGGAAAATAGAGGATTCCTCTAGACTCTCGTCGACGAGGCTGGGGTTTGTATTCGTGTAATACTGGACCTAGTACCAAAATATCTTCTTCTCTAGGAGTCAGCGTGATGGCATATTTCTTTTCCAGTGCTCTGATGAATTTTTGGTAATATTCAGGAACGTTGAAATCGTAATCGATCTGTAATCTATATTCTCACGGTGAAAGATCTCTCAAACTAGTGATATTATCAACAGTTGAAGAAAGAAGTTGATGATTTGGACCGATCAATTGTACTTCTTTTTCGATGAAGGCGTCAGATTTATTGAATGCGGTATTGATATCCCAAGAGTAGATCGTATCCTCTTGATATACCGTCTGGAGGAAGTTTTTTTGCAGGAAGGTATCTAGTATCGGGGATACATTGGAAAGATAAATATTGAGATACCTTTTCTTTAGGATTGGGTCTCGATGATTGACGATCTGTTTGAGGAGTGTTCGTTTATTGGTGTTGAAATAAGATACTACTTCTTGAATATAGTTTTCTTTTTTATTACTGGATGATCCTCCTCTAATGATATCTATGGCAGCATTCACAAATTGTCGTTCTCGTGATTTTTCTTTAAACTCTGGCAAGAGATCAGATAAAAGATTTGAATCCAAAAAGATCACCCCTTTGATATATTGATTATGTAAGAGTTCTCGTTTGGAGGGATCGAACATTTTTTGTACTCTAGCACTATCAAATTCTTGATTAAAAATTTTCTCATAGAGGAGTTTGATATTTTTACCATCTTTATCTGTAAATCAGAATTTATTTCCTGCTATGAATCCAGCTTTAGCTTCTCCAAAGGTATCTGTAAACCATTTTGGAAGCTCTATACGAGTCGAGGGAGCTACATAATCTGGAAGGTATGCATCGATGACTTCTAGTTCTTTGATATGCCCTCCATCTATTTTCACGAAAGCGAATGAGCCGAAGAATCCTCCATTTGGCCTTTTTTCGTTTCCGTTTTGGAGAAGGATCAAATAGTTAAAAGGCTGATTTTTTCATAACAGTAAGAAGATTTCTTCTCTATAGGTATACGACTGTGCTATAAATTCCATCAGGGAAGTATAGTTCGCGAATCCTAATGCTCAGAGGTAGTCTTTTTGTTGGGTAATGTAAAGTCGGAGATCATTGATTTTTTCTTCTTTGGTTTGGAGAACATTTTCTCCTTGAAGATAGGCTTGCACTATTTCGTTTAAAATAGTCAGTTTTCTAGAAAGTTCTCTATCTACGGGCAGGAAATAGGTAGCGAGTTGGGGCAGCTCTTTGGTAAAAATATCTATCTTTTTGGAAGAGAATAACATGTTGGTGACTCCCGAATATACAATGAAGCATACAAATGAAAGGACCAATAAGATTAGGTACGCCAAAACATTTCCTGATCGTTTCATTCAGGGAAGTGTGGGAGAAGAAATTCAAAATTGTTTCTGTTTCATCGGGTATAGGGAAGCAAATCCTGATGAAGTTGTAGTATTTTATCGGGAAATTGCAAGTCATCCCATTATTTCAACCTATCCATCATCATAATTACATTTCCTCTGGTCTCTTTCATGAAAGGATTGTTTTGATTTTCTATGATTCCTGCTTTGTATATGGCTAAGATATGGGAATGGTACCGGAATTCTTCCGTCCCTGCGTACTTATTTTCTCGGAGCATTCTGGAAAGGACGGTCACTACTTCTGCCTTGGTGATGATTTCATTGGGAGAGAATTCAGATTTATAGGTGATTCCATCAGAATAGTATCCCATGAGTCCCAACTCACATGCGGTGATGACGTAGTCTCTCAAGTCTTCTGGAGCGGTGTCTAGGTCTGTGTACAATTTACATTGATATTTGGTATGGTCAGGTTTTTTTTCTGGGTGATTGTAAGAGTAGATACTCACCAATTTTGCCATTTCTGCTCTGGTGATTCCTGCTGATAAAGGAGGAGGGAGGAGATATTCTAGAGGAACATCATGTTCAGCGTCTTTGGATGGTGTATTGTTTTCAGGATTTTCATCGTTTGCTGAGTTATGTTCGTTATTTTCATTATCTGTGTTTTCTTCAGGGTCTACGGGTGGTTCTCCACAGGTTCTATCGTAGCGACTTGGGGAGAAGTCTCCGTCTGGACAGTAGTCTGGTCTTTTTCCTCATCATCCTCCTGTGGGTGGAGTTGGTTTAGTGATCCGATCTACGATCGCCGTAGTGGTTCCTGTATTTCCGTACGCATCTACATATTCGAAGGTAAAGGTCCCATTTTCTGTGAAGGTACACAACCCGTCGCTCACTTCGCTCGCACCCCCCTGACAAGGGGTAAAATCTGTGTTGGTTATGGTGACTGGTTTGTTACATTCGATTAACGTTGCGAGTACGCTACCGGTTGTTGAAGTGGAAGGGTCATAGGAGACGTTGCAAATTACTGGGGTTTCGTCGATATTGGTGATATCGTAGTCTATACTTGCTTCTCTTCCCATGCTATCACGTACGATGATGGTTCATGAAGTAGTAGTATTGAAGATTCTACCAGACCCTGGTTGTCGTGAGGTTCAATTATCGAAGCTGTACTCATAGATTTTAGTCCCTCCTGTAGCTGTGACGGTGAGGGTTACTGGTCCGTTAGTTGGGGTGGATGGAGTATAGTTGAGATCTATGATTGAAATAGTACAAGGATTTACAAGCCAGTTATTATGTACCATACATCTATCAGGTTGATTATCGGAGAATGTGGCTCTGTTGGTATTTGGTGTCGCTGCTCCATTGACGATCAGTGGTGCACTTCTGTCGATTGTGAAGAATGGTGAATTGAATGCATTTTGGAAATTATTGGCCAGACTCACCTTAGTTACATCTAGTGTTGGTCGTTGAAAGCTGGTTGGAAGGGTAGTGATTTTTCCGTTGCTGTTGAACCATCAGAAGAAGTTATCTGCTACGGTGGTGATATTACTCATATCAAAACTTCAAGCTGGAAGGCTGGTGAGAGATCCACTGTTATTGAAGGCGTAGAAGGAATAGGTTCCTACCGAAGTGATGTTATTTGTATCGAAACTTCATGCTGGGAGACTGGTGAGGAATCTTCCATTATTGTTGAACCATCCAAAGAAGGCGTATGCTGCTGTTGTAATCTTACTGATATTGAAACTTCATGAGGGGAGACTGGTGAGGGACCCGTAGAAATTGAAGTAGGAAAAGAAGTCGTTCCCTACTGACCCGCTGATATTACTGGTATCGAAACTTCAGACTGGAAGAGTTTCTAGGGATCCATTGTAGTTGAATTGACTAAAGAAAGGGCCTCCTACGGTAGTGATATTACTTGTATTGAAACTTCAGGATGGAAGATCAACTAAGGATCCACCGTAGTTGAATTGGTTGAAGAAGTTGTTTTGCACTGTCGTGAGTCAACTACTTAATTGGAAGCTTCAAGTTGGGAGACTCGTGAGAGATCCATTATAGTTGAATCCCTGGAAGAAGGAGGTTCCTATTGTGGTGATATTACTAATATCGAAACTTCAGATTGGTAGGCTGGTAAAGTATCCTGTGTTATTGAAGCTTTGAAAGAAACCATTTCCTACTGTGGTAATATGGTTGGTATCAAAACTTCAGGAGGGGAGACTTGTCAGAGCTCCATTGTTGTTAAAGTTACGGAAGAAAAAGTCTCCTACGCTCGTAGCACTCACTCCAAAGAGAGATAAAGCTGGTATATGACTTACGTAGACATTATTTGCCGTAGTTGAGGCTTTTGGGACGAGTGGGATTGCTACATTTCCAAATGTCCACCTCGTTGCTGTTCCGGTAAGGGTAAGGGTAATGATATAATTCCCTGGAGTAGCATACGTATGTCCTGTATTTACCGTCAGATTGCCTGTTGTACTTCCATCTCATCGGTTGATGGTGTGAGTGTTGGCGAAGTATTTATTCACGGTTGCTGTCTGTCCTGCTGTTGAGATCTCTACAGTGAGCTGGATAGAGGTGGGGTCGATCACAGGCTCTGGATCTCCTGGGTTCTGAAAGCAACGTAGGGGGAAGCCGAAGGTGCGATAATTGATGATGTCAGCGTACACATTAGATGGATCTATGGCGAAGTAGCGAGAATTTGTAGTACTAGGAGAGGACGACCAGTAGTAGCCTCGTGAACCGCGACTGCCTACACTAGCATTACTGCTATCACGGTAACCAGCAAGCGGGATCTTGGTATCATTAACGAATTTATTATTTGTATTGATAGTGGCCTTCCATAATCATTGGTTGGCTCCTGTACTACTTACAGCACTAGGATTAGCACTTACCCAAGCCTTTATGAGATCACTCCGTTCTCCTGCACTAGGGACGTGGAAACCTGCCGGACAGGGTCCCTGTCTCTCGGTATAGTTAGTACCACTTCGTCCGTTTGCTAGAACATCACTACCTCCTCATCGGAGATTAGCATCCTGAATGGTGAGCCGATCGTATGGTGAGGAAGCATTTTTAATGAAGTCAGTATGTCCATTTGCCATGGCGAGACTTTGTGGTCCTGCTACGGAAGCAGTAGTAATTGCGTCAGATCAGTTAGCTAAATGAGAAAATGCAACGTTTCTTCCTCGTTGGAAGTGATGACCATAGGAATCTGTTCAGGTTCCTGCTACCGTTGCTCCTATATTACAGGCAGCGATCTTGATATCTCCTATCGTGATCGTCTGAGTTTCACAAGCCGCTCTAGGCTCTGATGTGAGTTGGATATCTATAGGAGGAGCAGGGGATTCTGTGTCCATGATAGGGAGTATCTTCTCTGTTGCTATGTCTTCTTCAAGGGATTCGCTCTCTTCTTCGATAATTTCGTTCTCTACTTCTTCGGATACTTCAGCTTCATCAATAAAATGCTCTGTTTCCACTCTTTCTGTAAATGTTTCCTGAAAAGGAATCTCATTGTAGAGAACAATCTCCTTTGCTTCCGTTTCTAAAAAATGTCCCGCTATATCCTGGAAGTACTGGAAAGGTACGGTTGCTAGAACAAGTGACATGATGGCGTGTATTGCTATCCCCATGGTTGCATATGAAAGATATAAAAATGAAAGATATAAAAATCAATTCAATTATATCCCAAATCCTTTTTAGCAAAAAAAAAGAGGTACGTTTACCTCTCTTTCCTCCTTGACATGTTGATGTCAGTATATGTCGAATCCTAGAACCGAGTCTACTAATATTTCTCGTACTTTTTCATGACTAATTCAGTATTCACTTTATTAATCAAATCCTGCACTACTCCCACGATAATAATCACTCCCGATCCCGCGACAATCACTGGCATCCCTCCAATAGCCTGAGCAATCTGAGTGATAAAAGGGATCCAATTCAGTACGTAAGTATAAATCGCAATAAGGGCTAATCCCAGTCCTCCTCGTAAACAAAGATGCATCAAAACTCCGTTGATGTATTTCGAAGTAGCTTTTCCTGGTCTGATTCCCGGGATAAATCCTCCTTTTTTCTGGATATTATCTGAGATTCTATCTGGACTAAAGGTAATCATCGCGTAGAGGAACGTGAATGCTACAATGAAAAGCACATAAATCAGGATTGCTGATATCCCAGGACTCTGAGCATAAATATTGAGATTCATTTGCACCCAATTGGCGATAGCCATGAGTTTTTCATTTGCTGGTTGGAACTGAGTAATCAGTTGAGACAATAAGTAAGGAAAAGACACAAATGCCATTGCGAAGATGATCGGAACCATCCCTACAGGATTGAGTGGGATAGGCAAAATAGAAGATTGCTGGACTTTTCCTTGTCTAGCGTAGATGACGGGAATTTCTTTCGTTGATTTTAAAATGAAAATAGAAAGCAGGATCAATACCAAAACGATAGCTAACATGAATAACAATACTGAAATTCGATTCGTCCCTGTAGTCAGACTTGTATAACTTTGTTTAACAATTCCTGATACGATAGAAGCAAAGATTAACATGGAAATACCGTTTGAGATTCATTTTTCGGTGATGAGCTCTCCCAACCACATTAATAGGATAGACCCTACGGAAAGGATAAATGCTGTCAGAATAATGATTCCCCGATTTCCGGTATTGATCGCATTTCCTCCCAACATTGAGTTCATGATAAATACCATTCCGATTCCCTGAAAAAATGCCATGGGTAAGGTAAGATATCTCGTGTATTGGTTGATTTTATTTTGTCCCACCTCTCCTTGTTCGGTTAGTTCTTCGAGATGAGGAACTACAGAGGTCAAAAGCTGAAGAATAATTGAAGAAGTAATGTAGGGGGATACTCCGATCGCTACGATTGCAAAATGAGATAATGCACCTCCCATCAGCATGATAAGATATCCAAATCATCCTGCTGAACCTACTTCTAGTGTAGAGCTCATGAGTTCAGAAAGGTTTACAAAAGGGATAGGAACAAACACCAGCAATCTATAAAGAGCCAAGATTGCTATTGTAAATCCTAGCTTCTTCATCACCTTCTCGTTTCCAATAATTTCTTTTACTTTCCTCATAAATTTTTTCATGGTCGTAGACTATGATAACGTAAAACTTCCTC
>Ga0209737_10002596_pt1 | contig 12632 bp, 11 predicted proteins | sample TergutCu122P3_FD_187284 | JGI IMG/M metagenome (GOLD analysis project Ga0209737, IMG submission 187284) | Cubitermes ugandensis P3 segment gut microbial communities from Kakamega Forest, Kenya - Cu122 P3 (SPAdes) (version 2) | ecosystem: Host-associated > Arthropoda: Insects > Digestive system... | reverse complement strand
TGAGGATATACTGTCCGGTGCCAGTGATGAAAGTGGTGCCAGTAAGGACAAGAAGAAGAAAAAATCAGGCAAGGAACACGCTGAGGATGGCATAAGAATAAAGAGATCGAGGCGTGGGGATGAGCTGTATGAGTCAGAAGATGACATATAGTCGCAAAGCTCCGCAGCGTACCTGTGTTTCTTGTCGTCGCACAATGGATAAAGCTGATTTGATCAGAATTGTGAGGCAGCCAAGCGGGTTGGTGTGTGTTGATCAGCGAGGGCGAACAAATGGACGCGGTGCTTATGTTTGCTCCAGCCCGGAGTGTTGGCAGGCATGCCAAAGCTCAAGCAAGCTTGATTATGTTTTAAAGGTTAAGCTAGCCAATGAGGAAAAGGCGCAGTTAATGACTGAGTGTCGCAAATTAGTAGGGGGTAGCTAGTGGCTGAGAAGCAAATTGTTGATGAGGCCCCGACTCCGATACTTGAGTTGCCTCGTTCATCGAGCGTGCGAGAGTTAGCGGGTTTGTTGAATACGTCTCCTGTTGAAGTCATCAAGCAATTGATGAGGCAGGGACTTATGGCAAATATTAATCAGATTGTTGATTATGAGACTGCCGAGAAAGTAGCCCAGTCTCTGGGCTTTGAGACGCGTCCGCAGGCACAGCAGGCACGAAGGGCAAGCGTTATTGCTGAGATTAAGAAACAGCAACTGACCGCGGATTCGGTGAGCCTGAAAACACGCCCGCCCGTAGTTACCATTATGGGGCATGTTGATCATGGCAAAACGCGTATTCTTGACGCTATAAGACAGACTCACGTCATGGAGGGAGAGGCTGGAGGTATTACGCAGCACATTGGGGCCTACCAAGTCGATATAAATAACCAAAAGATTACTTTTCTTGATACCCCGGGGCATGAGGCGTTTACGGCGATGCGAGCGCGGGGAGCACAAGTCACTGATATTACGGTGCTTGTTGTTGCCGCTGATGATGGTGTTATGCCTCAGACTCTTGAAGCAATTGCACATGCCAAAGCGGCAGGTGTGCCCATTATTGTTGCTATTAACAAGATGGATAAGCAGGGAGCTAACCCCGATGTGGTTAAGAAGCAGCTCGCTGAGGCCGGGTTGCTCGTTGAGGATTGGGGGGGCGACACTATTTCCGTTCCGACTTCTGCTAAAGCGAGGCAGGGTATTGAGCAGCTGCTAGAGAGCATACTGCTTGTTGCCGAGATGGAGAACTTGCGGGCGGAACCCAATGGCAGCGCCAGAGGAGTTGTTATCGAGGCTCGCATGGATAAGAGCAAGGGACCGCTAGCTACAATCTTAGTCCATGACGGTACTTTGCGAAACGGGGATATGGTTGTGGTAGGGGCGACATCAGGAAAAGTAAAAGCTATGTACAGTGACACCGGCAAACAAATACGAAAGGCCGTACCATCAACCCCAGTGGTTGTTTTAGGGCTTCACAGCGTACCTCAGGTCGGTGATGTGGTTATGGTTGCCACAAGCGAACGACAGGCGCGTCAGCTTGAGGAAGAACACCGCAAGGAATTGGCGCAGGGGGCAAAACCGGTTAGCTTGTCAAGCATATTTGATCAGATAAATGCTGGGCAGATTAAAGAACTGCCGATTGTGATTAAAGTTGACGTACAGGGGTCAATTGAACCTATCAGAACATCTCTTGAGAGATTGAGTACGCCAGACATTAAGGTAAAAATAGTGCATGTGGCATCTGGCAGCATTAACGACAATGATATTAATCTTGCCATAGCCTCAAAAGGAATTGTGATTGCCTTCAATACCGGTATTGAGATAGCGGCTCAAAGGCTTGCCGATTCAGCGGGAGTGGATACTCGTCGCTATCAGATTATTTATGAGATGATTGATGATGTTGAGCGCGCTCTTAAAGGGCTGAGAGAACCGGAGTACAAAGAGGTGGTTGATGGACAGGCTCAAGTAAAAGAAGTCTTCTCCGGTGCCAAAAAAGCGCAAATTGCCGGGTTATATGTTGTTGCCGGAAAAGTACGGCGTGATTGCCGTGTGCGCGTCAGGCGCTTGGATCAGATACTGGCGGATACAACGATTATCAGCCTGCGACGCTTTAAAGAAAACGTGCGTGATGTGTCCGCCGGATATGAGTGTGGTATAGGTTTGGGGGATTTCAACAGCTTCCAGATTGGTGACATCCTTGAGTTTTATCGTAAGGAAAAGGTTGAGGGCTAATTGTCACATCGTTTGGCAAGGATAAACAGCCTTATACGCCAAGAGCTATCTGATTTACTGAGGCGTGAAGTAAAAGATCCCCGCTTGTCAGGGATGATTACCATTACGCGCGTTGAAACCGCGGCCGACATTAAGTATTCACGTGTTTTTGTGAGCGCTTTGGCTGAAAAAGAAGAACAGGAAAGCATATTGAAATCACTGTCAAGCGCCGCTGGTTTTTTTCGAAGCGAGCTTGCTAAGAATCTTGATTTAAGACATACTCCTGAACTGGAGTTTCGCTGGGATAACTCAATAGAGCATGGCGCGCGCGTTCTTGAGTTACTGGATCAGGTCAAGCGCCAGACCTCTGATTTGCCATAATACCCTTTCCTGTTCACCTCTGGCTCTTGTGCCTAAGGTGAATAGTCACGCTGATTTTTCCAATGAACGGCATAATTAATATACTCAAGCCAGTGTCCCTAACCTCTTTCGCTGTTGTTTCCAGAGTGCGAAAATTGACCGGTGTTGCTAAAGCAGGGCATGGCGGGACACTTGATCCTTTGGCCAGCGGGGTTCTCCCGGTTTTTTTGGGAAAGGCCACCAGATTGACAGAGTATCTGTTGGAGTATCGAAAAACCTATCGTGCCCTAGTCCAACTGGGTGTGGAGACAGATAGTTTTGATGCTGAAGGAGTTGTGACTAAGGTTAGCGATGCCTCAGGAATCACGCTTGAAGGTATTAACGCTTCGCTAAACTGTTTCAGAGGGGAAATTTCTCAAAAGCCACCGTTGTATTCCGCAGTAAAAATAGCCGGAAAACCACTATACAAGAAGGCTCGCGCGGGTGAAACAGCTGAGATTGAAAGCAGAAGAGTTGTAATCTATCGTCTTGAGGCTGTTTCTTTGCATGATTATAAACTCGATCTTGTTATTGAATGCAGTAAAGGAACTTATATTCGTTCGCTCGCCTATGATTTGGGGCGAAAGCTGGGGTGCGGAGCACACATCGCCGGGCTTGTTCGTACCTCATATGGTCCTTTTGATATAAAGCAGGCTGTGACGCTTGAACAGCTAGAGGAGTCTGTTGGCAAAGGGACTTGGGCGGAATTTGTTCAACCTATGGATTGCGTTCTTTCGTCTTACCCAAAAATTGTTCTTGATGAGGAACAGTCAAGGCGAGTTGCAAACGGCTTGAGCATAAAGATTAGCGAGGTAGTTGAGGGATCGTTATTACGCGCATACGATAGGGAGTCCTGTTTCTTGGCCTTATTGGTCTTTAATTCGGAGTTGGGAACATGGAGTGCCCGCAAAGTCTTCAATGGATAAGTGTTCTGTGAAGTGCGCTTTTCGCTCTATGTGCCTTATTGAAAACGCATGCAATCTTGACAAATATGTGTAAGAACCAGTATATTTCGTGGGTTGAAGTGGATTGATTTTTCAGTTCAGGACTGTCCTGAAGTATTATTTTGGAGGAATTGGTTGTTATGGGAAAAGTTAACGTAGCTATTATTGGTGTTGGAAACTGTTGTTCTTCCTTGGTTCAGGGTGTGACCTTTTATAAGAAAGCGAAGGATGTCGATTTTGTCCCAGGTCTGATGCACGTCAACCTTGGGGGGTATCATATATCTGACATAAATTTTGTGGCAGCTATTGACATTGACAAAAACAAGGTTGGCAAGGACTTATCACAAGCGATTTTTACTAAGCCTAACAATACCTATAAATTCTGCGATGTCCCCAATCTCGGTGTTACTGTTGAGCGTGGCATGACCCATGACGGGTTGGGGAAATACCTTTCCCAGATTATTGAGAAGGCGCCCGGCTCAACAGCCGATATTGTTAAGATTCTTAAGGATACCAAGACTGATGTCGTTATAAGCTATTTGCCTGTCGGTTCAGAGGAAGCAACAAAGTGGTATGTTGAGCAAATCCTTGCCGCCGGGTGCGCTTTTATTAACTGTGTTCCGGTGTTTATAGCCAGAGAGAAATATTGGCAACAGAGGTTTGAGTCAAAAGGGCTCCCGATTATTGGAGATGACATAAAGAGTCAGGTTGGGGCCACCATTGTTCATCGTGTTTTGACTCGTTTGTTCATGGACCGCGGAGTTAAGCTTGAGCGAACATATCAGCTGAACTTTGGTGGCAACACTGATTTCCTCAACATGTTGGAAAGAGAACGCTTGGAGTCCAAAAAAATCTCGAAAACAAACGCGGTGACTTCGCAGTTGGACTACAAGATGGCGCCTGACGATGTTCATGTTGGTCCGTCAGACTATGTTCCTTGGTTGCAAGACCGCAAGTTTTGCCATATTCGCATGGAAGGTCGCACTTTCGGTGATGTTCCTCTACTTTTGGAAACAAAGCTTGAGGTATGGGACAGCCCAAATTCCGCCGGCGTTGTAATTGACGCTATTAGGTGCGCCAAACTTGCTTTAGACAATGGGTTAAAAGGAGCGCTTTTGGCTCCGTCATCATATTTTATGAAGTCGCCTCCGGTGCAGTACACTGATTCTGACGCTCACAATAAGGTTGAGGATTTCATTACTGAGATGTCAAGTGCCGGTAAATCAGCTTCTGATGCTTCTTCGCTTTAAGTTTAAGCGTCAAAGCCAGGTTTAAGGCGGCATGAATGAAAATTGCGCTTGTCTCACCATACGACTTTGCCCATCCGGGTGGTGTGGTCAATCACATACGCGCCCTTGATGAGGAGTTCACCAGACAAGGACATGACGTTCGCGTTATCGCTCCAGCGTCACAAAAAAACTGGGTTGCTTTAGGCAGTCGTTTTATACCTATTGGCAAACCCAGAGCCGTTCCGGCAAGCGGGTCCATAAGTCGCGTCTGCCTCTCGCTATTTCTAGCCTCAAAAATTAAGGAAGTGCTTGAGCGAGAGAAGTTTGATGTTGTTCATTTGCATGAGCCCTTTATGCCAATGCTGTGTAGCGCCATGTTGCGTTTTTCCAAAGGACTGAATATCGGTACTTTTCACGCCTATTCGGGTCGTCCCGGTTACTGGCTAGGGTGGCCGTTTGCAATTCCGGTGTTACGCGGACGAAACCGCAAATTGGCCGGACGCATCGCTGTTTCTGAACCAGCAAAAAGTTATGCTAGTCGGCACTTGGGCGGCGAGTTTACCGTTATCCCAAACGGAATTGACCTCGATTTTTTCAGCCCACAGGTTAGTCCTATACCGGGTTACGATGACGGAAAGATTAATATTTTGTTTGTTGGGCGTATGGAAAAGAGAAAAGGCGTTGGTTATTTGCTTAAAGCTTATGAGAAAGTGAAAAGGCTAAACCAGAATACACGTTTGATTATTGTGGGGCCCGGTGTTAGGCTACGAAAGCGTTATGAATCGATGGTGAGAAAGAATGACATCAAGGATGTAGTTTTTACCGGTGTGGTTAGCTACGAGGACTTGCCTAGATATTATAAGATGGCGGACATTTTTTGCGCCCCGGCGACCGGTCGTGAAAGCTTTGGCATTGTACTGCTTGAGGCAATGGCGCTTGGTAAGCCTATTGTGGCGGCATCGAACCCCGGTTACGCCTCAGTGGTTCAGGATGGGAAACAAGCTTTGATGGTTCCTCCTCGCGACAGTGAGGAACTTGCAGTTGCCTTGAGAAGACTAGTTGATGATAGTTCGTTACGTGAACGCTTGGGAAAGAGTGGGAAGGAATCCGTGCAGCAATACGCTTGGCCTGTTGTCGCACGTCGTATACTTGACTATTATAAGAGTAAGTTACAGGCGACAAAATAATTCCCATGGATGATAAATAGTTATGATTATGTGTGAGAAGAAAAATGAGTAAGATCGGTTGGCGCAGAAAGATAGGGGGTTTCTTCACTCGACCGGTAGCCAGAATGTTGGCACGGACTCCGATAACACCCAATACCATCACATGGCTTGGTTTTCTTCTTTCATGCGGAGCGGCTTTTCTCATTGCCAAGAATTTCTTACTGTTTGGTGGTATAGCTGTGCTTATTGCCGGGGTTATGGATGCCTTTGACGGGGCATTGGCTCGCCAAACAGGGCGCGAAAGCCCGTTTGGGGCAGTACTTGACTCAACCATAGATCGTCTCTCAGAAGGCGTTGTGTTGCTTGGTATTATCTATATGCTTGCTGGGGAGTTGCCTGAGTGGGGTTTGATACTCGCCGGGGCAGCGCTTATTCTCTCGTTTACGGTGAGTTATGTACGCGCGCGGGGGGAGGGAATGGGCATAGAGTGTTCGGAAGGGTGGTTCACGCGAGTAGAGCGTGTAATAGTAATAGCTATCGGGTTAATTGTAAATCAGGTTATTATCGCATTGATTATCGTTGCCTCGCTCAGCTTGCTCACGGCAATTCATAGATTGTTTATTGTGAGCAAGAGGCTCAAGGGCTAAGAAAGCTTCCCCGAGAGCAGGTCATTCACCTAAAACCGGTGCTTTAGAAGCGAAAAAGAGGAAGACATTTCCAGAATAGAGCGTGAGAAGGCCACAGTACAAGCAATGATTCGTTTGTACTGTAGGAAGAAGCACAAAATTTCCAAGGGAATATGCTCAGAATGCAAAGCTTTGTTGGATTATTCTGACGATAAGCTTGCCAAGTGCCGCTTTGGCGATTCAAAACCTACATGCAGAAAATGTCTCATCCATTGCTATAGGCCCCTCATGCGAGAACGCGTGAGAGAGGTTATGCGGTTTTCCGGACCAAGAATGATCCTGACGCACCCAATAATGGCAATACGACATGTCTGCGACGGCATGAGTAAAAGACCGTCAGGTACTGGCAAACTCCCCAATGCCTAGTTTTGTGGCTTCTTTGACTGGGAGCAGTGGTTGTGGTCCTAGTAGGCCACCCCATGCGCCATCATTGCCTCGGCGATTTTGAGGAATCCAGCGATGTTTGCCCCTGCGGTCAGATTACCTTCGGCACCGTAGTCTTTCGCTACTGTTGATGCCGTTTTGTAAATGTTGGCCATAATGCCTTTGAGCTTATTATCAACTTCTTCGAATGTCCAAGAAAGTCTAGCTGAGTTTTGTGCCATTTCCAGCGCTGATGTGGCTACGCCGCCGGCATTTGCCGCTTTTGCCGGTCCAAACAAAACGCCATTGCTTAGAAAGGTTTCTATTGCGTCGGGAGTGGATGGCATATTGGCTCCCTCGGCAACCGCTATGACTCCATTTCGAACAAGCGCTTCAGCTGATGATTTATCTATTTCGTTTTGCGTGGCGCATGGAAGAGCGATATCGCACTTAGTATTCCAAATGCCCCTACATCCTTCGTAATATGAGGAATTCGGAACGCGCTTGACATATTCATGAATTCGTTGTCGTTCAACAAGCTTAATCTTTTTTACCATACCTAAATCAATGCCGTTATGGTCTACTATGTAACCACCGGAGTCGGACAAAGCGATGACCTTTGCCCCGAGTTGAGTCGCTTTTTCCGTTGCGTAAATGGCTACATTTCCCGACCCGGAAATTACCACAGTTTGTCCGTTAAAGGAAAGGTTCTTCTCGGCAAGCATTTTTTCGGTAAAGTAGCAGAGCCCATACCCTGTCGCTTCGGTTCTCACAAGAGAGCCTCCGTATGTTAGTCCTTTCCCGGTAAATACTCCGGTGAATTCATTTTGAAGTCTTTTGTATTGCCCGTACATATAGCCTACTTCGCGAGCGCCAGTGCCGATGTCCCCAGCCGGAACGTCGGTATCCGGTCCGATATGCTTCGAAAGCTCAGTCATAAAACTCTGGCAAAAGCGCATTATTTCTAAATCACTCTTGCCTTTGGGATCGAAATCGGCACCGCCTTTGCCGCCTCCAATAGGCATGCCGGTGAGAGAGTTCTTGAAAATTTGCTCAAATCCAAGGAACTTAAGAATTGATGCGTTTACCGATGGATGGAGCCTTATCCCTCCTTTGTAAGGACCGATTGCGGAATTAAACTGAATGCGAAAGCCTCGGTTAACTTGTACTTGACCTTTGTCGTCAACCCAGCTTACCCTGAATATAATCTGCCTTTCCGGTTCAACAATCCTTTCAATAACTCCTGCTTTAACAATGTCAGGGCGTCTTTCAACCACCGGCTCAAGAGATTTTAAGACTTCGGCAACTACCTGATGAAATTCTGGTTCGTTCGGATTACGCTTTTGTACCTGTTCAAAAACTTTGATGAGGTAACTATTGGTGAGAGTCATAATACGCCCCTTTTGTTGTAATAATTAATGGAAATTTTCGCACACCCATATTAAAAAAAACGCGCTTGTTTGTCAAAGGAAAACAAGCTGGATGAACTCTTTGTTTACGAATGCCGTCCTCATGCGTGAAGACGCACGAATACAGGCAGATCAGAGGTTCCCTTGAGTCGTCTTCTTTATCCCAGAGGCAGGTCTATTTTATATTGCTTCAGAGTCTCCCTGATAACGGAAGCAGTTTTTTCGTCTGCCTCGGTGAGTGGCAATCGCAATCCGCCAACTCGGAAACCAATGAAGTTCAAAGCATATTTTAGTGGAATGGGGTTAGAGACGATGAAAAGGTCTTTAAAAAGCGGTATGAGATTACGATGAATCTCAGCGGCGCGCTCAGTATTCTTTGCAATGAAGCAGTCAATCATTTCTTTGATTTGTTTACCGACCAAATGCGAAGCGACACTGATAACTCCGTGTGCGCCGATAGCCAGCATAGGAAGAGTATCGCCGTCGTTACCGCTCCAGACAACAAAGTCGTCACGATTCTCTTTTACTCCGCGAATGACTCTTGCCGCCTGTTCCATATCGCCCGAGGCTTCTTTGAGCCCGACAATATTCTTGATACGAGAAAGACGAATGACTGTATCAGAAGAAAGGCTGGTCACTGTTCGTCCAGGAACGTTGTACAGAATGCATGGTAATTCGGTGCTTTCGGCAATGGTTTTGTAGTGTTGGTACAGTCCTTCCTGAGTCGGTTTGTTATAGTAAGGGGCGACCAGCAGACAGGCATCTACTCCCCATTCTTGGGCGCGAATAGTATTCTCACGGGCTTCTTCAGTTGAGTTGGAACCTGTGCCGGCAATTACCGAACCTTTGTCCCCAACAACGGCTTTGATTTCTCTGAACAGCTGATGTTCTTCTTCCCATGTGACCGTAGGTGATTCTCCCGTAGTGCCGACTACAAGGATCCCATCGCTTCCGGAAGCAATAAGTGCTTTAGCAAGTTTCTGCGCTTGTTTGTAATCAACGGCACCTTTGTCGTCAAAAGGTGTCACCATTGCAGTAATCAGTCGTCCAAGCTCTTTACCACTTTTCATTCTAAACTCCTTGATGCAACCAGTTATTCTTAATCATTTCTTCGGCTATTTGAACCGCGTTTAGGGCTGCCCCTTTTCGAACGTTGTCGGCGACAATCCACATCACAATACCATTGTTGACAGAGACATCACGGCGGATACGACCAACAAAAGTATCGTCGGTTCCCGCAACAGAAAAGGGAGTAGGGTATTGATTGGTGCTTGGACTATCTAGCAATCGAACACCCGGTGATTGTGCCAGCACCTTACGCACCTCATCAGGATTTATGGCGTTTGTAAACTCTATGTTGACTGCTTCGCTATGGCCGACGAAAACGGGTACACGCGCGCATGTGGCGGAAATGAGCATATCGTCAGCGTGCATAATCTTACGCGTTTCCTCAACCATTTTCCATTCTTCTTTTGTATAAGCGTTTTCCAGAAAGGAGTCGATATGAGGGAAGACGTTGAAAGCGATTTGATGGGGATAGACGCTTTTAGTAATCTCTTGTTGCCCCAGTATTTGTTTGCTTTGAGTTGCTAGCTCATCAATAGCGGCCGCTCCCGTTCCGGAAACGGACTGAAAAGTTGTCACAATAACCCGTTTGATGGGATTTATTTTGTGCAAAGGATTTAGTGCAACTACCATTTGAATGGTTGAGCAATTAGGATTGGCGATGATGCCCTTATGTTTTTTGATATCAAAGGCGTTAACTTCAGGAACAACTAACGGTACTGCCGGATCCATTCGGAATGCTGCTGAATTGTCAACGACTACTGCGCCGCATCTGGCGGCAATGGGAGCAAATCGTTTGCTTATGTCTGATCCCGCCGAGAAAAAAGCAATATCAATATCAGTGAAAGAGTCGTCAGCGGTTTCTTGGACTTCGTATTCTTTTTGGGCGAAAAGCACTTTTTTCCCGGCGGAACGGTCGGAAGCGAAGAAACGAATCTGACTGATTGGGAACTTTCGCTGTTGCAAAACCTCAATGAATTCTTTGCCCACCATTCCGGTGGCTCCAACAATGGCAACTCTGAATCCGTCCATATGCTCCTCTTATTCTATAGGCCGAGTAGTGATTCCAGCCCAATGGTCAGCCCTGATAAGGCTCTTACCTGGCGTATGGCAAGCATAACTCCTGGCATATAACACTCGCGGTTAATGGCGTCATGCATAATTGATAGAGTTTGCCCCATGCCTCCAAGCGTGATTTTTTGGCGAGCAACAATACCCTGCATCCTAATGCTATGTATGGCGATGCCTTCGTGGTTTTGTCCGCGACTTATTTGCGGTTCACCTTTGTGCTCAGGAGTGACAAAGGCTTTTCCTCGAGACTTAACCATTGCTTTTGCTGTGGTTAACGCTGTCCCGGAGGGAGCGTCAAGCTTAAACTGATGATGCTCTTCGATAATCTCGGCATAGTCAAAGTATTTTGCGGCGATTTGCCCTAAATGAATCATGAGCAGAGCACCGATTGCGAAATTAGAGGCTATGATGGCCCCGGTTTTGGCGCTTTCTGAGATTGAGGCAATAAGAGCCATATCCGATTGGCTGATGCCTGTTGTTCCGCTGACAAGGCACACTTTTCGCGTTAAGACAGCTTGCGCCAGCGCGACCATTGCCTTAGCGGTACTAAAGTCAACAACAACATCAGGAGAAACGGTTGTGATAAGCTCATTAATACTGGGCGCCAGAGGGATTCTTTGAGAATTCGGCAAGGACAAAAAGCTATCTTTGGCGTTGATATCGACCGCGCCTACTAATTCAAAGCTGGGTTCTTGCTGAACAGCAAGCAGAACAGTTTGCCCCATTTTGCCTAGGGCTCCGTGAACTAATACTTTGGTTTTCGACATGCTTTCCCCCAGTGGTGACAAAATGTATCAGTCGCGTCTGTCGTTATGTGGTTGTTGCGGGCTTCTGTTTTGAGGGCGATTGCCAAACGATTTGAATGGTTTTTCGTCAGGTGAATTCCCATTTTCCGCTCGAGCGAGTAAGGCGCGTCTGGAAAGGTTTATTCGTCCTTGGTTATCTATCTCGATTACTTTGACTGTAATCTCGTCGCCTACTTTTACCACATCCTCAACTTTTTCGACGCGATAGTTCTCAAGCTCTGATATATGAACCATTCCGTCTTTGCCGGGTAATAACTCCACAAAGGCACCAAAATTCATGATGCGAACAACTTTTCCGGTAAAGATTTCACCGCTTTTAATTTCACGTGTCAGATCTTCCACCATCTTAATTGCTTTTCTTGCCGATGCTTCGTCAACGGCTCCAATTATGACTGTTCCGTCCGGTTCAATATCAATTGTGGCTTTGCTCTCTTCGGTAATGGCGCGAATTGTCTTACCGCCGGGACCGATTACCGTTCCGATTTTGTCCTGGTCAATTGATATTTTATACATTCTTGGCGCGAATGGTGATAATTCTGAGCGACTTTCCGAAATTGTTTCTCGCATGGTCTCCAGTATAAACAGGCGAGTTTCACGGCTTTGCCACATCGCTTTTTCGAGGATTTCAAGACTTACGCCTTTTAGCTTGATATCAAGTTGAAGAGCGGTAATTCCATCCTTCGTGCCGGCTACTTTGTAGTCCATGTCGCCGTAGTTATCTTCCATGCCTTCAATATCGGTTAGGACTACCCACTCACCATCTTTTCCGGTTACTAAACCCATGGAGATTCCCGCTACTGGAGTTCTGATGGGGACGCCGGCATCCATCAGCGATAGGGTAGAGCCACATACGCTTGCCATGGAAGTTGAGCCTGAAGACCCCATTATCTCCGAGACAACACGAATGGTATAAGGAAAATCCTTTTCTGGGGGAATGACTGGTAAAAGTGCTCGTTCGGCAAGCGCGCCGTGACCAACTTCGCGCCGCCCCGGTGACCCTACTCTTTTGACTTCTCCGGTGGAGTATGGCGCAAAATTATAATGATGCATGTAGCGCTTGGTTTCGCTGATGCCCAACCCATCCAGTTGTTGTTCATCACGCATCGAACCGAGAGTAGTGATTGTTAGCGCTTGTGTCTCTCCTCTGGTGAAAAACCCGGAGCCATGAACGCGCGGTAATAAACCAACTTCGCAAGAGAGAGGGCGAATTTGGTTTGTAAGGCGATTTCCTGCTCTCGAGCCGTTCTTAAGAATTTGCTGGCGTAGCGCCTCCTTGATAGCGCTGTCAAAAACGCTAAGAATTTCATTC
>Ga0209737_10002595_pt1 | contig 12632 bp, 13 predicted proteins | sample TergutCu122P3_FD_187284 | JGI IMG/M metagenome (GOLD analysis project Ga0209737, IMG submission 187284) | Cubitermes ugandensis P3 segment gut microbial communities from Kakamega Forest, Kenya - Cu122 P3 (SPAdes) (version 2) | ecosystem: Host-associated > Arthropoda: Insects > Digestive system... | reverse complement strand
TATAAGTATTGATTGTGATACACCATCACGCGGTAGTCGTCGGGCGTAAACGAGCCTGCCCTGCGCGACGAATAGAGGTTGAGCACAGGCAGTTGACCTTTGTATTCCGTGCCGCAAAACGGACATTTCGGCTTGGTAGTATTGTCGAATACAAACCATTTGTGCCAGCAATTCTGGTTTTGGCAGGGCTGCATCAAATCGACCGTTTTCAGGAGAGCCTGCTCCCATTCGTCGGCAGTGGGACGCGCTGCAGGGTTGTGTAAACCGTCAATAAACGCTTTATCGAACAGTTTTTTCAAATAAGGCCCGCAAACCGAATAGGGAATTTTTGTGGGGTCGCCCTGCGGCAACTGGCTTGGCTGCAAATCCTTTGTCCTTACGCGATTGGACGCATCGGCAGGGTGTTCGACAAACAATGCCCTGGCGCCCATCGATAAATCTTCGTCCTTTGCAGGGTCTGTATCGTGAATTTTCCCGCCCCGCAACGGATGACGATACAACAAGTACATATAAACCATCACGGCAAGCGCGTGGCGGTCGGTAGTGATTTTGGGTAAAAAGCGCGCAGGGTCGCCCATTTTCAAATGCTTGGTGGCAATCACTTCGGGAGCGATAAAATCGGGTGTTCCCAATACATCGGGCGGATATTTTCCCGGAACAACCAAACCGTCAATGTCAATAATGGAAGCCTTTCCGGTGACAGGGTCGAGCAACACGTTTTTGTAGGACAGGTCGGAATGAGCCAGTCCGGCAGCGTGCAACCGGCGCACGGCACGACTGATGCCAATGCAAATCTGAAAATACTTGAACCAGTCGCCGCGTTCTTCGGGAGCAAGAAACTTGTTCTGGTTTTTTGCCGAAGCAAACCATTTTCCTTCTTTTTCCTTGCCTTTGATGCCTAAAAAATCATTGTTGATGGAACCTGTGGAAAAGAAAAAATGCTTTTGGTAAGTGGGGCAAACCAAACCGAGTTTACCATTATGTTCCACTATTTTAGTAGGCCAGCAGTACAAATCCTTCCAGTATTCGCCGCCCGGCTGATTAAATATCCGTTCGCGATAAATGCCCGTAATGTTTTGCAGACGGTCTTTGGCATTAAAATCCTGCTTGTCGCGAAAAAACGCCACGACATACGACTTGTTGGGACTGAAATAAACATCCTTCATTCCGCCCGAACCAATGATGGTATCTACAAATTCGACCGGCGAGCCGTCTGCCGCTGTAATCCTTATAGTGTTTGCCATGTCCGTTTAATATAATATTGCGATGGTTCTGTCGTCATGATTGCCTTTCGACCAGAAATCCAGCCAACGTAATAATTGTTCGGCTGATTTTTCATTATCGTCGGTAAACCCAACTTTCAGATTGTCTTCGTTGTTGCCGTTCAAATCGTCCCATAGCGCGTTCCATTTTTCGATTTTGAAAAGGTTAGCGTCGGTTTCAAATTTGGGGTCGGTAACGCCGTCGGTCATTAGAATGATTGCCGTAAAATCTTCCACAATTTCAAATCGGGTACGCACTCTGTCTCTAAAAATTTCCTGCATGGTCAGAAAGCGTGTTTGCCCTGCAAATTCACCTCCATCAGGTTCGCCCAGAATTTTCACTTCCTGTTTTTCCTTGTTGTAAATTCCAATTCCGCCATCGCCTACCCAAAACGCGCCGACAAACCATCCGAAATCAAATTTCTTGCAGATGCTTAAAATTAAGGTGGTTGCAAAATCTTTGGGTTTGCACTGTTCTTTAACTGCTTCACCGCAGATAGCCTTATAGGCTTCAAAAGCGGCTTTGCCTACAATTTGATGCAAATACTCGTAAACGTCCTTTCGTTCCTCGCTTTTCTTATCCCAATACAATTTTATTTGTTCTTCCAGCACATCGCCAACAGCAGCAAGTTCTTTTTTGCACGCTTCCAAAGCCGTCAGGCAAGCAATTTGCGATCCTCTGCGGGAATACTTCGCTGAACCGGCGCCGTCGGCAACCGCCAAAGTGTACCATTCCGTGTTTTCATCAAAATCCAGCACAAAATCGTCGTCGCGCGGTTTACCTTCGAGGGCATGTGAACGCCCTCGCTGACTTGCCGCAACCACATCTTTTCGTGCAACTTCATTTTTTGTTTCCACTTTCAGAAATGCAAGATCGCAATCAGGTTTGAAATATTTGATGTCTGTTGGCGTGGGGATATTTTTCCACAATTCTTTTGGGTCAGGAACAACTACAAATAAAAGCTCCTTATCGGCTGTATATCCCTGCTCGTGAACACAACGCAAAATCATTTTATGGTCGCCTGCAGCCTTTGGAACGCCTGATAATCCACCTTTTTCCATCGAATAGGTAATGCCTTCGGGAAAATTTCCAAATCCAAATTCTTTAATATCAGGCAATCCAATACTTTCTTTGTTGAAAACAAATAAATACTCCTTATCTTTTTTCGCATTTGGCAGTTGTATTCGTAAATCTTTCACCTGCATGGCGAACAATTGCTCCTGTTTAAACATACTCCATTTTTCTTTAAAAAAGTTTTTAATATCAGTTTCGGAATGTTTCAGAAAATCGCGTATATCCTGTTCTTCCGCCTGTATATTTATTTTCAGTAAAAATTCTTTGATGTTCATCTTTTTACCCTCTCGTTCTGTTTACGTCAAAATCTCCTTCGTTTTACATTTCTTCTTCGCCTAATCTCAATATAACGTCAAAAATTCTTTTTCCGTCCCACTCGATCCATTTACATTCCTCAACAAAACCCTCAGGTCTCTTTTTGCGAAAATCGAAAGTTAAAAGATATCCGCAATCCATGTTTTTAGATTTAAGGTAGTTCGCAAGTTGTTCGTATGCCGCTTGGTGCTTGCTGTCGCCGTACCAGAGTTTTAATTCTACTATAAACTGTTGTTTCAAATAGTCAATAATCAAATCAATTTTACCAAAGTCGCGGGTTTCCGATTCAAAATGATAAAAACCGACTCCGTTAATCAATGGTTTTAAGTAGGTTAAGAAAATTAATTTGCCGTCGCGCTCTAAAAATTTCAGGTCTTTTTCAGTGTAAATTTCCGCATAATGTTTTTGGAATTTTGACAAACAGAGTTCCATGTCGAAAACATTGTCTCTGATGATTTCTTTTAACGATACATCCCGTACATTTCGGTATCTTGGAGTTGTTCTATTTCGGGAGATAAAATAATCAGCAACGGCAATTTCAAATATTTTATTATGAATCACCAATTTGCTACCACTTTTTGCTAAGAAACAAAACATTAAACCGATTTTAATCACAGGGTCATGCGCGTTGAATGAAATATCTTTTTTATAAACCGATAAGTCATACATCAGGTTTTGCAGGTCTGAATTTTCCTCTATTTTTTTAAACAAATCATCAAACAGAGTACTGTTTTCGTCCAATATCAATTTTATCGCTTCCTGCACGCCTTCCAACGTCCAGTTCCTGTCTAATTTTGTCTCTATCAGCAAACAAATTCTTGAAACAAGGTAGGGATAACCACTTGTATAAAAACGTATCTCTTTCGCTATTTCGCTGATATTCATCCCTGTGTGATGGTCGTTTTCATATTCTACGAGCATCGTTTCAATTTCTTTTGCAGAAAAAGACATGTCAATATCAAAATCTACGGCAATATTCCACGGCGAATTCATGGTACTTTCGCCGGAAGCGGGCGTATAATTCCCCTGCAAAATCATTTTTTGTTTCAGATTTCTGACGTCATAAACGCCCGCAAGAATGACGCTATGAAAAGTATAATCATCTTCGGCGGATCTCATCAAATATTTGTCGCGCAGCATTTTGAGAAACCTGACAAAAATATTGTTGTTGGAGGCTTCATCGGATTCGTCGATGATTAAGACTATTTTTTTGTTGTCACACCTTTCGGTAATAAAATAATTTAACTTTTCAAAACTTGTAACATTTTCATCAAGCCATAGTTTGGCTTCTTCCTTATCTTTCAACAAAAAAGACCGATGTATTCTGCTTAATAATGCCTGACAAAAACCTTCTTCGTTTGCAAACATTTCGTCGCCTGAATACTGAAAACTGATGCTCGCGCAAATATAGTCGTCTGATAATCGTTTTCGCAACTTGTTGATGGTGGTTGTTTTGCCATACTGACGTCCACGATTGATGGTGAAATAAAAGCCCTCTTCGACCATAGAAAATATTTTTTCAATTTTTTGGCTAATATCCACCATATAGTGCCTTGTTGGCACACATATTCCTGTTACATTAAATCTACGCATAACTTTTAATTTTGTGTTGTGACATACACCTTTGCCGGCCCCGATATCTGGTACATGGAAAGCCCCTCGCCCGCTAAAAAGCCGCGACCCGAAAAGGTGGAATTGAGTTGGTTGATGGCGCCTGCATTGATACACAGAAAATGCTTTTCGTCCACATACACCGATGTCCCGGCTTTTACATCTATGAAAACGCTTGAACCGACGGAATCAAGGAATACGGTTCCGGCGCCGGATATTTTTTGCAGTATCAACGTGGAGTTACTGATCAGGGAAGAAAGGTTGAGCGAAAAATCAATGTCCACATTTTTGCTTGACGCGATGTAATAACCTGCCCGACAAATAATTTCCCCTCCAAACTGGCTCAAATCAACGGGCAACATTCCCATTTTACCGGCAACCAGCAATTTTTTAGGAATGTTTGCCCGGTTATTCAATTCTACCAGAAAAATACTTTCGCCCGATAATTTTCGTTTGATTAAACCCGTTAAACCTTTGTCAACCACTTTGACATTTTTTTCAATGCCGTCTTCGTGGTAAACAATAGCGCCCCTTTCGCAAAAAAAAGCGTCGCCCTGCTCTAACAGGACTTCCAAACTTTTGAAATCGTAACCTACTATTTTGCAATTCATAACACATCAAATTATTGTATGTACTTCCGGTGGCGGAGGCGGCAACAAAATTTCGTCGGTAGCGCCAATACTTCTATTACCAACGCTTACCGAAGCCGATACCCATTTGAAAAATTGCCGGAACGTTGCCCCATCGGTAGTATCCAAATTCACGATTTTATCGGTGAACTGCTTTACGTTTTCTGTTTGGGGATTTGCGCCAACAAGACATACGACAATGCTTCCAAAATGCTGCTGCCCGATCTTGACGACAGCCTCTTTGAACAACTGCGGGTCGGACACTTTACCGTTGCACATGACGAACAGCAACGGCATCCAGTCGCCTTTGCGTTCGGTAGTGCTTAATGTTACTTCGGCGTCTATCTTCTTACACATAAACTCCAATGCCTCGCCCAGATGCGTACCGCCCGCATCAGGTTGCGCAATAGCCGGAATTTGCGCATTTTCAAGTTCCGTGAGCGGCAAAATCTGTTCGGGCGAACGGTTGAACGTTATCACGCTGATATGCACCGATTCGAGGGCAAACGGGTCTTGCCGGAGCGACGCTACCATGGTTTCTAATCCCACTTTGATGGCTTCAATCGGCTCGCCGCGCATTGCCCCCGACGTCTGTATTAAAATGTATACCGGTAATCGTCTCATTTATACTACAATATTTACTTCCGGCGGCGGTGGCGGTAATTCGCCCAGACCAACCATTTCGTTGCCGCTGTCCACTTTCTGACTGCCCGTACTTACCGAAGCCGAAACCCATTTGAAGAATGCTTTGATGGCAGAACTGTCGGCTGTATCCAGTTGCACGACGTCTTTGGTAATCTGTTTCAGTACGTTTGTATCAGCGCCCTGACCGGCAGCGCAAGCCACCACCATACTGACTTTTCGTTTCTGAAATTCTGTAAGCCCCTGCTGCCAATTATCAGTTGGGCCGCCGTCGGTCATGATGAATACCAACGGTTTCCAGTCGCCTTTTACTTCGGAGGTCGTTTTGGCTACTTCGCTGTCAATTTTGTTGGCGAGCAACGATAAGGCAGCGCCCATTGCGGTAGTTCCACTGGCCTGAATTGAAGGCATTTGAAATGCGGTAAGTTCAGTTAGCGGTACTATCTGCCTGGCATTACTGTCGAATGTAATAACGCTCAAGTAAGCGGTTTCGAGCGCATACGGGTCTTGCCGCAATGCGCTCACTAATGTCTGCACGCCGGTTTCAACGGCTGCAATCGGCTCCCCCATCATAGAGCCTGAGGTGTCGAGCACCAAATAGACGGGTAATCTTCTTGCCATGTTCTTTTTTAACTAAACAGTTTATAAATATGATTTTAAAATTCTTGCGATGGTTTCGCACAGGTTGCCATCATCGGTCGGGTCGCCAATGGCATGGAATTTCCATTCTCCATTCTTTTTGTACAACTTGCCCATGATGATGGCTCTTTTGCCTGAATACTGGCGTTCAGCCGACACATTGTAGGAAGCGAACACTTCTTTTACCCGTTCGGGCGTTCCTTCGTACATGCGGATTTTCGCGTATGGGATTTGTGAAAAATCCTCCTTCCCAACATTATTGAGGAAAAAGAATATTTGTGAAACATTATCCATCACTTTCGATAAATTGACGGTAATAATTTCGTTGTCCAATCCGTCATCGCCGCCTTTGTCGCCTTCGCGGTCGTCGCCCGAATGGTGCAGTGCGCGGTCTTTTGTATCCAACTTGCCATTGGGCATACCATAGCGCTGCAAAAATTCAGGCCTGTACAATGGCGAATAGATATGGTCGCACATCTTGTTGTTGCTGCCAATCAGCACACAACTCAAATCCAAATCCACATCAACGGTTTTTTTGCCAAACCCCAGAAAACCCGAAGTCTCAATAGCGCCCCAATTCACGCCCACGCAAAACTCCGTAAGTTTGCTGCCATCGGATTTTTCCAGATTTATCCGCTGACCTTTTTCCAATTTCTTTTCTAAAATGATTGCCATATTGAATTATTATTTACAAAATTTCAGAATTTTCAGAATTTACAGATTTTTATTTTGTGCCTGCGCGAAATTGCATGCCCCAATTGTACGCTCTGTCGCAATCGCTGTGTCCGTTGTGGAATGTAACCAATTTCTTAACAGTCAAGGAGTTATCCGTTCCAAACAAAATTTCGGCAATGGCGCAAAAATTTTGTGAAGCATACTGTTTTCCCATTTCTACAACAATATCGGGATTTCCGGGAACTTTAACGGTTACAACGGCATTGGTATCCGCCCATTTTGCAGCGCCTTCGTAGATAAAACAATATACGGTTATGCGTTTCAAATCAGCCACTCCTATCGGATTAATCAGAATGTTTTCGCCTTCGGCGGTCGCGGAACGGTCGTCGCCACTGTGCCAAATCCAAGGCTTCTGCGTATAACAGCCTTGCTTTGTCAATTGGTTTTTTGCGCCGCCCTGTCCGTGTGCAAACTGCAACCCATCGATACAGGATTTAGCGCCGTCGCGTAATTCGTACCAGCAACCCAAATCGAGGTCAATGGATTTGTCGCCCTTCCAGAATTTCGACCAGCCGCTTTGCTTCTCCTGAAACCAGTTCAGATTGATAACGATTTCTTTTGCAAGGCTGTCGCCTTTTTTCGTCAAGTCAATTTTATGACTGTCGCCCTGTTTTTCAAGGGTTACCTTGTTTAAGTTGATTGCCATAGTTTGATATTTTTTTAAACGTACTTGTCCACAAAATACTGTAAACCACCTTTGTAACCGATGCCCATTGCTTCAAATTTCCATTCGTTTCCTCTTTTGTACAAACGACCAAATTCGACAGCCGTCTCGATGGAAAAGTCCTCGTCCAATTCGTATTTGGCGATTTCTTCATTGGTTTGCGCGTTGTAAATACGGATAAACGAGTTTCGTACCTGCCCGAAATTCTGTTTGCGCGCTTCGTAATCGTGGATGGTTACAGTGAAGATGATTTCCTGAATTTTCGCATCTACTTTGGTCAAGTCCACAGTCAATGTTTCGTCATCTCCATCGCTGCTGCCGCCGGTGGTGTCATCGCCTGACGACTCTACTGCGCCATCGGGCGATTTTGGATTATTATAAAATACAAAAAACTCATCTTGAGGCAGTTTTCTGTTTGCACCCAGCATAAACGCTGAAGCGTCAAGGTCGAAATCATACCCTGTGCCTTCATTCGGGTCCCAGCCCAAACCTACTCCTACTTTCGTCAGCCCTATTTCAATGCGCTGTCCTTTTGTTAAATTGATTGCCATAATTATTTGAAATTAAATATGTTTTATGAATATTGAATTTGTCTATCTGCCTGTTTACCAAATTATTTGCTACTTGATTTTTACGTAAAATGTCTTCAAAATGTTATTCAAAAGTACGATTTGTCATGCTGATAATCAAACATTACTCAAAATGAGGTAAAATGTGCTTATCATGAACGCTTCACTTCACTACCATTTAGAAAAATTTGATTCTAACCGCAAAATTACATAAAGAATCAATCCATGATACAATTCTGTTGATATTTTTTTTAAATTGCAATCCAGTTCAGATATCAATTCTTTCTTTTTCAGAGATTTCTATCCATTTATTCAACTTACATTATTTTTTTAGCATTAAAATAGAAGAAATATAGATCGTTATGCCAATTTGTATCGTGATTGTGGCTTATACAGCGTTTTTATCTGAATAGCGAAAAGAAAATTCCACTTTTCCACCCGAAAGCGTAGCCACTTCTTCCAGTGCACCATTGCCCCAGTCAATCCTTGCAGCGCCTGTGCCGTTCATCCTGAATGCCATTTTTTCTGTCTCTATGGTGGGGTGCAAAACTGTTCAACCAAAACGGTGCGCCGATTAACATTAGCGCCAGTCACGCAATTACGGATAACGTCGTCAGATATGATTTGCCCTTTTACGATTTTTTTCAAATACAGTATCTTTATGCTACTGATGCGCAAACAAACGCCCCGCCTGAAAACCCTGTACCAATTTACAGGCGGCAACCCCCGAACGACGGTGATGCTGTTTAAATTGTTAGTCAAAGGATTTTCGCGAATCGCAGGATAACAAAAACGGTAAAAAAAGACGCCGAAATCTATCTCAAATGTTACCTACCGTTAAAAAAGTAAAGCCAATGCTAAAAGCCAAATAACCGAGATCGATATGATAAGTACAATGGAGCCATAAACAAAAATGTGAAACCATGTAAAGTTTTTCAGTAAGTTGTATTTGAAAAGCCGTCGAATTACATAAACGGATAAAGGGAGATTGATGATTAGAGCGGTAGCCACACCCGGCGAATAACCACAAAAAACAATCGTAGTGAGCATATGTCCGATAGCATTTATCAAACATATTCCCAGTACAACTCCAAAAATTCTGTTATCCCATTTTTTATAGATAGCCAAAATCGGGATTAAAATCAGTAGCAAACTTGCAATGATAAGCGCAATGGGTAAACCTTGCTGTATATTTGATACAGGAATAAATTTCGAATAAGGCAGTTTCGTTTCATTTAGCTCAAGCCATTTCGACATCGTCAGGGCTTCTTCCAAATTATGAATACACCATGCGATGACTAAAAATATCCAGTATTTTTTCGCTACTTCACGCACTTTTACCTTATCGGCGTCGTAATACAAAAGTTCAGCCGAGAGCAATACTTGCTTTTCGCTGTTATCTGGATTTTCATGACGCGCCCATGCTTTGCCGACTATTTTCTTTATCTGCCGTTCGGTCATCCTGCCAACAGCATCATTGTTACACGTTTTTACGATTGTTTCCATATCGTTAAATCATGATATTTATCTGTTTCGAATTAAACGCAAATATACTGAAAATTTTCACCAACTTAACAAACCATTGAAAAAACATCTACGTTTGCTTTAAAATTATGTCAGATACCCTGTGCAATAACCTCTTCTCTCCCCCCACCCTCCAATGGTTCGAGCGCACTCTGGGCGCTCCCACCGCCGTTCAGTATGAGGCGTGGACGCCCATTGCATCCGGCAAACTCGTATTGGTTTCCGCGCCCACAGGAACATTTTTTTGTGAAAAATCCCATCAAAAAACAAAAATATTTCCAAAAATTACTATCTTTGCAGAAAAATATAAACAAAGTGAATTATTTGAATTTTAGAATCCATTAAACAATCCATGAAAAAATCAAGTTTTTTTATATTTATTATTTTTCTTTTTTGTTTTTTCAGTTGCTCCGAAATAGCACAAAACCGTTTCGGTCAACCTGTTCAGTTTGAGTATGCCGATACGTTGCATGGAATTGTAATCCCCGACCCATATAAATGGATGGAAGACGTCAATTCACGGAAAGTTTTGAGGTTTGCACGCGCAGAAAACAGAAAATTACGTAGAGCCACCAAAAAAACAGAAAAACTTCACCGGGAATTTATCGAAGAAGTAGCGCGGCGGCAAATAATCACGTTCCCTGATGAAGAATTGTTTGACAGACCTGATGGAGAATATATTTACTATACCCGACACAAGGATGGTTCAACGCTCCATTACAGAAAAAAAAGGGATAGTTTGGAAGTGGAAGAATTAATATTAGATGAAAATAAAGAATTTGCCGGAAAAGACGACTTTGAAATAGAGTCATACGCGTTAAGCCCCAATCAGCAATATATTGCATATATACTATTTGACGAGAATGCAGGAGAATTTCAAATGATTATAAAACATAGAGAGTCAAATACACGAATAGAATTTCTTAAAGTATATGAGTTTGTTTGGGTTAATGATTCGAACATATTATATTCTACATACAGTGATAATGATGAAATTAGACGACTGTACATGCACCAATCAGGAATGCCACAAAGTGCAGACTTACTTATTTATGAAGAACAGGACATAACAAGTTATTTTATAAACGTTGAGTTATCCAAATCAAAAAAATATATTTTTGCCCATATTTCTAATACAACATCGTTCCATGAAACACGTTATATAGATATGGAGACGCCTCATGAAATAAAGACCTTCACGCAACGAGAAAATGGACTTTGTTTCCGGGTTTTCCATGATGTCAATGATACTGTTTTTTATATCCTAACCAATTTGAATGCTCCGAATTTTAAAATAGTAAAAACAAGTGAAAGCCATACGGAAAGCGACAATTGGATTGACTTTATGCCGGAATCCGATTATTTTATTTTAGATGTAAAATCAACCGGAACTCATTTTTTACTGTCCGAATATGGGCATGGAAGCAGGAAACTGACATTGGTTGAAAAACAAACAGGAGAAAGACGTCGAATTGAATTTGATGAAATTGTGTATGATACAGAACTTGTGCATATTGACATTTTGAAAAAGAACATAAGGTTTAAATATTGTTCATTTTTGACCCCTGACACATACTATGATTACAACTATGACACAAATCAACTTACTGTGGTATTTGAAACCCAAGTAAACAATTTTCGACGAGATGATTATCGGGTTGAATATACAGTTATTCCGTCTTATGATGGTTATCCCGTTCCTGTTACCATCGTTTACAACGTAAATACGCCGCGCGATGGGACTGCTCCGATACTTACGGATGTATACGGCGCAGAAGGAGCAGTTTGGTCTTCTTGTCCCTTTTTTCATTTGACTTTTCTGACGCTTTTAGACAGAGGGTTTTATTACGTACTGCAAGATGTAAGGGGTGGCGGAGGTCGTTATTCAGACCGACATCGTAATGGTATTGTTTTGGGACGAAAAAATACGGCTTATGATATGATTGCCGTCTCCGAATTTCTTATCAATGAAAAATATACGTCCACAGGAAAAATTCATTTATCAGGGGGGAGCGCCGGCGGTCTTGCTCTTGGTATGGCAGTAAATATGCGACCCGAGTTATTTGGCAGTTTAGTTTTCCAAGTACCATCATTAGATGTTATGCTCGTAAATAAAAGCGAAAGAGATTGGTTGGAAGAAGGCAATCCGAATATTAAAGAAGAATTTGTTAACATACTTGATTTTTCGCCTTACAATAACGTGAAAAAGCAGGCATATCCTGCCATGCTGTTTATTATTGGGTCAAAAGATGAAAACGTGCATCCTGCCGAAACTTTTAAAATGGTAGCCAAACTGAAGGCAAACCAAACCGGTACTGCGCCAATTTTTATGAATACCGATTTCGAAGCCAACCATTTTAACGTGCAAAGAATGATACGCCCAATGATTTTTATATTAGCCATACATTATAACATAATACCATGAAATCCTTCTTATTGATAGAAAAAAACGGATCTTATTATTTTGTTATCCCAAAAAACAAATCTGAAAATGAAAGCGCAAGATTTTGACCATCTGCTGTTTGATAAGGGAAAGGCGCAAAAAATATTGTTGTTTGAGGAGTTTGTTGAACGTGTTTAAAAACCTATACCTAATCACTCCCCATGCAATCCCCCCACCTCTTTTCTCCCTCCACCCTCCAATGGTTCGAGCGCACTCTGGGCGCTCCCACCGCCGTTCAGCGCGAGGCGTGGACGCCCATTGCATCCGGTAAACACGTATTGGTTTCCGCGCCCACCGGAACCGGAAAGACCCTTGCAGCATTTCTGGCGTTCATTGACCAAATGATGACACAGGCGCGGGAAGGTACACTGAAACCGGAATTACAACTGATATATATATCACCCTTAAAATCCCTTGCCGGCGACATTCGCGAAAACCTGTACCGCCCATTAAATGGCATTGCTGAAATAATTTGTGCTAATTCGTGTAATTCGTGGACAAATCCCATTACCGTCGCCATTCGC
>Ga0209737_10002594_pt1 | contig 12634 bp, 14 predicted proteins | sample TergutCu122P3_FD_187284 | JGI IMG/M metagenome (GOLD analysis project Ga0209737, IMG submission 187284) | Cubitermes ugandensis P3 segment gut microbial communities from Kakamega Forest, Kenya - Cu122 P3 (SPAdes) (version 2) | ecosystem: Host-associated > Arthropoda: Insects > Digestive system... | reverse complement strand
AGCACTGATAGCTGTATCAGCACTAAAAGGTTTATTAGAATTAACGCGATAGACCTTATAAATCTCCTATTCATTTTTCTTTTTCTCCACAAAGTTTCTATATAATATATACTAATAGTAGTCATTTTTTTTATCTAAGTCAATGGTGCTTTTTGCTGGAGATTCCAATTATTACAAGATTTTTGGAAAAAAATGTTACGGAAATAGTAGGGTTAAATAAGATACGGCAAAATATGATGATTTTGTTAAGTTATCACTACACGGTTACACAAATTTGACAGAGCAATATACTAATTTATTGTATTCACAGTTTCCGTATAGAAAAGTAACGTAATATTTTTGTAAAATACGATATTATGAAAGTTAGAAAGAATTCATACGATAAATAAAAATACTTAATGATTAAAAAATGTCGAAAAATGCGATGGAAAACAAAGAAAAAAGCAAGAAAGACATTGAAATATGTGGCGTTTCGTGTTAAAATGTGACATATAGTAAATACTAATGGGGGCGATTTCAAAATGGAAGTAGGTGACATTAATAATATGCCTTCAATAAGTAAATTTTATGGAATTACTATTTATATGTATCTATCTGACAATAATCAGCATCACAGACCACATATTCATGCAATATATTCGGGAGAAGAAGCAATATTTGATATTGAAAATGTGAGAGTTCTAGAAGGAAAAATTCCAAAGAAGCAAACTAGGTTAGCACAAGCGTGGATAGAGATACATAAAGATGAATTGATGGAAAACTGGAAATTAGCTATTGCCAGAAAAGAAGTATATAAAATAGAACCACTGAGATAGAAAGGAAAATGGAAGATGAATCCGCGAGTAGTAAAAGTAAAAACAAATGAAGATTATACTTTAACAATTACTTTTGATAATGGAGAGATAAAGGTATTTGATGTGAAGCCTTATTTAGACAAAGGTATATTTAAGGAGCTTAAAAATCCAGTATATTTTAAAACAGTAACAGTTATTGCAGGAACAGTATCATGGAACGATAAGCAAGATTTTTGCCCAGATACAGTATATTTAGAAAGTGTACCAATAGAATAAAAATAATGGAACTCGCAAGAGTTCCATTATTTTACAAGTTTACTTAATTACAATATTGTAAATCTTGTTTTTTACATATATTTCTTTTATAATCTCTTTTCCGTCTAAAATGTCTTTTGCTTTTTCATGTACAAGTTCGTGTACAGTTTCTTCGTCACTATCTAATACTATTTCTATAGTCGTTTTTACTTTACCATTTATTTGTATAGGTATTTCGGTTACGGTGTCTATTGTTTTTGATTCGTCATATGTAGGCCAGGAAGATTCTGCTATAGTTTTTCCATATCCTAATTTTTCATACAACTCTTCTGTTATATGTGGTGCAAATGGATTAAGTAATTCCAGAAAAGTTTTAAATTCTGCCTTATTTACTTTCTTTAATCTATAGAATTCATTGCTAAGTGTCATAAGGTAACTTATTGCAGTATTAAATTTCATTTCTTCTATATCAGAAGATACTTTTTTAATTGTTTTATGAATTTCTCTTTCAAAGTCAGAAGAATATATGGTGCCATCCACCAAAAACTCTTGCAAGTTCCAGACTCTATCTAGGAATTTAAAGCATCCTTTGGTACTCTCCATAGACCATGGTATTGCCTGGTCAAAAGGACCAATAAACATTTCATATAGTCTAAGAGTATCTGCTCCAAAATCATTTACTATATCATCAGGATTTACAACATTGCCTTTGGATTTAGACATTTTTTCAGAGTTAGAACCTAAAATCATGCCATGTGATGTACGTTTAGCATAAGGTTCAGATGTAGGTACAACACCTATATCATATAGGAATTTATGCCAGAATCTAGAATAGAGAAGATGTAAAACAGTATGTTCCATTCCACCATTGTACCAATCTATTGGACACCAATAATCTAACTTTTCTTTACTTGCAATTTCAGAGTTATTATTAGGGTCAATATATCTAAGAAAATACCAGGAAGACCCTGCCCATTGAGGCATTGTATCAGTTTCTCTTTTGGCTTGTCCCTTACATTTTGGACAAGTAGTATTTATCCAATCAGTTTGTTTTGATAGAGGAGATTCGCCATCTTCTCCTGGTAAAAAATCAGATATCTCTGGTAAAACAAGTGGTAGTTCATGTTCTGGTAATGGCACCCAACCACAGAATTCACAATATACCACGGGAATTGGCTCTCCCCAGTATCTCTGTCTTGAAAATACCCAGTCACGCAACTTGTAATTCACCTTTTTATATCCGATATCGTTTTCTTCTAAATATGATATAACTTTAGAAATAGCATCTTTTACTTCTAATCCATTTAAGAATCCGGAATTAATCATGATTCCATGATCTACATCAGTAAACGGTGCAGTTGATATATCACAGTCACCATCAATTACCTGAATAATAGGTAACTTAAATTTCTTGGCAAACTCATAATCTCTATCATCATGTGCAGGAACAGCCATAATGGCGCCTGTGCCATATGTAATTAATACATAATCTGAAACCCAGACAGGAATTTCTTCATTTGTCAATGGATTTATCGCGGTTATTCCTTTTATTTCAACACCAGTTTTATCTTTTGCAAGCTCTGTTCTTTCGAAATCAGATTTACGTAACGTTTTTATTTTATACTTAACTAGCTCATCATAGTTAGTTATTTTATCTTTTAATTCTTCTATCAATGAATGTTCTGGAGCCACAACCATATATGTTGCACCAAATAATGTGTCTGGTCTTGTTGTATATACTAATAACTCTTGTGAACTGCCTGATATTTTAAAGGTAACTTCTGCACCTTCACTTTTTCCTATCCAGTTTCTTTGCTGGGTCTTGATTTTTTCAAGATAGTCCACGTCATCTAAGTCATCAAGCAGTCTTTCTGCATAATCAGTAATTTTAAGCATCCATTGACTTTTTTCTTTCTGAACAACTTCACCATTACATCTTTCACATTTCCCACCTACTACTTCTTCATTTGCTAAACCTACCTTGCAGCTTGTGCAAAAGTTAATAGGCATTGTTGCCTTGTATGCCAGTCCATGCTCAAATAATTTCAAGAAAATCCATTGAGTCCATTTATAGTAATTAGGGTCTGTTGTATCAACACATCTTGACCAATCGAAAGAAAACCCAATTGATTTTAATTGTTTAGTAAATGTTTCTATATTTTTTTCAGTAATAATTTTTGGATGAATATTAGTTTTTATTGCATAGTTTTCTGCAGGCAGTCCGAAAGCATCAAAACCTATAGGGTACAGGACGTTAAATCCTTCCATTCTTCTTTTTCTTGCAATGATATCAAGTGCAGTATAACTTCTTGGATGTCCCACATGCAGGCCTTGAGCTGAAGGGTAAGGAAATTCAATTAATCCATACCACTTAGGAAGGGTAATATCATCTTTTGCATGAAAAGTTGCTTCACTTTCCCATTTGTCTTGCCATTTTTTTTCGATTTGTTTGTAACTATATGCCATAAAAAACCACCTTTCAAACAAATGAAAAACGTCGTCTTGCGTTGTCAAACTTCACACAAAAATTTTAAACATATATTTATATAGTTTCAAATTTTTTTGTTCGTTTTCCTAGCAATACTTGTTTTTGATTTGTTTTTTAAATTTCATATGATTATACACTAATTCTGAAAGAAAATAAAGTAAAAACTTTGAAAACTAGTAATAATTTGCTATATAGTGGATAAGAAAAATTTTATCTTGTGAAAAACACTTGACCACATTTCCAATTTATGGTAATATGTGAATGATTTATTTCTGCAAACTTTAAGTCTATAGGAAGGTGTCCTAAAATTAATTTTCAAGTGTCATTCTAGAATATTCTATATGTCTAAAAATTTTCAAAAAAAGTAGCAAATTATATAGTTAAGGAGAAAACGATGTTAGCAAGTGTAAAAAGCATGTCTTTGCATGGACTAGATGGATATTTAGTTGATGTTCAAGTTGATGTGGGTTCACGGAATGCCTGCATGGGAAATAGTAGGATTGCCAGATATTAGTATTAAGGAATCAAAAGAAAGGGTAAGAACTGCAATAAAAAATTCTGGATTGGAATTTCCAAGCAGAAGAATAGTAGTTAATTTAGCACCAGCAGATAGTAGAAAGGAAGGCCCGCTTTTTGATTTACCAATAGCAATAGGAATATTAATAGCTACAGAAGTTATTGGCCATTCCAATATAAATAATTATGCATTTATTGGAGAGTTATCCTTAGATGGAAGAATAAATAAAGTGCAGGGAATTCTCCCTATGTGTATAGAAGCAAGAAGATTGGGGATAGAGAAGATAATAATACCTGAAGAAAATGTTTGTGAGGCTTCAGTTGTTAATGGAATAGATATAATGCCTGCGAAAACTCTAACAGATGTAATGGCACACCTGAACCTTGTTAAGAGTTTAGAAAAAGTAAACGCCTCTTCAAAGGAGCTTTTTAACAAGAGTAAAAAATATAAGTTTAATTTTTCAGATGTAAGAGGACAGGAAAACATAAAAAGAGCGTTAGAAATTTCAGCAGCTGGTCGGACATAACTGTTTGTTAATAGGAAGCCCAGGTTCTCGGTAAAACTATGATGGCAAGGAGATTGCCTGGAATCTTGCCAGATTTAACATTTGAAGAAAGTTTAGAAATTACTAAAATACATAGCATTGCTGGAACATTAGGCAAAGATGTTTCGCTTATAACTGAAAGGCCATTTAGGTCTCCTCACAACACAGTATCTGGGTCAGCTTTAATAGGTGGAGGGAGAATACCAAAGCCTGGAGAAATTAGTCTTGCACATTTTGGAGTATTGTTTTTAGATGAATTACCAGAGTTTAATAAAAGCACATTAGAGCTTATGAGGCAACCATTAGAAGATAGGAAAGTTACTATTTCAAGGGTAAATGCAACATTATCATATCCATGTAATTTTATGTTTGTTTCTAGTATGAATCCATGTCCTTGTGGATATTATGGTTCTTCTGAAAAAGAATGCACATGTAATCCGGATAAAATAGCAAAATATATGAGTAAAATAAGTGGGCCATTGCTAGATAGAATAGATATACAAATAGAAGTAACACCTGTAAAATTTAAGGATTTAGAAAAAGAGAATAATAGTGAATCTTCAGAGGAGATAAAAACAAGGGTAAATAATGCAAGAAAAATACAATTTGAGAGATATGAAGAATTTGGAATTTTTTCTAATTCAGAACTTACGCCAAGTTTAAGTGAAAAATATTGTAAATTAGATGAGAAATCTAAAGAAATATTAAAATCAGCATTTGACAAATTAGGATTGAGTGCAAGAGCCTATGACAGAATTTTGAAAGTAGCAAGAACAATAGCAGATTTAGACAATAGAGAAAATATTTTACCGAATCATTTGGCAGAGGCAATACAGTATAGGAGTTTGGATAAAAAATATTGGAAAAACTGACAGGACAAATGAAAATCGGCAATCTACGTCGTTAAATGAATTACAAAAATCCTCGACGTATCTATATACGTCTCCGGTTTTTTAAATTCATTTGCCTAGCATCTTACCAATTTTGATTTGTCCTAATAAATTGGACGTAATTCAAAAATTATAGAAGAAGGTAACAGAAATGGGATACAATCCAAAAATTCATCACCGACAGAGTATCAGGTTGAAAAATTATAATTATTCTGCAGAAGGATTTTATTTTATAACCATATGTACACAGAATAGAGAATGCATTTTAGGCAATATTGAAAATATAACAATAAATATGAATGATGTGTGTGTAGGGGCGCATATTTGCGCCCAGATAAAATTGACGAAAATAGGAACAATTGTAAAGGATTGTTTACACAGATTAGAGGAAATGTATACATATATCAAATTGCATAATTTTATAATTATGCCCAACCATATACATATGATTTTAGAAATAGAACGTTCATTCAGGGCGCAAATATGCGCCCCTACAAAAACAATCGGACAAATAATAAGAGGGTTAAAGGCAGGTATCAGTGGTATGGTAGGATATTCAATCTGGCAGCGCAATTATTACGAACACATTATAAGAAATGAAAATGAATTATACAAAACAATAGAATACATACAATATAATCCATTAAATTGGGAAAAGGACAAATACTATAAATAATAGTTTTATAATTAATAAAAAGGATGAATATTAAGCATGAATTATGGGGTAAAAATAATAAATATAAAAGATAAGGAATATTCAGAGCCACTAAGAAACATAGCTAAACCACCACAAAAACTATATACAATAGGAAATATAGAATTATTAAAATCAAATTGCATAGCGGTGGTTGGAACAAGACATTGTTCTGATTATGGATATAGAATGGCTCGAGAATTTGCAAAAAATCTTTCAAGGTTTGGGGTTACTGTAGTAAGCGGACTTGCAATTCGGGATAGATAGTGCGGCGCATGCCGCTGCTGTAGAAACAACAGGAAACACTATTGCAGTTTTGGGTGGAGGATTTAACGATATATTCCCAACAGAAAATATAAGTTTATTTAATAAAATAATTGAGACAGGGGGACTGGTGATTTCAGAATATGAGCCAAAGGAGAAAACAAAATCAGAAAACTTTCCCATAAGAAATAGGATAATAACAGGCCTATCTATAGGAGTGCTAGTGGTTGAAGCGGGGTATAGAAGTGGAGCAAGTTTAACAGCAAGGATAGCATTGAAACAGGGCAAAAAGACATTTTGTATACCATGTAACATAGATAGTAAAAATAATAGAACCAATGAACTAATATCAATAGGTGCAAAACCCATAAATACAATAGATGAAATTATAAAAGATTGTTGTATTACAATAAATGTAGGGGTCGGCGTCCCAAGGCGGCCCAAATAGAAAAAACCTTAATATTCCAGAAGAATATAAAGAAATATATAAAACCTTGTTAGATAACCCAAAAAATATCGATGAAATATGCTCAAAATTAAAAGAAAATGTCGCAACAATCACAAGTAAGCTTACTATGATGCAAATAGATGGAATAATAGAACAGTTACCAGGAAATAAGTTTAAAGTTTTATAAGGAGGAGGATATGTACTACAAGCAAGAAACAGGTGAATTAGGAGAAGATGAAGCAGAAAAATATTTAGTAAAAAATAATTATGAGATTATAGAAAGGAATTTCAAGTGTATATTTGGAGAAATAGATATTATAGCAAAAGATTTATATAGAAAAGAAATGGTTTTTATTGAAGTGAAGACAAGGAATAATGAATTATATGGAGTGCCAGCAGAAGCAGTCGATTTCTATAAGAAAAAACATATTATAAGATCAGCAAAATATTTTATACATGTAAATGAATTAGAAAATGAATATGTAAGAATGGATGTAATAGAAGTGTATATTAATAAAAATGGAGTCTGTAAAATAAATCATATAGAGCAGGCTTTTTGTTAATAATGTGTGTAGGGACGGGTTTCCATACCCGTCCAAAATTATAATATATAGACAATGATACATTGATAATGATATAATGCGGATGTTAAATTAAAAGATTAGGATGTTTAACGAAAGGAGTTTTTTTATGAAAGCATTAGTAACAGGAGCTTCGTCAGGAATAGGAAAGGAAATGGCAGTATACTTATCTGAAATGGGAATAGACCTTGTGTTGGTTGCAAGGAGGAAAGACCGATTAGAAGATCTTAAAAGTATATTAAAGACAAATGTAGAAATAATATCTATGGATATATCTTCAGCTGAAGATTGTATTAATTTATATAAACAGGCTAAAGATGTAGATATATTAATAAACAATGCAGGATTTGGAGTGTTTGGAGAGTTTGATGAAACTAGCCTTATTGAAGAATTGGAAATGGTTAATACAAATATATGTGCAACACATACTTTAACAAAGCTATTTTTGAAAGATATGAAAAAGAAAAATGAAGGATATATACTGAATGTTTCCTCTATTGCAGGATTCCTTCCAGGACCACTTATGGCATCATATTATGCAACGAAAGCATATGTTTTGAAGTTGACAGAAAGTATTTATGAAGAACTAAGAATGGCTGGCTCAGATGTTAAAATAAGTGCATTATGTCCAGGACCAACTAAGACAGAGTTCATGGAGAAGGCAAACGTGAAGTTCAAAACAAAATATGCAAATAGTAGAGATGTTGCAAGATATGGAATAGATAAAATGTTTAAAGGAAAAACTATAATTCTACCAGGAATAAAAACGAAGGCAATAAGGTTTGCAGGAAAAGTAGTACCAGACAAAATTATAGCAAGAGTGGTATATAGCATGCAGGAAAGAAGAAAGTAAAATAATTTACAATGTACAATTTACAATGAATGAAAGAATTTTTGTTACACTCAAATTCTTAAATTAAAAAATATAAAGAAGAGAAGGAGGAGCAATTATGTACGTTATATCAATATCAATTGATAAAAGAGAACAGGAAGTTCCAGACATTCAAGGTATATTAACGAATTATGGAAAAGGTGTAGTAGCAAGATTGGGGTTACACTGTTGTGAAGAAGAAAATCAAGGATTGATTTTAGTGGTATATAAAGGGGAAAACATAGAAGAATTTGTAGAAGAGCTAAACACCATAAATAATATTACAGTAAACTACATGGAGGAGTAAGTTAAAGTTTTTTCTTGTTTGGGTTAATTCTGTTTTTGGGTCGCCTTGGGACGCCGACCCCTACAATTTTACCCAAATGTGTTTTTTCTATTTGGGCAGGCACAAGACCTGCCGCTACATTTTGCCTAGTTATTGATTAAAAAATCTTTAATAGAAAAATTGGCAAAATATGGACATATTTTACATAATATGATATAATACGGCCACAACATCTTTTATTTTGCCCTATTTTTACGAGCTAAGTAATTACAAGTTCGTACAAAAGGGAAGAATCCTAAAGATGAATAAAGATTAGGAGGAACAAAACCATGCAAAAAATCAGGAAGGCAGTGGTCATCTTACTGTGTTTAGTCTTTTTTACGACTAACGCAGCCGTGGCAAGCGCAGCAGATGTGCCCTCAGCATGGGCACAAGACGAGGTGAATGCGGCAATCGTAGAGGGACTTGTTCCCGAAGAACTGCAGGAAGAGTACACAGAAACCACAACACGTGCGGAGTTTACGGCCCTAGCAGTAGCATTGTATGAAAGCATAAAAGGGGAGATTAAAGGGCGTAGAACATTTGATGACACCAAGGATGTTAACGTGGAGAAGGCAGCATACATCGGCATTGTTGTGGGGGTAGGCAATGATCTTTTTGCGCCAGACAGCAAATTGACTCGTGAACAAGCGGCGGTTATGCTATCTCGGCTGGCAGACAAACTAGACAAACCTTTACCAAGAGAAGCACCTACATTTGCTGACAATTCACAAATTTCTTCGTGGGCATTCGAGAGTGTAGGACATGTTCAAGCAGGTGGAATAATGACTGGCGTGGGTAATAACACATTTTTGCCCAAAGGCTCATACACGCGGGAACAAAGCATCTGCACAATTATGCGCATGTTGAATGTGATGAAGGCAGAAGAAGAGTCTACCGAAGAACCGGAAGAAGAGCCAGCTACGCTTACCGAAGAGTCGGTATATAATGCGATGATGGCTATGCAAGCACAATACCCAGACGGGATGAGCTGGACAGAGGAAAATTACTATACTTCAACCGCAACAGGAACGAAGCGTGGAGGGGGAGGATGTACTTCATTTGCTTTAATTTTAAGTGATGCAGCATTTGGAACTCTCCCATTTCGGGAGAGGCATAGTAATTTGGAGAAATTGAGAGTAGGAGATCTCTTGTATTACCCGACCCATAGAGTAGTAGTTCTTAAGATAGAAGGAGATACTATCACAATCGCAGAAGGCAATTATAATTCAGTCATTCGTTGGGGAAGAACATTGTCGTTGAATGATTTGAAGCAAACAAGAGGAGTTACTGTCGACACAAGATGGCCATGACAACAGATTGGTTTTTTAAATGGAAAAGTCCATAACACAGAAGGTAGCCTAAAATAGGAACCTGAAAGCAAAAATTCCAGTGAGAAGTTACTGGAATTTTTGCTTTTTAAACACACAATAAATATATTATGGTAAACTGAGCGAAGATGTGAAAAATTTATCAAGAAAATATAATTAAAAAACTTAGAAAAAAATGGATGATTTGTTTGAATCATCCATTTTTGTACGAAAAAGTGCGAAAATACTGGAATGCATAGAAGTGAAAAAAGATAAAAAATTATCAAAAAAACGTATAAAATTGATTTAAAATGATATTTTTTTTATGAAAAATATAAAAAAATGGGTAAAAAGGTTACATAAACAAGAAAAAATGAACTGATAAGCGTTTGTATATATTACAATATAATATCAAAAATGTCATGAAAATGTAATTTTAGAGTGGCAATCTTCTAAAATGAGCTTCCGTAAAAGGAAAAGAGAAGTTTTTTAAATATATGAAAAAGTGAGCAAAACGGCTATTGACAAGGCTTTAGAATAATGCAAGAATTGTTATATATATGTAAATAGACATATACTTGAATATACCAAAGATGATGTAGGAGGAAGAACTATGTTGAAAGAACTAAAAGAGAATTTGAAAATAAGGAGCGTAATAATAAAAACGCTGGCCATGTTTTTAGTAATGTTATTGACGTTTGTGAATATTGCATTTCTGGGAAGGTTTTTTGGACAGGCATCCATAACGTATGCCACGGATGAGATAGTCAATAACCAAGATGCAAGTACAAATGTGGAGAATGTTAAGTTTGAAGTGTATCTGGATGCCAATGACAGAAACAAGAGAATGGCAACAGTTGATATGAATTCAAACGAGTTGATTTTATATATTCAAGTAAAAGTACAAGGTGGAGGAGTGCTAAGAGAGGGAGTTATAAGCTTTGGAGGCACTAATTTTATATTGCAGCAAGAAGGCGATAACGATAAATTGAATTTAGACACTATACCATCTGGAAATGGTACAACAGTGGAGATACCAATAAAGGCGAAAAAAGGTGGAAATATTATTAATTTAGGATTATTGGACATGATGAGTACAATAAGACTAGAGGGGAAATATACAAACAATGACGGTGATGTAGTAGACATAACGGGAGAGAAATATGTAAAAGTAACATGGAATTCACAAAATGTTTCAGAAGATAATAATCCGGTTCTATTAGAGCAAGAAATAATAACAAACAAAATATTTAAGCTAAATGGAGAAGATAAAAGAATAATACAGTTAGCTGTTAGTTCAGGTGTTAATGGAAACATATACCCAATAAAATATGATTATATAACAGTTAATACTCCAATTCTTTTGGATGCTTCTCAGCCAGAAGATGTTTATGTATCTACATATGGTACGGAAGAAACAAACGGGATTACAGGTATTTTGAGAATGACCAGTCCAGAGGATTATCCGCTAGGAGTAGAACCAACTTATGGTATACCAGCGGAGAACACATATATGTATGTTAAATCAGAACAGAAGATAAATATATCGGTGTGGGAGAACATACCAGATAGTAGCAATAATATATTCTGGAATAAATCTGCTGTGAATGAATTTATAATCACATATATATATCCAGCAAGCATAGATGTAAGTTACATACAATCAAATGTAGAAAATAAAGTGAAACTACATACAAGTGATGGTGCAGAATTGAGTGGAACAAGCGTGCTTGTGAAAGATGCTATCGAAAATGAAGTGGAAATAGAAGAGTGTTCTAATATAACAACATTTGATGTAGAAATGACAAATAAAGTATATAAGAGCAATCTAAATATAGGAGAAAACATTAACTATGCAACCAAATGGTCTATAGGAATTAGTTATGCAGAATTGTTGGATACAATTGTGCTACTAGAATATAGAGATACTATATATAATGAAGAAGAGTTGAAAACGTATAACAATACTTTTTATAAAACTTTATATTTAAACAAACAAGAATTTTTATGGATTTTTGGAGAAGAAGGATATATAGACGTGTATAACAGTGTTACAGAAGAAGTAATATATCAGATAAATAATGATTCTGAAGCAGATGAAAATGGTTTCATTATATTTGAATATCCAGAAAATATAACTAATATATATATGAAAACAAGTAACCCAAAAGGAGAGGGAAAACTAAATATATACAATAATAAAGAAATAATTCCAGACGGATTTACGTCAAAGGATATTTTAGACATGTTTGTTTTAAGAAATCTAGCTGTTCTAGCAGCAGGGCAAGAAGGTTCCACAATAGAGTTAAGAAATCAAGAGACATTTATGGACTTGGAATCTCCAGTTACAGTTTCTAGGTTAGGAATGAACAGAACCACGTTATCTACTACACAACCGAATGAAGTAACATTTACAATAACATTAAAAACAGATGATTTGAAATATGATTTATATGAAAATCCAGTTTTTGAAATAGAACTTCCTTCATATATAAAAGGAATAGATGTAGCCGATATACAGTTACTGGGAGGTAATGGATTAGAAATAGCAGCTGCGGTAATGGATACAAATCAAATTACTGGAAAAACAATAATTAAAATAGAACTAGAAGGTGTCCAAGAGGGATACGGAGCAAATGCACTGATTATAATA
>Ga0209737_10002593_pt1 | contig 12638 bp, 10 predicted proteins | sample TergutCu122P3_FD_187284 | JGI IMG/M metagenome (GOLD analysis project Ga0209737, IMG submission 187284) | Cubitermes ugandensis P3 segment gut microbial communities from Kakamega Forest, Kenya - Cu122 P3 (SPAdes) (version 2) | ecosystem: Host-associated > Arthropoda: Insects > Digestive system... | reverse complement strand
TGAAATGAATCGCATGCAAAAAGGTAGATGCGATGTGACTTTTCACCGCTGAAGATTGTGCACTGTGAATGATGACAGACCTATGTCCATCATTTGTAATGCTAGGAAATTCAAGGTTAGATCAAAATATCTCGAGAGGGAGGAAAACTGCTATTACCGCTATGTAACCCAACACGAGCTTCGAGTTCAGTTATGCGGGAGTGAGAGGATTCAAGGAGGGTTTCATAATTATCGTTCAGTTTTTTGAGAGAGGATTCCAGAGAGTTGATAGTTCATTCTTGTTCTCTGATGATTTCTTCCAACTTGGTGACTTCGCAGATTTTCAATCTACATTTTCCACATTTCATCGCATGAAAAGGGATGAAATCAGAACCACAGTATTATCGAGGTAATCCTCCGCGGTTCTGGCTGTTTCAATCGGTACTATTTTTGTGCCTGTGCCTACGCACCTTCTGTAGCGGGTTCTGACGCTGGTGCTGGACCGATCACTTCATCCACGCATGGCCCAGTAACTGGAGCATGATACTCAGGTATGAAGAAAAGACAGTCCTTGGGGCAAGCCTCAACACAGGAACTACAGGCGACACATCGAAGTCTATCAATCGTCCATTTTCTTTCTGCTTTTTCGACGGTGATCGCATCAGCAACGCAATGCTTATCACACAATTTACAGTAAATGCAGTTCTTAATATCAATACAAACCTGTCCCCTGGTATGAGCATATGTATGGGCGGGAACATCTGGATATAAGCGAGTGCTGGGGCCTTGTAACAAAGCCTCTGCAATCATGCCAAACATAGAACCAATCTTCTCTTTCATCAGATATGCTATATCTCAATCGTTACTATACATAAATGATCCGATCAGAAATAACGTGCCTGTCACAATAGTTGTATGAGTACAAATACGGTGCCCAATTTCAAAAAATATTTATTTTGAAGACGCGATAGAAGCCAGATATCCACCTGAACAAACAGCCAGTGCGAAAATCAGCAATGCGCTGATATAGGCAAGGCTTGGCTCCATCATGCTTGGTAGAAACTTCAACATCAAAATCAGAACAATAAGGCTTCCAACACCAATAACAACATCCAAGATCCATGGCTTCATTACTAACATCTCTATAAAACAATCTATAAGGAGATTGCTAACAACAGTGTCTCATAAACTATATATCTTCATCAAAGCGCATTAATAATACATACGTTCAATCAATACAGAGGATATAAAAATGGGAATTAAACCAACATACATCAAAGCAATCGGAAATGAACTCCTTGAGAAACACGCAAGCCACTTCACAAATGACTTTGGGCAGAACAAACTTGCAGTTGCCAACACAACTACTATTACCAGCAAGCGTGTTCGAAACAGAGTTGCAGGCTACGTAACTCGAAAAGTAAATACAAAGAGAGTCTAATAATAATTCATGATCGAAGGAATTATTCCAGCCCTCATCACACCTTTTTCATCAAATACGACTCGTGACATCGATCTCGATGGATTACGTGCAAATATTGAATCTTTAATCGCTGCTGGTGTCCATGGTATCGTGCCATGTGGATCAACAGGGGAGTCAGCAACACTCAGTTTTGAAGAACACGAACAGGTCATAGAAGCTGCAGTAGATTGTGCAAATGGCAGAGTTCCTGTTATTGCAGGCACTGGATCAAACAACACGCAAGAAGCGCTTCGTTTCACAAAAGCAGCAAAAGACAGCGGTGTTGATGCTGTACTTGTAATCAGTCCATATTATAACAAGCCAAATCGATCTGGACTTATTAAACACTATACTGCAATTGCAGACTGTGATGTTCCAGTTGTGCTCTACAATGTTCCATCGCGCACAGGGCAGAATATGCTTCCTGATGTCGTGGCAGAGCTAGCAAAACACCCATCGATTATAGCGATAAAAGAGGCAAGTGGTGACATCTCACAGATGTCACGTGTTATAGAAACAACACAAGATGAGGACTTTATTGTTCTTTCTGGAGATGATGCAATGGTACTACCTCTCATGGCACTCGGCGGTGTAGGAGTCATCTCCGTTGCAGCAAACATCATCCCAAGTCAGATGGTAGAGCTCTACACTGCTCTCAAAAAAGAAGACTATGCATCGGCGCGTGAGATACACTACAAACTCTCCCCGATCTTCTCAGCGATGTTTATCGAATCAAATCCAATTCCTGTAAAATATGCAGCAGGCAGACTGGGATATGCAGCAGGACCTGTACGCCTTCCACTGGACGCCGCAACAGCTGCAACACGTGAGCAGATTGACAAGGTGATTCGACCATGACACGTATTAGTATTATAGGTGCAAATGGGCGCATGGGAAAGACAATTGGACAGATCGTACATGATGCTCCTGACTTAACCTATGTTGGAGGAGTAGATATCGAAGCCGGTACTCTGTTTGATGCACCAATCTATGAGATACAAAAATTACAGGCTTTTGTCACAGATCAACGTCCAGATGTTATGGTTGACTTTACCGTTGCTTCAGCCTCTGTAAAAAACATCCCTGAGGTTGCAAAGCTTGGAGTGAATATTATTCTTGGAACAACAGGTTTCACCAAGGAACAACAGACTGAGATAGAAAATGCAATAAAAACAGGAAATGCCGCAGCTGTTATCTCGACAAACTTCTCAATTGGCATGAATATCTTCTGGGCACTTGTACGTGAGGCAGCAGGCAGGCTGAAGGACTACGACATAGAGGTTATCGAAGCCCATCACCGGTACAAAAAAGATGCACCATCTGGAACTGCACGTACTATCCTTGAGATCCTACATGAGACTATTGGTCAAAAAGAGGAAGTATATGGAAGAAACGGCATGCAAGAGCGTGGAAACGAGATTGGAGTACATGTCATACGAGGAGGAGATATCATTGGAGATCACACTGTAAGTTTCTCAAAAAATTATGAAACAATTGAACTCTCCCATCGCGCACATGACCGAGCCGTATTTGCACAAGGAGCTGTGCTTGCAGCGCGCTTTGTTGCAGATAAGAAATCAGGCATTTACACCATGAAGGATGTACTTGCATTGTAACTAAACCAACACATACCATAATCTTACTTCCATGATGCAATATATAATCATAATCTCTTTTTTATTTTTTGTAATTTCTCTCGTACATCATCCATATCGCTCTTACACTGCAGCTATTGCATGGATTTCCCTGATACTGCTTATTATCTCAGAGATCCCAGCCTGGCTGGCAGATCATAACTATGTCTATCCAACGCTCGCGATATTGTCATTTCTTTTTTTAGTTATTACTCTCCGCGTTCTTTTTGGAATGGATGCTCACAAAAAAGAACTCATTTTTCAGCTGACACGAACAGCTGGTATTGCATTTATTATCTATGCACCATTTGTTTTTTATGAACCACTTGGAAACTGGCTCATAGCACAGGTCGTACATCAGACAAGTGCTTTACTTACTTTATTAGGATATCCGACGGAACTCGTCTTATGGAATACATTTAGAGGGAATGGATATCGCGTCGAGATCATTTTAGCATGTACTGGTATACAAGCAATAGCTGTCATGCTCGGTGTTGCATATTCAGTAAAAACGACACTTAAGCAGAAAATAATTGCATTCCTCATGATTGTTCCACCAATCTATGTCCTCAATCTCTTTCGAAATGCTGGAGTCGTTACAGCGTATACTGAACAGTGGTTCCCATATTTTCAGGAATACATTGGAGGGGAACGAGGATTTGCAAGTTTCTTTTGGGCACACAATGTCATTGCAGAAGCATTAGCATTTGCTTTTCTCTTCGCTCTTGCATACGGGCTATTTCGTCTCATACCAACACTCGCAGAGTTTGCAGTAGATCTCCTTCGAATGTATAAAGAAGAGATAATAGTGTTTATTGATGGAATTAGAACAAAATAAACCCAAAAAATCACATTTTCCCTTTTATTTCAAACCTATTATGTGATTATTTCTTTTGACATACATTGTGCGGTGTTATTGATATAGCATATTCCAAAAGTTGGTTCATCATAGAATGTTATTTACATGAAAATGAACCACTTATCTATATGGGAAGGTTTTCTATCTCCATGGATGATGCTCTTGTCGAACAGATAGACTTTGAGGGCACATCGCAAAATGTCTCGCGATCTGACTGGATAAACGATGCATGTAAAGAATACATGACCCGTATCAGTGGACTTTCAGGAATACTTCCAGCAATAGCAAAATCATCTATTATCGAAGAGAAAACTCAACTGATAGAGCATAATATGAAAGATTATGAAAGCACCTATCAGGCGTTTTCGATAACTGCACCAGAGTACCTGAACTTTGGATTTGATGTTGTTGATGCGTGGGCAGCACGAGATCGAAATAAAATAGCTATGGTTTGGACGGATCAAAATGGTGCAGAAAAATTCTTTACATTTCGAGATCTTCAGCGAAAATCGAACCAAATCGTAAACATGTTTCTGAAGTATGACATAAAAAAAGGTGACCGTGTCCTTGTCATGCTTCATCGTGTGCCAGAATGGTGGTTCGTATTAATAGCTCTCATGAAAATAGGTGCACCATATATCCCAGCTCCTACTCTGCTTACTGAGAAAGATCTCGCCTATCGTCTCAATGCATCACATGCGAAGATGATAATCACAGACGAAGAAAATGCAGACAAAGTTGAGGCTATCTGCTCACAATGTCCAAGTTTGTCAAAACGCATGCTTGTAGACAGTGATCGTGATGGATGGATCTCTTATCTCAAAGAACTTGATTACCCTGCACCAGTTTCATCTAAGATCATCAATCTTGATGGTATGGAAAAGACAAAACCAACAGATCCGATGCTTATCTTTTTCTCATCAGGTACAACTGGAGAACCAAAAATGGTAGTGCATACCCAAAGTTATGCCCTTGGACATATTGTAACTGCGCGATTTTGGCATGACCTGAGACCAAATGATCTTCATTATACTGTTTCTGACACTGGTTGGGGAAAAATAGCATGGGGAGCACTCTTTGGACAGTGGATCATTGGAGCTGCTGTATTTGTGTATGATTATCGAAATAAGTTCAATGCAACTGAACTTTTGCCACTCATCGAAAAATATGGTATCACATCTTTTTGTGCACCACCAACCATCTACCGTATGCTTATCATGGCAGATTTGAAGAAGTACGACTTTACAGAGCTTCGTCACTGCCTCAGTGCAGGTGAGGCGATAAACCCAGAGGTTATTCGCGCCTGGAAGGAGATGACTGGAAGAACTATCTATGAAGGATATGGGCAGACTGAGACGACACTTGTGCTTGCAACATTTCCATGCATGGAGCCAAAATATGGATCTATGGGCAAGCCAGCTCCTGGATGGCACGTAGAAGTCCATACAGAAGATGGAAAGAAAGCTCCTGTTGGAGAAGAAGGCAGTATCGCCATCAAGATAGATCCACGTCCAAATGGATTTTTCACAGAATATGTTGATAACCCACAAGCAAACGAGGAATCATTTAGAAATGGATATTATTACACTGGAGATCGTGCGTATGTTGATAGTGATGGGTACTTCTGGTTTGTTGGACGTAATGATGATGTCATCAAGTCTTCAGGATACCGTATCGGACCTTTTGAAGTCGAAAGTGTACTCATGGAACATCCAGCAGTCGTGGAATGCGCAGTAATCGGAGTTCCTGATATCATCCGTGGATTTGTCGTGAAAGCATTTGTCGTACTAAAAGAAGGATATCCTCCATCTGATGCATTAGTGCATGAGCTGCAAAAACACGTAAAAGAGGTAACTGCTCCATACAAGTACCCCAGACAGATTGAATTTGTTACAAGTCTGCCAAAGACAATTTCTGGAAAAATTAAGAGAAAAGATCTTCGAGAGGAAGAAATGAAAAAATACAAAAAATAAAAAAATATCTTTTTTAAGATTACGCTTCCGTATTCTCTTCATTATCGACGTCACACTCAGGAATGTCTTGTGCCTGATCTCGATCCTCAGGAGAGAGAACAGTAAGTCCGATGAGGCGATCATCCTCACGAAGGCGCATAACGCGAACTCCTCTCGTACTTCGTCCTTGCAATGAAATTTTATCCACTGGTGTACGCATCACAGTACCATCTGCACTCATCAAGAGGATCTCATCATTCTCAGCAACTGCGCGGGTCGTAACAACGCCACCTGTCAACTGGCTCAGAATATTTCTGACCCCCATCGTACCACGTCCATGGCCACGGAATGCATCAAACTCTGTTCGTTTTCCGTATCCTCCTCCAGTCACTACAAGTAAACTCTTCCCTTCTTCAATCTTGGTAACAGAGCGCACTTCATCGCCTGAACGCATACGAATACCGATAACTCCAAGAGCTCCCCGATGACGCACAGATATATTCTTCACATGGAATCGAAGACTCTGTCCGTTATGTGTTGTAATAATGATTTCCGCATCATCCGGAGTAGTCATCACATCAATTAACTCATCACCGTCTCGAAGACCGACTGCATTCACTCCGGTACTCCTTGGGCGGGAGAATTCATCCTGTGGAATCTTGATCGTCATGCCATTCTTTGTTGTAAACAAGAAATAGTGATCTTCTAGGAACGAAACAACAGGGATAACTGCTGAGATACGCTCGTCATCTTTTAAATTTAGGAGATTTACAATAGCTTTTCCCTTACTCTGGCGTGATCCTTCTGGTATATCATAGACCTTCAACCAATATGCACGCCCGGTGCTGGTAAAGCAGAGCATATAATCATGCATATTTGCAACAAAAATCTGCTCCACATAATCTTCATCCTTTATTGATATTCCACTTACTCCAATTCCACCACGTTGCTGCGTTTTATATGTCTCTCTGTCCATCTGTTTGACATAGTTTCGATGAGTCAGCATTACAAGAACTTGCTTATTTGGAATCAGTTCCTCTTTATCAAGTGCAGAATAATCTTCCACTATCTGGGTACGGCGATCATCACTATATGTATCAGAAATAGTTTGAAGTTCAGATGCGATAGCTGCCTTGATATTATCTTCTGATGAAAGTAACTCGATCAAGCGGTCAATTTCTTTCTGAAGACTTGCTTTCTCATCGATCAGCTTTTGTTTTTCAAGCGCAGCGAGGCGACGAAGCTGCATCTGTAAGATTGCAGTGCTCTGATTGCTGTCAAGCTCAAATTGATCCATGAGAGCCTGTTTTGCTGCATCCGCAGTTTCAGAACCACGAATGAGAGCAATAACTGCATCGATATTATCGATTGCATGCAGCAATCCCATGAGAATATGAACTCGCTCTTCAGCCTTTCGTTTATCAAACTCACTGCGCTTTGTCACAACCACAATACGATGTTTGATAAATTCGTTGACGAGACCAAGCAGGCCAAGCACTTTTGGCATATTATCAACAATCGAAAGGTTGATGACACCAAATGTACTTTCAAGTGCAGTATGTTTGTATAATTGATTTAACAGGATCTGAGGACGTGCATCTTTTTTCAGCTCGATAACGATCCGCATTCCATCCTTATCAGATTCATCACGGAGATCAGAGATTCCTTCAATTCGCTTCTCATGCACGAGTTCTGCGATGTACTCAATCAGACGGGCTTTATTCACTTGGTATGGGAGTTCAGAGATAATAATCTCCATGTGTTTTGCGCGACCCTCTATAATCTCGGCGACACCACGAACCATAATCTTTCCCTGGCCAGTCTGGTATGCCTGGCGAATTCCAGCGGTTCCATGAATTACACCACCCGTCGGAAAATCAGGCCCAGGAATGAAGCGCATCAGATCTTCTACTGTTGACTCCGGATGGTTGATATAATGAATAATTCCAGAGCAAATTTCCCGCAGGTTATGAGGAGGCATTTTTGTAGCCATTCCAACTGCAATACCCTCTGAACCATTTACAAGCAGGTTTGGAATTTTTGCAGGGAGAACACTTGGTTCCATTAAGGATTCATCAAAGTTTGGAGCAAATGGAACGGTTTCTTTATCCAGATCATAAAGGAGTTCTTCCGCCTGTTTAAATAACCGGATCTCTGTATAACGCATTGCCGCAGGAGCATCCCCATCAACAGATCCAAAGTTTCCTTGACCCTCTGCAAGCATCATCCGATATGAAAATGGCTGTGCCATTCGGACAATTGTATCGTAAATGGAAGCGTCACCATGAGGGTGATACTTACCCATGACATCTCCAACTACACGGGCGCTTTTCTTGTAGGGTTTATCATGGGTATTACTCATTTCCCACATCGCAAAGAGCGAACGGCGGTGAACTGGCTTGAGTCCATCACGAACGTCAGGGATTGCACGCCCGATGATGACACTCATCGCATAATTAATGTATGAGGTCTTCATCTGGTCTTCAATCGTGATGCTCTCTATTCGAGGATTGGGTTCTGAGATATCCTCTGGATCTCGTTCAGGATCGTGGTTTTCTTCGCTATCTTCTGCATGTGCAGATGCGAATGAATCAACCAGCTCTATTGGTTCTTGATCAAAAGGATCCTGATGTGCATCGTTGTTTTCCTTTTCAGATGTCAAGTGTAGTCACCTCCTTTCCATGTCTCTTGATAAAGTCCCTGCGAGCTGAAACATCATCTCCCATGAGTTTTTCGAAAATCTCATTTGCGTATATTGCATCCTCTATGCAGATCTGACGGAGTGTTCGTTTCTCAGGGTCCATTGTCGTATCCCAGAGCTGGCGAGCATTCATCTCACCAAGACCTTTATATCTTTGAATGTTCACACCTTTCTCTCCAAACTCAGCAATAGCCTCTTTCATTGCTGCTTCAGTATAGACATATCGCTCTTCCTTTCCTTTTGCAATACGGTACAGGGGAGGTTGAGCGAGATATACATATCCACGCTCGATAATCGGTGTCATATATCTGAAAAAGAATGTCAGAAGGAGTGTGCTGATATGTGCTCCATCAACATCAGCATCTGTCATAATGATAATATGATGATATCTGGCTTTGTCTGCATCAAATGATTCTCCAACACCTGTTCCTATGGCTGAGATCATCGCTTGAATCTCAGTATTTTTCAAGATCTTATTCACTGATGCTTTTTCAACATTCAAGACTTTTCCACGCAGTGGTAGGATAGCCTGAAACTTTCTGTCACGTCCACCTTTTGCACTGCCTCCTGCAGAGTCTCCTTCTACGATATAGATCTCGCTTTTCTCAGGGCGACGTTCGGAACAGTCTGCAAGCTTTCCAGGAAGGCCAGCAGATTCAAGGGTGCTTTTTCTGCGTGCCAGCTCCCGTGCTCTTCGTGCAGCTTCTCGAGCCTGATATGCATCTTGAGCTTTCTTGACAATGGAGTTGAGATCTTTTGGATGTTCTTCAAAATACTCACATAAGCTTGCATACACAAGAGAATCCACAATACCGCGGACATTGCTGTTTCCAAGCTTCATCTTTGTCTGACCTTCAAACTGAGGGTTTGCCATCTTTATGCTAATAATTGCAGTCAGACCTTCACGAACGTCTTCTCCTTTAAATGCTTGTTCTGAGTCTTTAATGAGTTTATTTTCTTTTGCCATTTTGTTAATGGCTTTTGTTAGAGCTGAACGGAACCCTTCAAGGTGTGTTCCGCCTTCACGGGTATTGACGCTGTTTACGAATGTGTAGACTTTTTCAGAATAGCTTGTTGTGTACTGAAATGCGATCTCTACCTCGACTTTAGCTTCGAGATCTTTCTTGTCAAGGCGAACAACCGTTTCAACAATAGGGGTGAGATCTTTGTTTATGAGACCAACAAACTCACTGATTCCACCTTCATAGCAGAATTTGTCGTGAAAGTGCCCTTTATTGTCGTCATCATCCGTAATACGTTCGTCTTTGATACTGATGGTCAGACCTGAGTTTAAAAATGCAAGTTCACGCAGGCGGTGAAGTAATACATCATAATCATAGAGAACAGTCTCAAAGATGGTGTCATCAGGTGTGAAGGTAATGCGAGTTCCATTCAGAGAGGAACGGTACGCTTCGAGAAAGGCTTCTTTATCAGTTGGTGCAGTAGCGGGGATCGAGCCATAGCGCCTCACATACCTTTCTACCAAGTCCTCATATGATTCTTCGTTTTTTGTTAATGGAGTTATGACAGCACCTTTTGAGAATATCATAACATAATGATATCCATCTCGATAGACATCAGCAATGAGTTTTGTTGAAAGTGCATTGACAACAGATACACCCACTCCATGGAGCCCTCCTGATACCTGGTATGTATCTTTGTCAAATTTTCCACCTGCATGAAGTACGGTAAGGACAGTTTCGAGTGCGGACTTATTGCTACCGTCTTTCATGATACCAACTGGAATACCTCGCCCATTATCTTCAATGCTCATGCTTCCATCTGCAAGAATAATGACAGAGATATCGTTACAGTATCCAGCAAGAGATTCATCAACAGCGTTGTCTACAACCTCATAAACTAAATGATGCAGACCACGGGTGTCGGTGCTTCCAATGTACATTGCCGGACGTTCCCGTACCGGCTCTAATCCTTTTAAAACCTTGATATTGTTTGAATTGTATGCGTTCAACGTGTGTCCCTCACAGGTCAAGATGTACTGTGTTTTTACAAATCACGTCTATTTTGAATAAATCTTCAGAATTTTTCTCGTTTCATGAAAAAATCAAAGAAATCAATATAAAGCGGATAATGTGAAGTGAAATGATAGTTCTGTGTTCTTTTGATGGTTCATTACTAATGTATCATATTACACAATAGCTAATACATATTCGTTGTACAACCACTTAAGGGTTCAGAGCTGGACTTCGCGACCTGCTACATGAGGATGGGACATGCGTACAATTATGGTGAGTAAGGGTAATTTGGTAGTGTGTCATCAGGACTATAATATCTCTGTCAGCACCTACGTTGAACAGGAGCACACACGCGAAGTTGTGGACATTGCTGCATAGAATTGAGGTTGAACGTATTGTGGAGCGGGAGGACGTTCTGCGTCGTGAGATAACTGTTATTATTGCGGAGATTTACGGCTCATTCATAAGAGACATTACAGATCTCATCTACCGCCGACAGTATGAGGCTATGAAACAAAAGGTGAGATACCATGCAACATACCCAGATTGAAGAACATATTGAAAATTTCAAAGCAGAGCTTTATGATTTGCAGAATTATCCCTATCAGGAGCTTGTACATATCATTCAGGATGTTGGATTTTCCTGTACATGCTGCGGGCAGTGCTGTACAGCAGCGTTTAATGGCCATATTTATCTTCTATCTGATGATATCAAACATGCACGCAGCTTTAATCCAGATCTCCTTGTTCCAGCCCCAGGATTTGAACTTGCAGATAGGGAGGGGAGAATGTATGCATCCAGCTATGCAATGAAAATGAGTCATGAGGGAGCATGCCCCTATTTAGTGGATGGAAGATGCAGTGATTATCAAAATCGTTTTTTTATCTGCAAAATTTATCCCTATATGCTGCATCGCGAGCCAGATCAAGAAGGAAACTATGAATTTCGTCAGATAAGTGGTCTTAACCAGCATGGAGAGTATCATGCCGAGATATCACACAAGGAAGTGTGTGAGATTGCAGATATGATCTATTCCTATGAACAGACATATCTAGAGCACATGATTCAGTTCTACCAGTTTATGCTCACTTATTTCACTGCCCATAACCTCAGGTACTCACGACATGCACATGACAGAACGATGAGGACATTCTATCAGGGGAATGAGATTGATGTCTATGTGTATGAATTAGAATCTCTCGTTCCTTACCATGTTTCTTTGCGATCTTACAATCATCATTTCAACCCTTAGTCTCGGCTCACAAATATATACTACAATGTACAAATATGTACTTTGTATAGCATAAAACTGCGTTGAGGTATATTTATGCATTCACAAGATATTGCAATTATTGGTATTTTACTGGCCTGTGCCGCAATCGCACGACTTGCAGCTAATATCATACCTACACCAATCGTATCGAATTTGGCTATTGGATTTTATTGCCTCGCTATCATTCTAACAATGCCCAAGATCAGTGAAGCTCTTGGCATTGGGATCGTTGCAGGTATCATCTGTGCAATGATCAGCCACTCAATCTACCCACCAGCAAATCTTATCAGTGAGCCGGTAGGAGTTCTTGTATGTCTGGCAGTGTACGGCTTGCTTGCGAATAGAACGAAGTTTTCAGCAGAAATTACCACATTTCTTGCAACATGCGCAAGTGGATTTACATTTGTGCTTGTCGCTCTTATAATGGCAACTCCTGCAATAGCAGGCAGATTTGCCGAGATTAATTCAACACTAATCGATTTAGCGCTACCATTTTTCATTGCGATGTCACCCATCGTAATTGGAACAGCAATTGCTAACTCTATTGTTGTTGGATTGCTTGTACGTCCAGCGACCCGAGTTATTCAAGGCTCTTCAGGGCCTTCAGACAATAGCGATTAGCCTCACTCCACCCACTTCCCTTTATGTTTAAATGATATTTCTGGGGTTAATCGCTATTCCCTTCTGCTGTGTTGCATAACTGGTAATTATTACCCAAAAGAATAAGTTTGCGGGCTTCCCACCTTAGTTTTATGGTGAAAAACGAGAGATGGGGAAACCCTTACATAGATACTCGTGATT
>Ga0209737_10002592_pt1 | contig 12640 bp, 2 predicted proteins | sample TergutCu122P3_FD_187284 | JGI IMG/M metagenome (GOLD analysis project Ga0209737, IMG submission 187284) | Cubitermes ugandensis P3 segment gut microbial communities from Kakamega Forest, Kenya - Cu122 P3 (SPAdes) (version 2) | ecosystem: Host-associated > Arthropoda: Insects > Digestive system >... | reverse complement strand
GTTAAACGATTGTTACACGATTGTTCAACGAATCTTAAATGATTGTTGAACTTTTGATAAGGATTATTAAACGATTGTTGAACGATGGTTAAACCATTGCTGAAAGTTCGATTCACGAATGATGAACGATTGTTGAAGATTGTTGAATGATTTCTAAAAGATTGTTGGACAATTGTTAAACAATTGTTGAACGATTGACGAATGATTGTTACACGATTTTTAACGATTGTTAAAAGATTGTTGAACGATTGTTGAACGATTAGTAAATGATTTTTAAACGATGGATGAATGATTGTTAAAAGATTGTTGAACGATTGTTGAAAAATTGTTACACAATTGTTAAACGAATGTTGAAAGATTGTTAAACGACTGTTGAACGATTGTTACACGATTGTTCAAAGTTTATTAAACGATTGTTGAACGATAGTTAAACGATGGTTGAACGATTGTTAAAAGATTGTTGAACGATTTATTAAAAAAATTGTTGAAAGATTGTTGAACATTTGTTACACGATTGTTAAAAGATTGTTGACTTATTGTTAAAAGATTGTTGAACGATTGTTAAACGATTGTTGAAAGATTGTTAAACAATTGTTGAACGATTGTTAAACGATTGTTTTACGATTATTACACGACTCTTAAATGATTGTTGAAGGATTGTTAATCGATTGTTGAAAGATTGTTAAACGCTTTTTGAAGGATTGTTAAACGATTGTTGAACGATTGTTGATCGTTTGTTACATTGTTGTTAAGTGATTGTTAAACGATTGTTACACAACTGTTGAACGATTGTTAATCGATTGTATAACGATTGTTGAAGGATAGTAGAACGATTTTTTACGATTGTTAAACGATTGTTGATCGATTGTTAAACGATTTTTACACGATTGTTTACTGACTGTTAAACGATTGTTGAGCGATAGTTAAACGAATTTCGAACGATTGTTAAACGATTGTCGAAGGATTATTAAACCATTTTTGAACGATTGTTGAACGATTATTAAACGGTAGTTGAAAGATTGTTGAACGATTGTTAAATGATTTTTGAACGATTATTAAATGATTTTTACACGATTGTTAAACGATTGTTGAACGATTATTACACGATTTTTAACGATTGTTAAGGATTGTTGAACGATTGTTAAATAATTGTTGGACGATTGTTAAATAATTGTTGTACAATTTGTTAGACAAATATTGAACGATTATTGAACGATTGTTGTACGTTTGTTAAACGATTGTTGAATGATTGTTACACGTTTGTTGAACGATTTTCGAACGATTGATAAACGATTGCTGAAAGATTGTTAACCATTATTGAAAAATTGTTCAACGATTTTTAAACGATTGTTGAACGATTTTAAACGGATGTTGAACGATTGTTAAACGATTTTTACACGATTGTTGAACGATTGCTAAAGGATTGTTAAACGATTGTTGTACGATTTGTTAAACAAATATTGAACGATTGTTAAAAGATTGTTGACCGATTGTTAAACGATTGTTGCACAATTGTTGTAAGATTGTAAAACGTTTGTTGAACGATTGTTAATCGATTTTAAAATAATGTTACACGCTTTTTGAACATTCGTTCAACGATTGTTAAACGGTTGTTGAACGATTGTTTTCGATTGTAGAACTACTGTTACACGGTTTTAGAACGATAGTTAAACCATTGTTGAACGATTGTTACATGATTGTTGAACGATTCTGAAATGATTGATAAACGATTGTTGAAAGATTTTAAATGATTGTTGAACGATTGTTGAAAGATTTTTACAGAAATGTTAAGTGATTGATAAACGGTTTTTGAAAGATTGTTAATCGACAGTTGAAACATTGTTAAACGCTATTTAAACAATTGTTAAACGATTCTTGAACTATTCTTGAACGATTGTTACACGATTGTTAAACGATTGTTTAACCATTGTTACACGATTGTTGAACGATAGTTCAATGATTATTGGGCGATTGTTAAACGATTGCTAAACGATTTGTGAACGATTGTTATAAGATTGTTAAAAGATTTTTGAAGGATTGTTACACGATTGTTACACCATTCTCGAAATATTTTTGAACGATTGTTAGACGATTGTTGAGCGATTCTTAAAGGAATATTGAACGATTGTTAAACAATTGTTGAACGATTGTTAAACGATAGTTGAACGATTGTTACACGGCTCTTAAACGATTCTTGAACGAGTTTTACACGATTGTTGAACGATTGTTAAACGATTGTTGAACGATTGTTAAATGATTGTTGGACGATTATTAAACGATTGTTGAAGGATTATTAAACGATTGTTGAACGATTCTTACACAATTCTTAAACAATTGTTGAACAAATTTTAAGCGACTGTTGAACTATTGTTAACCCCTTTTTCTACGATTGTTGAACGATTGTTGAAGGATTGTTGAACGTTTGTTACATTGTTGTTAAACGATTGTTACACAATTGTTGAACAATTTTAAAAGTTTGTTAAAGGATTGTTGGTCGATTATTGAACGATTGTTACACGATTGCTAAACGATTCTTGAACGATTTTAAACGATTGTTACACAATTGTTGAAGTTTGTTACACTATTCTTAAACGGTTGTTGAACGATTTTTATTCGATTTTTGAAAGATTGTTCAACGCTATTTGAACGACTTTTAAACGATTGTTGATCGATTGTTACATTGTTGTTAAACGATTGTTAAACGATTGTTTCACAACTGTTGAACGATTGTAAATCGATTGTTAAATGGTTGTTAAAGAATTGTTGAACGATTGTTAAACGATTGTTGAAAGATTGTTAAACGATTGTAAGAATAATTTTTGAACGTTTGTTACACGATTGTTAAACGGTTGTTTTACGATTGTTGACCTATTGTTAAAAGATTGTTGAACGATTGTTAAACGATTTTCGAAAGATTGTGAAACGATTGTTAAACGATTGTTCAATGATTATTAAACGATTGTTTTACGATTGTTACACGATTTTTAACAATTGTTGAACGATTGTTGAAAGATTTTTAAACGCTTTTTGAACGATTGTTAAACGATTGTTACACGATTTTTAAACGATTGTTGAACGATTTTTAAACGCTTTTTGAACGATTGTTAAACGATTGTTACACGATTTTTAAACGATTGTTGAACGATTGTTAAACGATTGTAAAATGATTGTTGAACGATTGTTAAACGATTGTTGAAAATTTATTACACAATTGTTGAACGATTGTTAAAGGAATGTTGAAAGAATTTTAAAAGATTGTTGAACGATTGTTGAAGGATTGATGAATGAATCTTACACGATTGTTGAAGGATAGTTCAACGATTCTTACACGATTGTTAAACGACCGTTGAAAGATTGTTAAAGATTGTTACACGAATGTTGAACGATTGTTAAACGATTGTTCAACGATTGATTATCGATTCTTTAAGAATTGATAATTTATTGTTGAACGACTGTTGAACCATTGTTAAGCGAATTTTAAACGACTGTCTAACAATTGCTGATGGATTGTTAAACGATTGGTGAACGATTTTTGAAAGATTGGTGAAAGAATGTTAAAGGTTTGTTACACAATTAATAAACGATTTTTGAACAATTGTTAAACGATTGTCGAAAGAATGTTAAAGGATTGTTGAACGATTGTTAAACAATCGTTGAAAGATTGTTAAGGATTGTTGAACAATTGTTAAAAGTTTGTTGAAAGGATTTGAAACGAATGTTGAACGATTGTTAAACGATTGATGAATGATCGTTACACGATTGTTGGTTGATTGTTACACGATTGTAAAATGAATGTTGAAAGATTGTTAAACGATTGTTACACGATTGTAGAACGATTGATAAACGATTGTTTAAGAATTGTTAATTGATTTTTGAACGATTGTTGACCGATTGTCGAACGCTTGTAGAACAATTGTTGATCGATTGTTAAACGATTGGTGAAAGATTGTTAAACGATTTTTGAACGATTGTTGAAAGATTTTTGAAAGATTGATAAACGATTGTTAAAAGATTGTTGAATGTTTGTTAAACGATTGTTGAACGATAATCAAACGATTGTTGAACGACTGTTAAACGATTGTTGAATGATTGTTAAAGATTGTTACAGGATTGTTGAACGGTTGTTGAACGATTGTTGAACGATTCTTAAACGACTGTTGAATGATTGTTAAACGATTGTTGAAAGATTATTAAACGATTGTTGATCGATTGTTACACGATGGTTGACCGATTGTTGTACGATTGTTAAACGATTGTTAAACGATTTTTAGACAATTGTTAAACGATTGTCGAACGATTGTTGAAAGATTGTTGAACGATTGTTAATCGATTTTTTAACTATTGTTAAACGAATTTTGACCGATTGATAACCGGTTGTTTAAAGATTTTTAACCGATTGATGTAAGATTGTTGAAGGATTGTTACACGATTGTTAAACGATTGTTGAATGATTGTTAGAAGATTGTTTTACTGTTGAGAAACGATTGTTGAATGGTTTTTAAATGATTTTTAAAGATTTGCATAGAATTGTTGAGCGATTGTTGAACGATGGTTACACGATTGTTAAACGATTGTTGAACGATGGTTAAACAGTTTTTGATTGACTGTTGTACCATTGTTGGACGATTGTTGAACGACTGTTATACGATTGTTAAAGGATGGTTGAAAGATTGTTAAACGAATGTTACACGATTGTTGAACAATTGTTAATCGATTGTTGAACGATTGTTAAATGATTGTTGAACTTTTGATATCGATTCTTGAACGATAGTTGAATGATGTTAAAAGACTCTTGGACGATGGTTAAACCATTGCTGAAAGTTCGATTCACGATTGTTGAACTATTGTTGAAGATTGTTGAATGATTGTTAAAAGATTGTGGGGCAATTGTTAAACAATTGTTGAACGATTGACGAATGATTGTTACACGATTTTTAAAAGATTGTTAAAAGATTGTTGAAAGATTGTTGAACGATTATCAAATGATTGTTGAACGATTGTTGAAAAATTGTTACACAATTGTTAAAAGAATGTTGAAAGATTTGTGAAACGATTGTTGAACGATTATTACACGATTGTTGAACGTTTATTAAACGATTGTTGAAAGATAGTTAAACGATGTTTGAACGATTGCTAAAAGATTGTTGAACGACTTATTAAACAGTTGTTGAACAATTGTTGAACGATTGTTAAACGATTCTTGAACGATTGTTAAAAGTTTGTTGTACGGTTTTTGAACGTTTGTTACACGATTTTTAAACGGTTGTTGAAGGATTGTTGACCTATTGTTAAAAGATTGTTGAATGATTGTTAAACGATTGTTGAAAGATTTTAAACGATTGTTGAACAATTGTTAACCGATTGTTAAACGATTGTTGAACGATTGTTAAACGATTATTACACGATTCTTAAGCGATTGTTGTACGATTGTTAATCGATTGTTAAAAGATTGTTAAACGCGTTTTCAAATATTGTTAAAAGATTGTTGAACGATTGTTGATCGATTGTTACATTGTTGTTAAACGATTGTTAAACGATTTTTACACAAATGTTGAACGATTTTTACACGATTCTTAAATGATTGTTGAACGATTGTTAAACGATTTTTACACGGTTGTTGAACACTGTTAAACGATTGTGGAGCGATTGTTAAGCGGATTTCGATCGATTGTTAAACGATTGTCGAAAAATTTTAAACCATTTTTGAACGATTGTTGTATGATTGTTAAACGGATGTTGATAGATTGTTAAACAATTCTTGTACGATTGTTACACGATCTTTTAACGATTGTTAAAATATTTTAAAATGATTGTTGAATGATTTTTTCACGATTGTTAAACGATTATTGAACGATTGTTACACGATTGTTGAACGATTGCTAAACGATTGTTATATGATTGTTGTAAAATTTGTTAGACAAATATTGAACGATTGTTAAACGATTGTTGAACGATTGATTCACATTTTTTTAACGATTTTTGAACGATTGTTAAATGATTGTTGAAATTTTTTACACCCTTATTGAACAATTGTTCAACGATTTTTTAACGATTGTTTCACGATTTCAAACCATTGTTGAACGATTGTTAAACGATTGTTGAAAGATTGCTAAAGCATTGTTAAACGATTTTTGTACGATTTGTTAAACAAATATTGAATGATTGTTAAAATATTGTTGAACGATTGTTAAACGATTGTTTTACAATTGTTGTAAGATTGTTACACGTTTGTTGAACGATTGTTGATAGATTGTTACAAGCTTGTTGAACATGTTTTCAACGATTGTTGAACGATTGTTAAACTATTGTTGAACTACTGTTACACGGTTGTTCTACGATTGTTAGACCATTGTTGAACGATTGTTACATGATTGTTGAACGATTCTGAAACGATTGTTGAAAGATTTTAAGTGATGGTTGAACGATTGTTGAACGATTGTTACAGGATTGTTAAGTGAGTGATAGACGGTTTTTTAGCGATGGTTAATCGATTGTTTTTTGGACCATTGTTACACGATTTTTGAACGATTGTTAAATAATTGTTGGGAGATTTTTGAACGACTGTTATACGATTTTTAAAAGATTGTTCAACGATTGTTAAACCATTCATGAACAATTTTAGAAAGATTGTTAGATGATTGTTGAACGATTCTTAAAGGAATGTTGAACGATTGTTAAAGGATTGTTGAACGATTGTTAAACGATAGATGAACGATTGTTACACTGTTGTTAAACGATTGTTGAAAGAGCGTTACACGATTTTTCAACCATTGTTAAACGATTGTTGCAGGATTGTTAAACAATTATTAAACAATTGTTTAATGATTGTTGGAAGATTGTTAAACGATTGTTGAACGATTGTTGAAGGGTTTTTAAACGATTGTTGAAAGATTTTTACCCGATTATTAAAAGATTGTTGAACGATTTTTAAGCGACTGTTGCACGATTTTTAAACCCTTTTTGTACGATTGTCAAACCATTGTTGAAAGATTGTTGAAGGATTGTTACATTGTTGTTAAACGATTGTTACACCATTATTGAAAGATTTTAATGGTTTGTTAATGGATTGTTAGAAGATTGTTGAAGAATTGTTACGCGATTGCTAAACGATTTATGAATGATTTTTAAACTATTGTTACAAGATTGTTGAATGATTTTTAAACGATCGTTGAACGATTTTTACACGATCCACTGTTGAACGATGGTTAATCGATTGTTGAAAGATAGTTAAACGCTTTTTGAACGATTGTTGATCGATTGTTACATTGTTGTTAAACGATTGTTTCACAACTATTGAACGATTTAAATCGATAGTTAAACTGTTGTTAAAGGATTGTTGGAAGATTGTTGAACGATTGTTACACGATTTTTAAACGAATGTTGAAAGAATCTTAAACGATTTTTACACGATTGTTGAACGACTCTTAAACGATTGTTGAGCGATTGTTAAACGAATTTCGAACGATTGTCGAACTATTATTAAACTATTTTTGGACGATTGTTAAACGATTGTTACGAGTTTGTTAAAAGATTGTTTAATTACTGTTATACGATTAATGAACGATTGTTGAACGATTGTTAAACGGTTGTTGAAAGATTGTTGAAGGATTGTAAATGTTTGTTGAACGATTGCTAATCGATTGTTGAACAATAGTTAAATGATTGTTACACGATTGTTAAAAGATTGTTGAACGATTGTTAAACGATTGTTGTACGATTGTTAAACGATTGTTGAACAATTTTTGAACGATTGATATACGTTTGTTGAACGATTTTTAAACGTTTGTTGAAAGATTGTTACACTCTTATTGAATAATTGTTCAACGATTTTTAAGAGATTATTGAAAGATTGTTAAAACATTGTTAAACGATTCTTACACGATTGTTGAACGATTGCTAAAAGATTGTTAAACGATTATTGTACGATTTTTTAAAAAAATATTGAACGATGTTAAACGGTTCTTGAACGATTTTTAAACGATTGTTGAACAATTTTTGAAGGATTCTTACAAGTTTGTTGAACGATTGTTAAAAAATTTCTAAACGACTATTGAAAGATTGTTACACGGTTTTTTTTTAAATTCTTCAACGATTGTTAAACGATTGTTGAGCATTTGCTAAACGATTGTTTAACAATTGTTACACGGTTGTTAAACGATTGTCAAACCATTGTTGAACGGTTGTTAGAAGATTGTTGAACGCTTCTGAAACGATTGTTAAAAGATTGTTGAAAGATTTTAAATGAATGTTGAGCGATTGTTGAACGATTGTCACAGGATTATTAAATGATTGTTAAACGGTTGTTGAACGTTTGTTATTCGATTGTTGAAACATTGTTAAACGCTTTTTAACAATTGTTAAACGATTCTTGAACTATTCTTGAACGATTGTTACATGACAGATGAACGTTTGTGAAACGATTGTTGAACGATTGTTAAACGATTGTTAAATGATTGTTGAACGATTGTTAAACGATTGTTGAAAGATTGTTGAAGGATTATTAAACAATTGTTGAACGATTGTTGAAAGATTGTTAAATGATTTTTTAAAGATTGTTGAATGATTTTTATTCGATTGTTAAACGACTGTTGAAAGATTGATAATCGATTGCTTAACGATTGTTAATCGATTGTTAAACGATTTCTAAACGATTGTGGCACGATTCTTACACGACTGTTGAACGATTTTTAACATTCTTTCAACTATCGTTTAAGAATCATTCAACAATCTTTAACAATCGTTCAACAATGGATTAACAATTGTTAAACAATCGATTACCAATCGTCAACAATCGTTTAACAATCGTTCAACAACATTCAACAATCATTTTACAATCGTTCAACAATCGTTTAACAATCTTTCAACAATCGTTTTACAATTGTGTAACACTCTTTCAACAATCATTTAACAATCGTGTAACAATCGTTCAACAATCCTTCAACTATCGTTTAATAATCGTTCTACGATCGTTTAACAATCGTTCAACATTCTTTTAAAAATCGTTCCACAATTGTCTAACAGTCCTTCAACAATCATTCAACAATTGTGTAACATTCGTTTAACAAGCGTTCAACAATAATTTAACAATCGTATTGTTGAACAATTGTTACACGATTGTTGAAGGAATGTTGAACGATTGTTGAACGATTTTTAAACGATTTTTTAAGTCTGTGGAGAAACGAATTTCTGAACTTTTTAAGGAAAATTGTCTTTATATCGTCTGCTGGCTAATCCTGGGGGACTTTCTGCTAACATCGGGTGACTCCATATTTAACCACAAATAGGGTGCGATCCTTATACGTGCATATCGGACTTCTATAAAACGTACATTAATATTTTCCACAATTTTACCGTCACGATTGTTACATAATTGTTAAACGGTTGTTACACGATTGTTAAACGATTGTAAAACGATTTTTACACGATTGTTAAAAGATTGTTAAAAGCTTTTTCAAATATTCTTAAAAGATTGTTGAACGATTGTTGATCGATTGTTACATTGTTGTTAAACGATTGTTAAACGATTTTAACACAACTGTTGAACGATTTTTACACGATTGTTAAACGATTGTTGAACGATAGTTAAACGATTTTTACACGATTGTTGAACGACTGTTAAATGATTGTGGAGCGATTTTTAAACGGATTTCGAACGATTGTTAAACGATTGTCGAACGATTATTAAACCACTTTTGAACGATTGTTGTACGATTGTTAAACGGTTGTTGAAAGATTGTTGAAAGATTTTTAAACGATTCTTGTACGATTGTTACAGATCTTTTAACGATTGTTAAAATATTTTAAAATAATTGTTGAACGATTTTTTCACGATTGTTAAACGATTATTAAACGATTGTTACACGATTGTTGAACGATTGCTAAACGATTGTTATACGATTGTTGTACAATTTGTTAGACTAATATTGAACGATTGTTAAACGATTGTTGAACTATTCATACATATTTTTTTAACGATTTTTTAACGATTGTTAAATGATTGTTGAAAGTTTTTACAACCTTATTGAACAATTGTTCAACGATTTTTAAACGATTGTTAAACGATTTCAAACCATTGTTGAACGATTGTTAAACGATTGTTACACGATTGTTGAACGATTGTTAAAGCATTGTTAAACGATTGTTGTACGATTTGTTAAACAAATATTGAATGATTGATAAAGATTGTTGAACGATTGTTAAACGATTGTTTTACAATTGTTGTAAGATTGTTGCACGTTTGTTGAATGATTGTTGATAGATTGTTACAAGCTTGTTGTACATGTGTTCAACGATTGTGGAAAGATTGTTAAACTATTGTTGAACTACTGTTACACGGTTGTTCTACGATTGTTAGACCATTGTTGAACGATTGTTACATGATTGTTGAACGATTCCGAAACGATTGTTAAACGATTGTTGAAAGATTTTAAGTGATTGTTGAACGATTGTTACAGGATTGTTAAGTGATTGATAGAGGGTTTTTTAGCGATGGTTAATCGATTGTTTTTGGATCATTGTTACACGATTTTTGAACGATTGTTAAATAATTGTTGGGCGGTTGTTGAACGATTGTTATACGGTTTTTAAAAGATTGTTCAACGATTGTTAAAATATTCTTGAACAATTTTAGAACGATTGTTAGATGATTATTAAAAGATTTTTAAAGGAATGTTGAACGATTGTTAAAAGATTGTTGAACGATTGTTAAACGATAGTTGAACGATTGTTACACTGTTGTTAAACGATTGTTGAAAAAGCGTTACACGATTTTTTCAACCATTGTTAAACGATTGTTGCACGATTGTTAAACAATTATTGAACAAATTTTAGACGATTGTTAAATGATTGTTGGAAGATTGTTGAACGATTGTTGAAGGATTATTAAACGATTGTTGAACGATTTTTACACGATTATTAAACGATTGTCGGATGATTGTTAAGCGACTGTTGCACGATTGTTAAACCCTTTTTGACGATTGTTAAACCATTTTTGAAAGATTGTTGAACGATTGTTACATTGTTGTTAAACGATTGTTACACCATTATTGAACGATTTTAATGGTTTGTTAAAATATCGTTAGACGATTGTTGAAGGATTGTTACGCGATTGCTAAAAGATTTATGAACGATTTTTAAATTATTGTTACACAATTGTTGAATGATTGTTAAACGATTGTTGAACGATTGTTACACGATTCTTAAACGACTGTTGAACGATTGTTAATCGATTGTTGAAAGATATTTAAACGCTTTTTGAACGATTGTTAAACGATTGTTCATCGATTGTTACATTGTTGTTAAACGATTGTTTCACAACTGTTGAACGATTGTAAATCGAGAGCTAAACTGTTGTTAAAGGATTGTTGGAAGATTGTTGAACGATTGTTACACGATTTTTAAACGAATGTTGAAAGATTCTTAAACGATTTTTACACGATTGTTGAACGACTGTTAAACGATTGTTGAGCGATTGTTAAACGAATTTCGAACGATTGTCGTACGATTATTAAACCATTTTTGGACGATTGTTTAACGATTGTTACGAGATTGTTAAAATATTGTTTAATTACTGTTATACGATTGATGAACGATTCTTGAACGATTGTTAAACGGTTGTTGAAAGTTTGTTGAAGGATTTTAAACGTTCGTTGAACGATTGCTAATCGATTGTTGAACGACATTTAAATGATTGTTAGAGATTGTTAAACGATTGTTGAACGATTGTTACACGATTTTTGAACGATTGTTAAATGATTGTTGTACGATTGTTAAACGATTGTTGAACAGTTGTTGAACGATTGATATACGTTTGTTGAACGATTGTTAAACGTTTGTTGAAAGATTGTTACTCTCTTATTGAATAATTGTTCAACGATTGTTAAGAGATTATTGAAAGATTGTTAAACCATTGTTAAACGATTCTTACACGATTGTTGAACGATTGCTAAAAGATTGTTAAACGATTATTGTACGATTTTCTAAACAAATATTGAACGATGTTAAACGGTTGTTGAACGATTTTTAAACGATTTTTGAACAATTGTTGAAGGATTCTTACAAGTTTGTTGAACGATTGTTAAAAGATTTTTAAACGATTGTTAAAAGATTTTTACACGGTTTGTTGAACAATTCTTCAAAGATTGTTAAACGATTGTTGAGCGTTTGTAAAACGATTGTTTAACTATTGTTACACGGTTGTTAAACGATTGTCAAACCATTGTTGAACGGTTGTTAGATGATTTTTTAACGCTTCTGAAACGATTGTTGAAAGATTTTAAATGAATGTTGAGCGATTGTTGAACGATTGTCACAGGATTATTAAATGATTGTTAAACAGTTGTTGAAGATTGTTAATCGATTGTTGAAACATTGTTAAACGCTTTTTAACAATTGTTAAACGATTCTTGAAATATACTTGAATAATTGTTACATGATTGTTGAACGTTTGAGAAACGATTGTTGAACGATTGTTAAACTATTGTTAAATGATTGTTGAACGATTGTTGAAGGATTATTAAACAATTGTTGAACGATTGTTGAAAGATTGTTAAATGATTTTTGAAAGATTGTTGAATGATTTTTATTCGATTGTTAAACGATTGTTCAACGATTGATAATCGATTGCTTAACGATTTTTAAT
>Ga0209737_10002591_pt1 | contig 12640 bp, 10 predicted proteins | sample TergutCu122P3_FD_187284 | JGI IMG/M metagenome (GOLD analysis project Ga0209737, IMG submission 187284) | Cubitermes ugandensis P3 segment gut microbial communities from Kakamega Forest, Kenya - Cu122 P3 (SPAdes) (version 2) | ecosystem: Host-associated > Arthropoda: Insects > Digestive system... | reverse complement strand
TATAAATGGTAACATTTTCATTATTGCAAATCAGTGGAATTTGTTTATGTATAATCCAGTTGATGATGTGTGGGTTGAAAAAAATCATGTACCTCTCTATTTGCATGCGGTTTCAACGGTTGCTGATGGCAAGGTGATAGTTACTGGTAATTTTCTCCATATGCATTTTGAACCGAAAGTCATGATTTATGATCCTGAAACTGATATGTGGCGTTATGGAAAATCTGGACCACTTCTTGAAGGTAGCAGTGTTGCTGTTGGCGTGACAACGGGTCTTTATGCTCCTCAAAACATCTATGTTTTCTCTGATGCAAAAGACACTGTCGCTTATGATCCTTTAAATGATGATTGGATGACTGCACAAAACATGCCTACAGACCGGATAGCCTTTGGTGTAGCTGTTGTTGATGATGTTGTATATGTAATCGGCGGTTTTTCTACTAATAGTCCTTTAACACCTTACGCACTAAATGAACAATATGTGCCTATAGGCTATAGTGCTAGTCATGGTGCTCTATGGGTTTCTTTAACCGTTATTGTATCTGTAGTGATTCTAATTTTTGTCGCTATTGCTTTCTGCTTATTAAAATTTAACTTCTTTCGCACACGACGGATACAACAAAAAGTTTTTTCATGATCTATTAGTTGTATGGATCATGAAGTAACATATACTCTAAAACATCATTTATATCTTAAAAAAGGCGATGTATAGCCGAATAGCTTAATTTTTAGCCTGTGTTTTAGTGCTTATGTTGTGTAGATGTGATTTTTTGAAAAACATGTTGAAAATTGATGGTAAATATGAGGCTATCACTGCCTGATTTGCCCCTCAAACACAAACTCTGGTAAAAAAACAGTGACCGCCTATTTAAAGAGTATAATTTTTAAACTATTCCGCTATATCATAGATGTACGCTAAGATGCCCTTTGGTGTCCTAATTTTCAACTATATTTACAGTGCCTCTCATTATTGTTTTTTACATTCTGAAATATGTTTAAAAATTGATTACAGTAGACATTTGAGTTGTAAGCATGATATATTGTTAAATGGTTGGTTATAGTTTCATGAATCGTTTTGCAAGGAACAGTATGGGTTTAAAGTAAAATTTTTCAAATGTTTTTACGGTGTTTTGTAGTTCGGTGAATATTTTGATTTTTTGGGGGCAGCGTTTTTCACATTGGCCGCATTTGTTGCAGAGTGAGGCGATTTGGGGTTTAGTTTTTAGGGATGTTTGTAGTATATATTTTGTGAGGGCTGCCTTTTTTCCTTCGATTATAATGTTGTTGTAGCATGAGAAGCATGTTGGTATGTCAACTCCTTGTGGGCAAGGCATGCAATAGTTACATCCAGTGCATGGCACTTTTATGGTTTCTGTAAAAGCCTTTTTTGCTTTTTCAATTACTTTAAAATCGTTTTCAGTAAACTCTGAGTTAACTGTTTTTGCTGTTTCAAGGTTTTCTTTAAGTGTTTCCATGTTATTCATGCCTGACAGGACACAGATAACTTCTGGTTGATTCCACAACCATCTAAATGACCACTCAGCAGGGGTTCTTTTAATTGGGGCCTCTTCAAAGGCTTTAGCTACGCTTTTGGGTAAGTTGTTTGCAAGCCTGCCACCTCTTAGGGGTTCCATAATCATTACTGGTATTCCCTTATTTGCTGCATGATGCAGTCCTGTTTTGCCTGCCTGATTATTTTCATCTAGATAATTGTATTGGATCATGCAAAATTCCCATAAATAGGCGTCACAAATTTTGATAAACTCTTCTCTACCCCCGTGGTATGAGAAACCAATATTTTTAATCACCCCCTTAGCCTTTTTTTCTTCGATCCATTTTTCAATGCCTAAGTCAACTAAACGGTTCCATACATTGATGTCTGTTATCATGTGTATGAAATAATAGTCTATATAGTCTGTTTGTAGTCTTGTAAGCTCTTGATTGAAAATTTTATCCAGATCACTATATTTTTTAACCATGTATGGTGGAATTTTAGTTGCTATTTTAACGTCTTTGCGCTTATTGTTTCTGCTTAAAATACGTCCAAGAGTAACCTCACTATTTCTATATACAAAGGCGGTGTCAAAATAATTAACCCCTTTCTCTATGGCATATAAAACAAGTTTTTCTGTTTCCCGCTCGTCTTTTGGAAACCGCATACATCCAAAGCCAAGTATTGAAAGCTCATCACCGTTAACCCTATTTATCCTATACTTCATAAACTGTAACCGCTAATGATGTTTTAAGCTCTTTAACTATTACAAATTATGGTGCTATGTTACCCATACCTGCATGCTTAATTTACAAAAAAGCTATTTGTTAATTAAAAATGGGTTCATTTGTTTCTCTTTGCTCATTAAGGTAATCTCGTCATGACCGGGGTAAACTATTAAGTCATCGGGTAATTTTGCTAATTTCTGCAATGTCACCTCCATGTCTTTAGGTGAGCTTTCAACAAAATCCGTTCTACCTATGCTTTCTGCAAATAAAGTATCTCCCGAAAACATGGCTTTCTCCCCAATAAGACAAATACACCCCATAGTATGACCCGGCGTATGCATAACTTTTAAACAAACTTTCCCAAACATGACCCTATCACCATCTTTTAGCATCACATCTGTTATTGTATTATGATTTTCTAAACGTTCTAAAAAATAAGCATCCCGTTCATGAATACAAACAGGCACAGCATATTTTTTCTGCATTACCCTATCACCATCTATATGGTCATAGTGACCATGTGTATTAACTATAAATTTTACCTCAAGCCCCTCTTTATCAATATAATCAAAAATTGGTTGTGCCTCAACATTAACATTTAATCCAGGATCAATAATAATTGCCTCCTTTGTTTCTCTGCAATTTACAACATAACAATTAGTCGAAAGTATACCTACAATAAAAGTTTCAATATACATAACCATCAACTAACGCAATAACAATCGCTAAAATTAAGTGTTTCTTTAGACAACAAGGTCCATTATTAAATAAACAACAAATTAGCATCTTTTGTTGCTAAACAAATTATTTTTTTAGCTAAGAAAACATTAATGGGCAACAAATTGAAAGCTGTGGTTTTTTCCCATGAAAGCATTTACTGTTTTCATGTTTCTTCTAGCATCGACTTGTCGATGGTGTGGTCTCCCATGAAAGCATTTACTGTTTTCATGGTTCTTCCAGTATCGACCGTTGTCGATGGTGCGGTCTCTCATGAAAGCATTTACTGATTTCGTTGTTCTTCTAGCATCGACCGTTGTCGATGGTGCGGTCTCTCATGAAAGCATTTACTGTTTTCATGTTTCTTTCAGCATCGGTTGCAGCCGATGGTGTGCTCTCCTATGAAAAAACGAGTTTTGCACGGTGTTTTTTCATGGCACTTCAATGGACGCTTGTTTCATGAGATTTGTTTTCTTTGTTTGTTGTTGAATGTTTGTTTTTGCGTTGTACCAAAACTGTTATAACGTAGCCACGTTACTAAGTTAGTGTTAATAATAATTGAGTAACCATCTCTTACGAGATAGCTCACTTGATTAACTCATCAAAATAAAACTTACAAAATAATTAAAAGAAGGTGCATATTTATGGGAGCTTCCCAAACATTTACGATAAAGTATGTTATACACGCTAGATTTGAAATCGACGGTGTCGTTGAAAAACCCGATGTGATAGGTGCCGTTTTCGGTCAAACAGAAGGACTTTTTGGTTCAGAACTTGATCTTCGTGAGCTACAAAAAACTGGTCGCATAGGCAGAATTGAAATTGATCTTCACTCTAAAAACGACCGCACCACAGGCGCAATCACTCTACCCACAAGCTTAGACAGAGTATCTACCGCTCTTATAACAGCCAGCGTAGAGAGCATCAATCGCATAGGGCCTTGCAGTGCAAAAGTTATACTTGATAAAATTGAAGACATACGTGAGGCAAGACGAAAAGTTATCATAGACCGTGCCAAAGAAATCCTCCACAAATGGAACATAGAATCTCTACCTAGCGTAGATGAAGTCTATAAAGAAATCAGCGAAACCATAAAAGTCGGCAAAGTTGAAAAATTCGGACCCGAAGACCTCCCCGCAGGACCCACCCTTGAAAACTCACGCGAAATCATCGTAGTCGAAGGACGCGCAGATATCATAAACCTAATGCGCTGTGGCATAACAAACACAGTTGCCCTAGAAGGCGCCAAAGTCCCCGACACAATAAAACGCTTATCCAAAGAACGCGAAGCAACTGCACTCCTAGACGGCGACAGAGGTGGCGACTTAATTCTCAAAGAACTCCTACAAGTAACCAACGTCAAATACATCGGACGTGCTCCAAGAGGCAAAGAAATAGAAGAATGTAACTGCAAAGAAATCGCCGAAGCTATCGAAAACCGAATGCCCGTCTCAGAACTAAACAAACAACAAACAACTCAAACCCCACAACCAACCTCACCTCAAACCCAACCCACACAAACCCACCCACAAAGAAAAACTCAAACCCCACCAGAGCGCACACCCCAACGGCCACCAAAACCCCAAATTCCCGAACAAATCAAAGAAACAGCCAAAACACTACAAGGCACACTAGAAGCCGTACTGCTAAACGACAAACTCGAACAAATAGAACGCCTACCCGTAAGCCAACTGGCAGAAAAACTCCAACAAATCGAAAGCGTCAACACAGTAATCTTCGACGGCATCATCACACAACGCATAATTGACATAGCCATTAACAAAAATATCAAACGAATCGTAGCCTCAAGAGTTTCTGAAGCAGTTAAACCAACAACAACAGTTGAACTAACAACCTTCCAAGAAACTCTACGCTAAACCTTCCTGTTTAGCCTCTTTTATCCTTTTTAATGACAGCCTCCGAAAACCTCTCAGCTAGTAAGGCTGTATTGTGTGGTAGAGGTGTTGAAGGGAAATGGTGTTGGCAATGTTTTTACTTATTTGGAGCAAAAGTATGACTTGAAATAGGGGTTAATTTTGTTTTTATCGGGTTTGAAGTGTAAAACCCGAGTTTCCAGAGGTGGTGCTGTCATGAAGCGTTTTAATTGACTATTCTTTTAGACCGAAAAACCTTGCTGTCCAAACATGCCTAAACTAAAAATATCTTTAAATAAACCCTAAACTTTTGAACCTTCCACAGAAACCCACCACCACTTAACTTACGACATTACCATATTTTTCTCTACGTGTGCAGCCGCAGAAATAGCACACCTGAGACGTTGAAATGTCTAGTTTTTTCCAGTTTTTCTGATTATTAATTTGGTTAACTTCTTGTTTACTAAAAATAGACTGTGTAGATCTTATAAAATTCATACAACGAAATTGGAGTAGAACAAATACAACGAAGTTTTGTATTAGACATCAAGATCGCGAATTGGTGTAAACAGAAAACTCGTGCAGACCGTATATTAGAAAGGACAAAAATTGGTTACCTGTACAATGCTGTTGAGGTCATAGCCATAAATACTATATAGCTACACGATATTTACAGCGCATAAACGGAGGGTAAACAATGAATATACGGCAAGTGCAAAAAGAAGACTATGATGTTATACATGAATTTGTTAAGGTTGCTTTTCAAACTTCTAATGTTAGTGACGGTGATGAGCAGGATTATGTTTTGAAATGGCGAGAGCAGGCGAAAATTATATCGCTGAATTGGAATTTATTGTCGAAGAAAACGGTGAAGCAATTGGGCATATTATGATGCAAAAACTAAAAGTCCAAACCCTTCAAGGTGACTATATCGGTTTAATGGTTGCCCCACTTTCTGTGAAATTGGAACATCGCAAAAAAGGCATCGGGACAAATTTGATGACTGTTGGTTTTGAAAAAGCAAAAAGCCTTGGATATACCTCCGTCTTTCTTGCAGGAGATCCTAAATACTATGGCAAATTTGGGTTTAAAGAAATAGGTGCGTTTGGTCTTGAGAACAAGACGAAAATTCCTAATCAATATGTTTTGGGTTGTGAGATAATTAAGGGTTCACTTGAAGGCGTTAAAGGGTTTATTGATAGCCTTAAATAGTGTGAGCACAACAAAATAAATAACTAAAGTTGAAATGAAATGAAGGTATCACCTTATTTAGTTTTTAACGGCAATTGTATGGAGGCCATTAAACTCTACGAGAAGGCCTTTAACACAAAGGCTAAGTGCTGTCAATACAAAGACACCCCGCCTTCTGAGAATTATCAAATACAACCTGACACGGAAGAACTAGTTATGCACGCAGTGCTTCCTATTGGAACTAGTACTATTTATCTTTGTGACACAACACCTGACTGTAAAGTCGCATTTGGTAATGGTTCTTTTGCTTGCGTAGAACTTGATAGTGCAGAAAATGTTAAGGCGGCATTTGACACTCTAAAAGTGGGTGGGAAAGTGTTTTGTGAGGCTCAGGAAACCTTTTGGAATAAATGTTACGCAGAGCTTGAAGACAAGTTTGGACTCAAATGGACTATTATGATTGAGGAAAAAATGAGTTTATGAAAGTTTTAGCTGATAGTAGTATATATCCTGATAATGAGGTTCTTGCCAAAGTTTTAGACGCCAAACATTATGGCTTATTTGTAAACTTTGCAAGACGCATTGAAGATTTGAGCTTATCGTTTGAGTGGCGATATTATAATGATGGCAAAGAATGGCTTTGCAAGATATTAAACAAGACGAAAAATCTTGGTTGGCTATCTATATGGGATGACGGTTTTAGGGTAACAGTTTTTTTAACAGCAAAAACTCTCAGCGGCTTCTATACATTAGACATAAGTGATGACATTAAAATGTATGCAAGAGAGGCAAAACCTATTGGAAAACTGTTAGCTGTACTAACGGCAATTAACACAGATAGCGTTCTTGAGGATGTACTAAAAATATTAGAATACAAAAAACAGTTAAAATAAGAGAGAAGCATATGAAACCTGAAACCATCGAAAATCTAATAGACCATCAAAAAACCGCATACATATCATCTATCGATGAAAATGGATATCCCACTATGAAGGCTATGCTTGCACCACGAAAACGCAATAAACTAAAAGAATTTTGGTTCACAACCAACACTGCATCTATGCGTGTGGCACACTATCGCAAAAACCCAAACGCATCAATTTACTTTTGTGATCAACGTTTTTTTAGAGGCGTAATGCTAATTGGTACAATGGAAATCTTGGAGGATAACAAAAGTAAAGAAATGATATGGCAAGAGGGAGATACGTTGTACTACTCTAAAGGTATAACCGATCCTGATTATTGTGTGTTGAAATTCACAACAAAAAACGGTCGATGGTATTCTAATTTCCAGTCAGAAAATTTCGAGATATAACGTTTAAAGGCTAATCTGATAGACTACAAAAATAGTCAGGTAACTGTTTCTACTGTTGAGGCGGTTAATACAATATAAAGGGGTTAGTTGCGGATTTGTCCTTTGCCTAAGATTATGTATTTTGTGGTTGTTAGATCCTGTATGCTCATGGGTCCTCGAGTGTGTAGTTTTTGAGTGCTGATTCCTATTTCTGCTCCTAAACCAAATTGGTTACCGTCTGTGAAGCGTGTACTAGCGTTCCAGTATACTGCTGCAGAGTCTATCTCCTGTAAAAATTGTGTAGCTTTTGTAAAGTCTCGAGTGACTATGGTTTCACTGTGTTTTGTGCCGTATTTATTTATATGTAAAATAGCCTCTGATAGATTATCAACAATTTTTATACCAATTATTAGATCCAAATATTCTGCATACCAGTCCTGTTCTGTTGCAGCTTCAACCTCTGGTATAATTTGACGGGTTTTTTGGTCTCCTCTAACTTCTACACCATTTTTATGTAATTCTGCCACTATTTTAGGTATGTACATTTTAGCTATTTTACTGTGAACCAATAGTTTTTCAACAGCGTTACAGACTCCTGGACGTTGGACTTTAGCGTTAATTATCATAGGCGTTGCCATTTCCAAGTCTGCATCCTCTTCAACATAAATGTGGCAATTACCTGTACCGGTTTCGATAACTGGAATTTTCGCTTTTTCAATAACTGTTTTAATAAGCTCTGCGCCTCCCCGCGGAATAAGCACGTCAATGTATGAGCGCATACTCATTAATTCTTCAACATCTCTACGCTCAGATGAATTTACCACTTGAAGAGCATCAACGGGAACACTTGTATCCAACAAGGCCTCTCGCAAAACTTTTCCTACAGCAAGATTTGACTGTAAGGCATCTGAACCTCCGCGTAAAATAACTGCATTACCTGCCTTTATACAAATCCCTGCAGCATCTGAGGTAACATTAGGTCGAGATTCATAAATTACCCCTACTACACCTAGGGGCACACGAATTTGACTTATAATTAACCCGTTAGGGCGTGTCCAACTAGATAAAATGGTACCTACTGGATCTGTTAAATTGACAACTTCTCGCAACTCCTTGGCCATGGTTTGAATTTTTTTCTGATCAAGAGCTAACCTGTCTAGAAGTGATGTTTTTAACTTCTTAGCCTTAGCCGCTTCAACATCTATTCTGTTGGCAGCGAGAATTTTTTCAACATTAGCCTCTAAGGCATCTGCCATTTTACCTAATGCCACATTTTTTTGGTCCGCTGAAAGTTTTGCCATTTTAACTGAAGCCACTTTAGCTCTCTGACAGATCTCCTCAATCATCTGCATGTTCTCCTATAAGATGGATATTTCTATGTTCAATAACCTCTTTAGGCTTATCGGCTCCTAACCGCTCTAAAACTTCTACAACCTGTAAACCCTTTATCTGATTAAGTTGACTACTGTTAAAATTCGGATTACCCCTTGCAAATTCCTTATGCTCCTCATCCTCAAGACTTACCACATCTCCCACATCAAAAACACCAATAACCCTAGTTACCCCAACAGCAAGCAAACTTGAACCTTGAAGTATTGCCTCTTTTGCACCCGCATTAACTTGAATAACCCCCTTAACAGCTGCACCATAAGCAATCCAACGCTTAACAGCTGACATGTGACCCTGAGGTTTAAAATAAGTACCCACATCTATACCTGCTAAAATATCTATTATCACGTTTTCTCTTCTACTATTTGCAATTATAACAGGAATCCCACAATTAATAGCAATCTCAGTTGCCTTAATTTTACTCTGAATACCTCCTCTACCACGTTTACTCTTACCCCTAAGCGATTTTTTTAACTCATCAGTTATCGTATCCACCGCTCTTATAAGCTCAGCCCCAGGCTTTGAAGGATCAGCAGTATACAGCCCTTCAACATCTGAGAGAATAATTACCAAATCTGCACCAATAGCCCCTGCAACTAACACCGAGAGCATATCATTATCACTAAAATTAACCTTATAACCCTCCGCACGGCTAAGCTCAGCAACACTGGTTACATCATTTTCATTAATAATCGGCACAACACCAATCTTAAGTAACAACGCTAAAACATCACAAATATGAACATACGCTTTCCTGCTGGAAAGATCCTCAGCTGTAAGCAAAACCTGTGCAACCTTTAAACCATAAGCAGCAAAAAATTTACGATACTTCGCCATTAACACACTCTGACCCGTAGCCGCCGCAACCTGCTGAAAAACCACATCATTAGGCTTAAGCGTAATGCCCAGCTCCGCAACCCCTGCTGCAACTGCCCCAGAGGTTACTAACACAATTTTATCACCATCCTTTGATGTCTGCGCTATTTGACCGGCAAGACTCTGCATTTCCTGCTCATCCAGTGCGCCCTCATTTGTGGTTATACCGCTTGTGCCAACTTTGACAACTATTAATCTTGAAGGCATATACTTTCACTTTATTTCTTAACCATAATGAAGAGGTTATCTTACTTAAAAATACCCTAAAATACAGCCAACAATTATGATGTGCGTTATTAAATTTTTACATTTAAACAATAAACCTTTGCTTTTACAGCTTTGTTATTAAGAAAAATATATAAGCCTTCAAAGCATCGGATTGAGACTTGGATATTCATATGAGCGTACTGTTACAATTATTATCTCTCTCTGATATGCAATTAACTCAATTTGCCTTTCTGCTTGCTCCAATAGCAGGTATCCTTGCAATACTTGCATCTTTATTACTTATGCGAAAAATTGGTAAAATGGATCCTGGATCCCCCAAAGCTCAAGAAGTGGCGCAAGCCATACGTATCGGAGCTTATGCTTTTCTAAAAAGACAATATAAAACAATCTCAATTATAACCGCTGTAATCTTTGTGCTAATTGCAATAGTGCCACAACTTGGCATAGGCACCGCATTAGCTTTTCTAGTAGGTGCTGTTGCATCATTGGCGGCAGGTTACATTGCTATGGATAATGCTACAAAAGCTAATGTTCGTTCAGTAGCTGCAGCTAAGGTGAGTGCAGATAAAGCTTTGAAAACTGCGTTTTACGGTGGAGCAACAATGGGGTTTGCGGTTGTCGGGCTTTCCCTTTTGGGTGTAACTGTATTGTTTTTGATTTATGGTGGGTACGGCGCTATTTTTAATCAAACCCTTACTGCTACGGCTGCTGCTGAGTTAGGTCGAAATGCTGCAAGTGGTATTGTTGGTATGGGGTTTGGGGCCTCTTTAATTGCCTTGTTTGCTCAGCTTGGTGGAGGTATCTTTACTAAAGCTGCTGACATTGGTGCTGATATTGTTGGTAAAGTTGAAGCAGGTATACCTGAAGATGACCCAAGAAATCCTGCATGCATTGCTGATAATGTGGGTGATAATGTAGGGGATTCTGCTGGTAGAGGGGCTGATCTTTTTGAATCTGCGGTTGGTGAAAATATTGGTGGTATGGTTATTGGCGGAATTCTTAGTTTTATCACTGGTAACTTGTTGTTTCTAATTTTCCCATTAATTGTTCGCGCTTTAGGTATATTTGCAACCCTGATTGGTATGCCTTTTGTAAAGTTGAAGCCTTCTGAAATGAAAAATCCAATGAAAGCTCTCCGTAAAGGTGTAACCGTTACAACTATTGTATGTGCTATACTGTTCTTTATCGTTTCCATTCTCTTCTTTAATGTTGGTTGGTACTTTATCTTTGGTAGTTTAATGGCTGGTCTAGTGGCAAGTGTCCTAATTGACTATATTACTGATTACTATACTGGACGTGACCGAACACCTGTTAAGAAAATTTCAAACGCAAGCCAAACTGGCAGTGCAACAAATATTATTACAGGTATTGCTGTAGGTTTAGAGACAACTGCGCTTCCTATTATTACCCTTGTCATTGCTTTGATTTCATCATACGTGTTTGGTCAACAATATGCTCTGATGAATGGCATTCCAGCGTTTGAAGGGGGTATTTATGGTACCACTTTGGCAACTATGGGTATGCTCGCAGTCATGGGTATAGTTTTAGCCCTTGACGGCTTTGGACCTATTGCAGATAACGCTGCTGGAATTGCCGAAATGTCTGGTGATCGTGGGTCTGCAGAAACGATGGAAGCCCTTGATGCCGTAGGTAACACAACAAAAGCCCTAACCAAAGGGTTCGCACTTGGTTCAGCACTGCTTGCAGCACTGTTACTGTTCCACACATATATAGAAGAAGTGGCCTTGCAGACAGGTCAAATTATTTCTATTGATATTTCTAATCCTGTGGTGCTTATTGCTGGATTTATTGGTGCTATGCTTCCATTTCTGTTTTCAGCTCAGGCAATTGATGCCGTTGGTAAAGCAGCAACAAAAATGGTTGCTGAAGTAAGGCGTCAATTCAAAGAAATTCCAGGCATACTTGATGGTACAGCAAAACCTGAATACGATAAAGCTGTAGACATAAGCACTAAAGCAGCACTTGAAGGTATGATTATTCCGGGAGTCATTGTTGTAATAGTGCCAATAATCATTGGTATCCTAATGGGTCCAATTGCAGTTGGCGCATTTGTCATCGGATGTACTCTAACAGCTGTTCCATTAGCCTTATTCATGAACACTGGCGGTGGAGCATGGGATAACGCAAAGAAACACATAGAAGCAGGTAACCTCGGTGGTAAAAATAGTCCAGCACACCAAGCAGCAGTTGTCGGTGACACAGTAGGAGACCCACTAAAAGACACCGCAGGACCAAGCCTACACGTACTCATAAAGCTGCTAAGTACATTATCCATCGTGTTCATCCCTCTGTTCCTCAACCTTCTAGGCCTAATCTAACCGATTAGGTTTAAAAACAACCTCTCCTTTTTAGGGGAATAATTTTTAAATCAACTGTTTCCTAAACAATTTTAAGTTTATTCCTCAACAAATAATATTTTGACCGTATTATAGTTTAGTTTTGCTGTATTTAGGCGAATGTTAAATGGGTTTTGGGAATAAAACGAAATATTTGGTTAAATTGACTAAAAATGGCATAATAGGTGTGCTACAATAAAATGTCCAGAAAATAACTAAAACAACCAATCATAACTTATAATCCAGTCAAAGCAATATTTTTATTCACATTTTCTTTTTTTGATTTGAGTTTTGAGAGTTTTGTGCCACATTATATTTTTACCCCTTCATGCATACAGTATTAATTTCGTTAAGAGATGAAAGTTAGTTTGAAGATTGTTGAGAAAAATTTGCATCAGGGGTTTGTTAAAGTTGTGCCTGATACGCCTGATGATCTTTGGCATTTATACAATGTTGTCTATAAGGGTGATGAGGTTTATGCTTACACGTCACGG
>Ga0209737_10002590_pt1 | contig 12641 bp, 5 predicted proteins | sample TergutCu122P3_FD_187284 | JGI IMG/M metagenome (GOLD analysis project Ga0209737, IMG submission 187284) | Cubitermes ugandensis P3 segment gut microbial communities from Kakamega Forest, Kenya - Cu122 P3 (SPAdes) (version 2) | ecosystem: Host-associated > Arthropoda: Insects > Digestive system >... | reverse complement strand
GTGTCTAATGACTGTTTTTGAAGCGAACACCATCACGCCTAGGAGGTATAACCTTACCAAAGTAAATGCAGTCCTATTCGGGTACCTGCAATCAGTTTGCGAATCCTCCTTCAAGTAATTGCGCGACGTCATACGATATATCTGATTATGCTGTGCACCAGCTGGAATATCATAGGAGAAATTGACATGTGTCATCGTATTGGCTGGGGTTGGCTGCGCTTCGATTCGATAGGCAGTAGCTCCTGTACCTGCACTCGGATTTCCAGGATTAAGCAATGTCCATGCGCCTGATCCCGCATTGCGTCCAGCCGGATCAGTCGTATAGTATATCGGCGTGCTTGCCGTCACATCGGCAACTGCTCCCCCTATCGGAGTTCGCGTAACCGTTATGCCCACCAAATCCGGAGTAAATGTGTTGCCATTTGTTGCAGGCTCAAGATATAGAGTACCGCTACCAGCTGGCATTCCCATTCCTGTTGAGTTATATACCTGAAAACGCAGGGTGCCACTGTCCTGAGTTCGTGACAGATTGGCATCCGCATTAGCTGCTCCATCAGAGCCGTCATCAGTAGCAACTCCGTCTCTTCGATATGTCGCCCCATCAAGATCTCCATTGGACTCGAAGAACGGGATAAGAATCTGGACCGGAGAAAGAGTGAAACTCGCTGTATTCGCATAGAGCCACTCTTTGGGATTAGTCACATCGGTAAGTCCATTATTATTCAGATCCAAAAAGTCGAATCTTGTGACAGGAGATGCTGGGGGTGTTGCTGCTGTGGTAGTATCCCGCAAAAGAGCATTGCCATCGGTCACGAAAGTCTGAATGGAGCCTCCGGATGCAACTGGCGCGGAGAAAGGCACCGTTAAATCGAAATTGATGCGCAAACGATCCAGATCCGGGAATGTCATGTCTCCCTCAAAACGGAAGGAATAGACATCTACCCCTTTATCTGATCGTGGCGTCATGCCCAAATAGGTGTATTCCGTTTGACCAAGCGTTGTGAAAACACCACTTGAAGTACCTCTTTGCATCGAGGTGGGCGAGAAAGACCATCCGTGCGGTACCACGATATGAATCGTCGGGTCCTGAACACGGACAAACGGATGGACAAGTGTGGCAAATGCTGCATCGGTTCGAGTGGAAATTATCGAGCCTGCCGCTCTGTTCCCAATAGCAGCACCTCCATTGATAGACACATTAAGTGGCTGATTTGTGAGTATTGCATCACTGAAAGGCGTAATGGGCATCGTCCGGTTTCTTGTTCCTGATACCGGAGTTATGCCATCTACCGATGAGACCCCTGTTGCCACTATTTCGCTTTTCGCAATATCAACATTAGGAGCCGGTGCAATAACACTCCCATCGCTTATTCGATGAGTGCGCAGGGTTGTTTGGATTGCAAAATAGAAACATGCCGGATTCGGGAAGTCAGCAAGGAGTGGATTCATCGTTATAGTCACCGACGTAAGATAGGAGGTCGTATTCCCATCCATATACCAATCCCCAAGAGCTGGTGCGCATGATAGAGGTGCTCCTGAATTATTGACACTCGCAGCCAGATTCGTTTGATCGAACCTGAGTGGATTGTCGAATGACTCCGTATAAGAGGAGCCGTCACTATACGTGAAGGTCATCGATTGGAGTTTAGGTGCCAGAGGTACCTGAAATGGAGCGTATCCAATAAGAAAATCCTCAAGGTCCCATATATCACCATCTATAGGTAACGTGATCGACAGACTGTCGACATCGACTTCACCCGTATTTCTTATCATGTAGGTATGATTTACGGTATCGCCCGGCATAAGCATACTGACAGCTATGGGCGTCTGAAAGTTATTGTTGCTGGCGCTTAATACCCTCTGTGGAGAATACCCCGCATCAACAGCGATACTGGCAATCGCAGGAACAGGATTGTAGACATGTTTAGATGAAGGGTTTGTTATGTCAAATATCGAGCCATCAGGAAAAGTTCCCCACAGACGACTTGAATACTCGAAGTGGGTACTGCCGCCATCGGGCGCTCGATTATAAGCGACACGAAATCCGCCGCGTTCAGGCATGCCGGCAGCCGTTACACCCCCCGTATGCCAGTTGCCGATGGCAGTACCTGGTTTTCTTGTCAATACTGTCCGACCAAACCCATTGATCGACATATCCCAATAAACCGTATCATAGGAAAGCAGTGTTGCTTCAGGTGGCAACACAATCTCATGCCCCACGCTGGTTGGCCTCATGCCAGCTCCACCGGGAAGATTCGTGGTTATATAGCCAAGCATTGCATATTCAACACCAACCTTTGCAGTGGTGTTTGGTTGAAGTGTCACGGGTACCGCTGCAGCAAATGCCACTTCATCTAAGAGACGATTCGTGTTACCGCCGCCCAATCCGTTGTCCCCTCCATTTGGCATTGTGCCCTGTCTTACTCCTACATAAGGAATCGTACGGGTATTGGTAGTGACAGCCGTCGCATTCGCCTTGACTATCTCAGTACCACCAATACGAAAAATCGGTTCGAGATTGATTGTTTCAGAAAATGTGGAAAAATTACTGTAGGTCAGTATGAAGATAAGGTTGAAGGCAGTATTTTGCGTATCTTTAAGCGTGATAGTCGCTGTTGTGGAGCTAGCAGGAGCAGAAATCGACACGAAATACAAAGCATTGTTGGGATTTGCCTGAATAGCCACTGTCGAGTTTATTGGTTTATCAAATGTGATAGTACGCGTTCCCGATGCGGTTTCATTGTCCAAAAGGAACAACTGTATCTCAAGCGCACTCGTAATATTCTTATTGGGTATGACCGCATGCTCCGCAAACCCTGGAACATCTGCACTACGAAGTGTCATATCGAGTTTGGTGCCATTCGCGTTAGGTATACCACCCGATGCGAATGCTGAGGTAAGGGAAGATAGTGTGAGTGCTGCAACCGCACATACGGTGATGACAACTGCAAGCAGTTGCCCTATCCTCTTGTATCGTGTCGTGTGATTCTTCATTGATTTGTCCTTCCCTTTTGCTTCCTCTGCTCTATCTTTTCGTCTGTTCATATCAATTCGGCTCGGCATAACAAACTCCATCCCTTATCACGAAATTAAGCTTGTATCCATCGACTTGTATCGTCGGTCTGGTGGTGTTGGTGGAATTCAAAACTGCAGTCCTTTCTGCAGGTGATAACACACTATCGAGCTCAGGGATATCCTGAGTTGCGATCATAGTAACGGTAGTAGTAGTCCGCGCGGTAACCTCCCACACAACAGGGACACCGTCAAACATGCCGAAGCGCACCCGTGAGGTAATGCTCGGTAAAGGAGGGTATTCGGGAGTCGTTTGGGGAGGTACGGGAGGCGTTGGTTCCGTAAACTCAATGAAAAACTCGTAATCGTCTTGCGTTTCAGGTACTATTTCATACAGAGGAGCGGGAGCGACAGGGGAAGGTTTGTCGCTCCCGTCTGCATCGGGAATGCTTGGGGAATCATCCACAGAAGGCTTCGGGTCCGTGTTCGGTGAAGCGGATCTCTTTGCGGTCTGTGTCGTTTCATAGGAAGTATCCAGCGTACTTAGCACCACATCATCAAGATCAGACGTATTGCTGTTAAGGGCATAGACGCCTCCCGCAAGAAGCAGGAACGTCGTCGCACTGATTGCCACTACTCCTTTAAGAGATAGTATTGGCTTGGAGATTTGAGTTGCGGTATGCTCGGCAACCTTGGGGATACTATTGGTGCCTTCCATAGGAAGGACGGGTGACTCGATCTCAGTTTGTATTGCTTCCTTCAAAGCCTGTGCCAAAGGAAGTGTGGTGGCACTATAGAGACGAATCTTTTGGGTTTCCTCAACTTCTTGAATACGTGTATTAAGCGATTCGCGCGCACGGAACAGGAGTGCGCTGACCGCATTGGTGGTCATATCGAGGTCTGTTGCAATCTCCTTTGTGGAAAGCTCCGCATAGTAATACATCATGACGGCTTGTCGCTGTTTGGATGGCAGCTCTTCGATAAGATCTAGGATGATACGATTGACCTCTTTGCGTACAACCAGCTCGTCCGGAAAATGATGAGATGGGATCTGATGTGACTGTGAGGGGCTCGTGCTTGTCAGAGCTTCGGGAACTTCAGTATACGTTTCCATCTCACTGATATCGGTATCCGCATGATGAAATCCTGCCATACGGCGACCCTCATTGCGATGATGATCCCGTGCGGCGTTTCCCACGATACGATGCGTCCATTTGAGCGTAGCGCGCGGATCGTCAAGCGTATCAAGCTTGTTGAAGGCACGGGTAAGTGCCGTATGAGCAATATCCTCGGCATCTTGTGCATTGCCGAGTATCCCGTACGCAAGACGATAGGCATCCGCCCAAAACGCATGGTAGAACTCCTGATAGTATTGATCCGGGTTGCTGCGTACACGACGCACTAAACGCTCGACTGCGTCTGCGTCATAGATGTCGATCTTTTTCAGATATGCGGATACGATAATGACTCCTCTTCCCCAGTTGTCTTTTTGTCAAAAACTGTCGCTTTTGCGCATATTTGTGAGGGGTCAAAAAGTTCCCCTCATGTATAAGGACTCCGTTTCGCGGTACCTGCTTACGGTATTTTGCGAAATATTTTTAAGAATCACACATTGATTGATTTGCCGTTGATTTCTTCCCTTTGTACTATTTTAGGGGCGATGGCGAAAACCTCACTGATTGCACATAGGATTTCACAGGGCTTTTGGGCTTGTGGAAAGGCTGTGAATTTGCAATTTTGTGCTTGTTTCCACAGGTCTTGCGGATGATTTCTGTTGCTAAGGATTAATCCTTAAAATGCAGAGGCGACCTGCGCCACCGGGTAGGTAGCGGGTCGCCAACCCTGACTACATGATAGCATAATCAAAAGCACAAACAGAGCCTCCGAAATCAATCCCAAGAAGAATCGACCAGCGTAATTACCTAAAGTATCGGAAGATACCGATCTATCTCCCACCGTGATACGCGCGTACGATACGCATCCCATTCAGCGCGTTTATTGCGCAAGAGATATTCGAATACCTGATCGCCCAAGCATTCACGCATCAACTCCGACTCCTCAAAACGATCAATCGCTTCATTGAGATCACCGGGAAGCAGATGTATACCTGCCTCTTTCAGCTCTTGTGCTGACATCTCGTGCATGTCACTTGTTACATCCTCGGGAGGAGTCAGCCCACGCTTGATTCCATCCAACCCCGCTGCTAACATAACCGCAAACGCCAGATACGGGTTGCATGCGGGATCAGGGCTGCGAAGCTCAATACGTGTCGCGGCTTCTTTACCTGGTTTATGAAGCGGAATGCGCACTAGCGAGCTGCGATTGCGATGCGCCCAGCACACATACACCGGTGCCTCATATCCGCTTACGAGACGCTTATAACTGTTGACCCATTGATTAGTCACGAGCGAAAAAGCTGAAGCATGATTGAGGAGTCCCGCTATGTAGGACAGACAGGTCTCACTCAAGTTATACCGAGCATCCGCATCAAAGAATGCATTTTCATCGCCTCTAAAAAGTGATTGATGCACATGCATGCCACTTCCTGCTTTATCGGCAAATGGCTTAGGCATAAAAGTCGCATATACTCCATTACGCTGAGCCATCTCTTTGACAATCATACGATACATGATGACTTCATCCGCCATCTTGAGTGCTTCTTGATAACGAAGATCGATCTCATGTTGTGAGGGACCTACCTCATGATGGCTATACTCGACCTGAATCCCTGCATTACGTAGTTCGTTGACTGTCTCACCCCGCAAGTCGAACGAGAGATCCAAAACACTCTGATCGAAGTATCCTGCCTTATCGACTGCCTTCGGTTTTTTGTCATCCTTGAGATAATAGTATTCAAGTTCCGGCCCAACATAGAATGTGTAGCCCATCTCTGCAGCTTTACGTAGTTGCCGCTTAAGCACTTCGCGTGGATCACCTTCGAAAGGCTCGCCTTCCGGTGTCACAATATTGCAATACATGATGGCACTCAAATCACCATTCTCACGCCATCTCAATAACTGAAGAGTGGAGGGGTCGGGAATCGCAATCATGTCGGATTCCTCCATACGAGCAAAACCTTGAATGGATGAGCCGTCGAAGCTCATACCTTCGGTCATTGCCTTATCGAGCTCATCTACCGTAAGGACAAGTGTCTTCAAAAATCCGAGCACATCAGTAAACCACAGATGAATAGACTCAACATCTGCATTTTTGATTCGCTGTGTTGTTTCTTCACGTAGTTTGGCGTCCATATCATCAACCTTTGCTATGCGATCCGTTAATACACCTGATTCTACCTGAAATACTATTTTAAGAAACGAAGATCACCCTCGCGCTGTGTCAATGCGGTCCTGTCGTAATACTCAAGAAGTGGAATAGCGTACTTGCGACTCACACCTAATACATCGCGAAGTTGAGCCGCAGTCGCACCTTCTGGTTGGCTCGCGAAAAAAGTACGGATTATCTCCGCCCCCTGCGCAATCGCATCGGGCGTGAAGTAGAGGTCACCAGCAAGCCTGATGAATGTGCCATCGGTCACACAAGGTGCAAGCGCATTCCTCAACGTCTTCTCATCGGCACTCAATTTCACGCTCAAATCCTGCAGCGTATCCGGCGAGAGTCCCTGTGTTTTGAGTATGGGAAGAGCTTTTTCGAGAAGTTCTCGCTGTTCGACTTGTGCGGCCTGTGCCGCCTCATTGTGACGCGCGCGCCCGTCGATAACAGTAATCAGCTTTTGCTCCACCAGTTGATTCGCAAAAATATCGAAAAGTGCTGAATCGAGATCAGGGGTCGCCTGTTCACGCAAGGTCGCTATCGACATGTCGATCTCTTGCGGGTTGCTCTCATGATATGCCAAGAGTGTTTTGCCTATCGCATTGCGAATACGCTCAGCACCCACCGTTGAGATGAATGCGGTCTCCTTGCCGATTTTCATCCGCTCGAAATCAGACTCGTTCAATATAGCCGCAACTTCTGAGCGTGCCGATCCCATTTGAAGCGCAAGCTCAGCACTCGTATGGGGTTGATGACTCATATTCATAAGTCCCTGTATCGTCTTGCGAAGATCTCCGTCGCGCAGCGCTGAGAGGACTTCGGTTTCATCCTCGCGAAGGACAGAGCGCTTAACTGCTTGAGGTATCAATATCATGCCCCCGCCTACCGTGTAAGTGGGCGAATAGCTTCGAATAATGAAACGGTCTCCGTAGCGCGCGGCAATAGGAGCTTCGAGTCTGATCTGAACGAATGCTTCACTGCGAGGCGCGAGCGGCTTATCATCGAACAACAACACGCGACCGAGCGTCGTCGTTGCGGCATGATGGACATGCACGCGAGCACCGGACTTCAAAACAGCCTTACCTTCATCTGGCCCCAAATAGGTAAGCCACGCATCGAATCGATTAGTCATAACCGTCGAGCCAGGAGTAACAACGGTTTCGCCGCGCTCGATGTCATGTGATGCAATTCCTGCAAGATTAAGGGCAACACGCTGTCCCGCTTGCGCTTTCTCAGATGATTCGCCATGAACTTGAATGCCGCGGATACGCGCTTCTTTTTTTGAGGGCAAAAGTTCCACCGTATCGCCGACTTGCGCGATTCCTGACCACAGCGTTCCGGTAACCACGCATCCTGCGCCTTCGATAGTAAAGACTCTGTCGACAGGTAAACGCATAACTTCAGATGATGTTTTAGTCTGAATTCGCGCGACACTCTCTTCAAGTGCCGAGCGTAATTCATCAAGACCCTCGCCCGTCACTACCGATGTCGGCACGATAGCGAAGTCCTCAAATCCATGTTGTTCAAGCAGTTCATTGATGTCGAGCTGAACAAGCTCCTGCCACTCAGTATCGGTAAGATCACACTTCGAAAGTGCCACGATTATATGCTTGACACCCATCAATTGAAGTACGCGTATATGCTCGCGTGTTTGTATCATGATGCCGTCATCGGCAGCCACTACCAAAAGCGCGATGTCGACTCCACTCGCGCCCGCCACCATCTGACGTACGAACTTCTCATGTCCGGGGACATCCACAACACCGAGTGCCGTGCCATTGGGAAGAGTGAGTTGCGCGAACCCGAGCTCGATAGTGACCCCTCGACGCTTTTCTTCGGGAAGTCGATCCGGATCGATACCGGTAAGAGCTTGAATGAGTGCCGATTTACCGTGGTCGATGTGCCCTGCTGTGCCAAGGATATACGAAATCATGATTAATCAGCAGTAAGTTCTGCAATCGCTTGTACTACGATATCTTGATCATTATGTACGAACGTACGTGGATCAAGCACGAGGTGATCGTCGTTGATGCGCGCGATAATAGGTACGCCCGCTCTTTTTCTTAATGCGCGCTCGATGTCACCTGCACTATAACCATGAAGTCTGAGGCGCACCACCATAGTGGGAATATCTGCCATTGGAAGCGAACCGCCACCTGCGTAAGCAATATCCTCGACTATCGTTACCGTATCATTCTCGCGTAGATGTGGTTTGAGAGCAGCGAGCAAATCGTTGGCATATTCAAGGCTTTCATCCAGCGTAAGAGTCAACATCCGTAGCGTCGGAATCTTACGCAGTGCTTGATCTTGGTCGCGATACAGTTTGAGTGTCGCCTCCAATGCCGCAAGCGTCATTTTGTCGAGTCGCAATGCGCGGACCATCGGATGCTTCTTCAGCTCATCGATTGCCCACTTCTGACCGACGATGATTCCTGCCTGCGGACCACCGAGCAATTTGTCACCGCTGAATGACACAACACTCGCACCGGCAAAAAGAGACTCTGTGACAGTCGGCTCATACGGCAACCCGAAAGGTCGCAGGTCGATGAGCACACCAGAACCCTGATCTTCCATAACCGGAATATCATATTGCGCACCAAGTTGTGAGAGCTCATACAACGTTGGTGTCTCAGTAAAACCAACCACATCGAAATTCGAGGTATGCACTTTGAGGAAGAGTCCTGTCTTGCTGGTCATGGCATTGCCATAATCCTCAAGTCGCGTTTTGTTGGTTGTCCCTACCTCGACCATAAGCGCATTCGATTGACTCATAATCTCAGGAACCCTGAAAGACCCGCCGATCTCAACCAGCTGCCCACGAGAAATAACGACCTCCTTGTTCTGCGCGAAGCAGGAGAGCACGAGCATAACCGCCGCAGCATTGTTGTTAACTGCCAACGCGCCTTTTGCTCCTGTGAGCTCGCAAAGAAGCTCTTCGATATGATCGTGACGCGAGCCTCGCTCGCCCTCCTCGACATCATACTCGAGCGTCGAGTATCCTGACGCAACTTCCTCGACAGCAGTAATCGCCTCATCAGCAAGAACGCTCCGGCCAAGATTAGTGTGGATTATGATGCCTGTCGCATTGACGATTCGACGCAGACTGGGGATTTCCGTGAGTGCGAGAGTGGACACGACGGAATCGATAATCGCATCTGCTTCAAGTGAGTGTTCGAGCGTCTCGAGTGTGATGGCGGATCGAATCTCATCAAGCGTCTGACGCATCTGCGCAAGAACCGGTGTGCGCCCATAATCCTCGCACGCTTGAAGAATCCGTTCGTTCTCAAGTAGCTCATCCATATTAGGGAGAGCACGATATAGTTCATTTTTGTCCATGCGCTCTATTGTACTAATAAAGAAGGCTCCGGGGAGCCTTCTTCGTATACGGTATGTTTTATGAGTCTACAGCTCGAATCTCTTGCGATACAGAGCAGTAACTACAGCGGCACAGCCGAGAGTTGCGACAGCGGCGATTGACCACAGGGTTGTGCTATCTCCCATAGGAGGCGTTGTGGAACCGTCGCCACCTGGCACTTCATCTGTCGGGATGAATATCGCGATGTATCCCGCATCAGACCACAGACCGTTCTCGTTTGCCGGTGGTATGAGGTGTGCCTCAGTTGAGATGATCGCATCCATAGGATCTTCTAAAGATTCGAGCCAGTCAAGCCATGCCTCGAACTCCTCATCTGAGGCAAAGGTGGAACCGATCCATCCGATGAAGTCATAGCCGGTATCAGCCACTGCAGTCGATCCTGCAGGAGTACCTGTCGCAGGTATGGTCTCTTCTTCAAGTGTGACGCTCCCGCCTTCGGTGGCAGCGTAGAATATCTCGATCATATCTGCTTGCGGGGTAGTCCATTGGGCATACAGTGTCATATCGTTATTAACAGGATTGTTGAAGTTCCACTGCGTACCGCCTTCGGCTTGCGTCCACCAACCGGCAAAGACCTTGCCCTCAGGTGCGGTAGGTGCCTGCGGTGCTGCAATAGCGGTACCTTGGGGTACCGCCTCGGTAAAGGGCTGATCGACTCCGTTTTGTGAATCGAAGGTCACATCGACATAGGTGGTGCGTTGCCAAAGGAAAATGTTGGCACGTCCGCTCGTCGGAGGAGTGACAAGATTGGTAGCTGTCGCCCAAAATGCGATCTTGGTACCATCTGTCGATATCGAGGGATCCTGGACAAGACCACCGGCATCTCCGCCCTCTGCCCCATTGCTCGATCCGATCGTAATCAGCTCGGTAATGCCTGTTGCTACATCGCATAAGAGAAGATTAACCGCACCGTTTGTGGGGATGGCGGTAAGATTGGTAGCCCTTGAATTGAATACGATCTTTGATCCGTCAGGGGTTATCTGAGGACTACCTGACCAGTTATTGCCTCCACTTCCCGGTCCAGTCGTTATCAACTGGGTGATGCCTGTCCCTACATCGTAGAGAAAGATATTGCCATTGCTATTGGTGGGCGTTGCCAAAAGATCGGTGGCTTGTGAGCTAAACACGATTTTGGATCCGTCATCGGTTATCTGAGGGTGGAGTGCTCGGCTGTTGCCCCCATTGCCCGATCCGGTCGTTATCAGTTCGGTGATACCTGTCCCCACATTGTAGAGGAAGATATTGTCATTGCTATTGGTGGGAGTTGCCAAAAGATCGGTAGCACGTGAGGAAAACACGATCTTTGATCCGTCAGGGGTTATCTGGGGATTTGCTGACCAGCTGTTGCCGCCACTGCCCGATCCGGTCGTTATCAGTTCAGTGATACCTGTCCCGACATTGTAGAGGAAGATATTGTCATTGTCATTAGTAGGCGTTGCCAAAAGATCGGTGGCAGCTGAGGCAAACACGATCTTTGATCCATCAGGGGTTATCTGGGCATCGGATGACCCACCGTCGCCCCCGTTGCCCGAACCGGTCGTTACCAGTTCGGTGATACCTGTTGCCACATCATAGAGCATGATGTTGCTCTCGCCATTCGTAGGCGTTGCCGTAAGATCGGTGGCAGCTGAGGCAAACACGATCTTTGATCCATCAGGGGTTATCCGGGCACCGAATGACCAGCTGTTACCCCCATTACCCGATCCGATCGTTATCAACGTGGTGACGCCTGTTGCCACATCGTATAAGAAGATGTCGCCATAGCCATTGGTAGGTGTTGTCAAAAGATCAGTAGCAGATGAGCTAAATACGATCTTTGATCCGTCAGGGGTCATCTGGACACCAGATGACCAATTGTCACCTCCATTGCCTGATCCAGCCGTTACCAGCGTCATCGTCTCAACTACGGTTGCGGCTCCCGCTGCAAACGGCAGTAGGCTGAGTGTAAGCACCAATGCCAGCGCCAGGGCTGTAATATTCCCAGTTTTCTTTCTCATCTTTACTAAGTCCTCCCTAGTATCACGTGCCATTTCATTGCACAGAATAGAATCGCTTCGGTTTTCCAAAGTATGAACATAGTCTATCGGAAATGTCACGTTTCGGCAAAATTTCGTTTCCCGCACGTTAGACGGAAATCAAAGTAATTAGATGAAATGTAGGTTGCCGTCGCCCGTAATGAATCTACCAATTGCAACGGCCGAGCCACCCATACGTTGCAGATAAACACCTGCATCATCGCGCGGAAGCGCAAACAAAAGACCGCCGCTTGTTTGCGGATCACAGATGATTTTGAGCCAGAGCTCCTGCTCTTCATTCGAATATGTCTCATCGAATGCAGCAAACTCTTTCGCCCAAGAAATGATTTCCCCCGTGCGTCCAGGTACCACACCTTCTTCCGCAAGTGCCTTTACGTGCGGGAGAAGCGGCACCACATCAAGCGCGATTTCCGCATCAACCTGACTCGCAGATGCCATTTCATGTATATGTCCCGCAAGTCCGAATCCTGTTATATCAGTACAGGCATGCACCTCAAGATCTTTGGCGGCCTCCATTGCCTCTTTATTAAGCATCGCCATTGAATCAATCGCTGCACGCGCCTCATCCTCAGTCACCAACTCGCGCTTAAGCGCCGTTCCCCAAATGCCGGTGCCAATGGGTTTGGTGAGCACGATCACGTCTTTAGGCTGGGCACCTTTATTGAGCCATACTTCATCAGGATGCACGGTACCCATAACGCTCAGCCCATACTTTGGCTCCGCATCGTCAATAGTATGACCACCTACGATCAGCACTCCCGCTTCAGCGCACACATCTGCACCTCCGCGCAGCACTTCCGCCGCAACCTCAGGACCCAGCGCACAGGAAAATGCCAACAGGTTCATCGCAGTAAGAGGAGTGCCACCCATCGCATATATGTCACTCAGGCTATTGGCTGCTGTGATGCGTCCGAAGTCATAGGGATCATCGACAATAGGCGTGA